>Ga0316232_1002414_pt1 | contig 19407 bp, 7 predicted proteins | sample TBHtaG_FD_206006 | JGI IMG/M metagenome (GOLD analysis project Ga0316232, IMG submission 206006) | Freshwater microbial communities from Trout Bog Lake, Wisconsin, USA - TBH18025_13 | ecosystem: Environmental > Aquatic > Freshwater > Lake > Hypolimnion/Profundal zone | place: USA: Wisconsin... | reverse complement strand
TAATGATGCGGTGGCCGCCGTCTGGCTGCGGGTGAACGGCGGGGCTTGGAACCTGGCGGCCTCCACCAATAATTGGCTGAATTGGACTTCGACCGTGGCGTTGATTCCCGGCACCAACAGCATTTCTGTCTGTTCGGTGGACCATACGGGCAATGTCTCTCCGACCAATTCGGTGACCGTCACCCTGATGTCAACCCGAATCATTGAATCAGTTTCGGCGACCATTACTGCGGCGGGCGGCGGCGCCCTGATCCTGCCCAGTGGCAGCCAATTCTCCATTCCGGCAGGGGTGCTGACCAATGACATGGTGGTGACGCTTTCGCTGGTTTCCACCCTGACCCAGCAGCCGCCCAGCGGCCTGATGGTGGGCGTCGGCCCCACGATGGTGCTGGCGTTTGCGCCCGCCACCAATGGCGCCCATTCCCGGGCCGTGCCTTGGCATCCGCTCCCGGTTTTGCAAGGCACGATGCTGTTGGGCGATAGCCAAATTGTCGGGGTGGACGGCGCCGTGCCGATGATGGATGCCGTGGATTTGTCCAGCCGGCATCAGTTTATTGGCATTCAGGGCACTGCTGTGAATAATGCGGCCACCTTTTCTCCCCCGGCGGGCTTGTTTCAGCATCCGCACACGATGCAATTTAGTCTGGCTAACACCAAGCCCGCGGTGGAGCAGGCGCCGCTCCCCAACCCGGGCGCCAAGATTTGGAATGGAGCGAATTGGGTGGATGGAACCGCCGGTTTTGATCCGTCCAAGAAAACCCTGGTGCTGGTGCATGGCATGATGAGCACGGTCGAGCAGGCCTTTGGCGATGCCGCCGCCGTAAACGCCATGATGGCAGCCGGGGGATACCAGCAAGTGGTGGGCTTTGATTATGACTGGACGCAAGGCATCGATACCAGCGGAGAACAACTCGCCGCGTTTATGCAATCCCTGCATTCCGCCGGGCTGGCCAGCGCGGATCTCGAAGCCCACAGTGAAGGCGTGGCCGTGGCCCTATCGGCCGCCTGTGTTGATTCGGCGCTACCCATTGGCAACCTCGTCATGCTGGGCGGTCCCATCATGGGCACACCCGCCGCCTTGGTCGGCGCCGCTGTCCAAGACGTTGTGCAGGGCGAGACCTTCGATCCTTTATCCACCCTGCTGCTAAACCTGGCTGTCAATCACTACCAGTCCACTGGCGTGCTGCCGCCGGGAAAAACCGCCCAGGCTATTTTGTCCAGCCAGTTTGCCACTGATCTGGCGCCGGGCAGCCCGGTGCTGGCCGCCGACCGCCAATGTGTGTCCAACCAAATGGCCGATGCGCAATCCCCGCTGGGCGCCACCAAATTGATTACCGCCTGCGGCTACCAACCTTTTGACTTCCTGGCGCCGGACACTTTTCTGGGCCTGATTTTTGGGGCCTTGTTCCCGGATGGCTATGACGGGATTATTCCGACGACCAGTGCCGGGGCGGCGGGCTCGGGCTTCGAGTCCTTTGCGAACGCCACCCCCGGCCTGAACCGGTTTGTCTCACTGGCCTGTTCGCCGTTGAACCACACGGAGCTGGAGACGAACCGCGAGGTCATTAGTCAGGTCGCTTCCCAATTGAAAGGTGCGCCGCCGCCCTACACGCTCACTTTGAACGTGGATCCCCCCGGTGCCGGCAGCATCATCGCGGACCCCGGCCCCCCTTATGTCCGGGGCCTGAACTCGGTGGTCATGGTGACAGCGTTTGCCAATTCCGGCTTCATTTTCAACGGCTGGACGGGCGATATCCTCTCGCAGGGCGGCTCCAGCGCTTCCGTGAGCATGACTACGAATCGCAGTGTCACCGCCCATTTCCTGCCGACCTACACGCTCACTATTAACACGACCGGCGGCTCTGGAAGCGGCACCGTCACGGCTAGTCCGGCGGGCTACCCGCCCGGTCTGATTTATACCAACGGAACCAAAGTCACGTTGACCGCACACCCGGGCGTGGATTCCAGTTTTGGGGCCTGGGGTGGCGCGGCTGCCGGAACGGAAACCACCTATAAGTTGACGATCAACGGAAACGAAACCGTGACCGCCGCGTTTAACTTGAAGCCCCTGTCGCTGGCCGGCAGCGGCGGTTTGGTGGGCGACTTCCTTGGCACCGCCTCCGGCTGCGGTTTCTCGGCTTCCCTTTATCTCGACAGCGTCGTCTCCATCACCTTGATCAATGCCGGCTCGGGCAATCCCACGGTCGCCAATGTCTCTGCGGATTGCGACTCCAGCCAAGGCGATGTGTTTTCCTATTCCTGGCAGGGCGATATGGCGTGGAACGGTTCGCAGTTTACCGGCACTTTGACCCGCACCGAAAATCCGAGCCGCCCAGCCCTCCAGCTCACCGTCACCTTGCAGTCCAACGGCCACTACACCGCCGCCCTGTCGGTTCCCTTCACCTTCTATGTCTTTAACACCGACGGATCGTGTACCGGGCCACTGAATGTATTCCACTACCCGCTCAACAACATCCTGCTCGTCCCTCAGTGAAGCGGCAAGTCCACGGGGCGCCGAGACTTTACCATCCGCGACCTCGGAAAGCATTTTTTGCCATACTGGAGCCTGCTGGAATATTCGGATTTTCTTGCGGCACTCGCCGGCAACCATTATTCCATGACCCATGGATTCTCGCGAAGCTTTTATCGCGCTCAACCTGATCGAGGGCATCGGGCCCGTGCGCGCCCGGTCGCTGCTGGAGCATTTCGGCGAGGCTCCGAAAGTCCTCGCCGCCTCCAAGTCCGCGCTGCTCCGCGTCCGCAACATCGGCGACGAGCTGGCGGAAAAAATCTCCTCCTGGGAAAAAAACGTGGATCTCGCCGGCGAATTGAAGCGCATTTCGGATTTCGGCTGCCATGTTTTGATTTCGTCCGATGAGAATTATCCGCCGCTGTTGCGCGAGATATATGACCCTCCTCTGGTGCTTTACGTCAAGGGCGCGCTGACGGCCAAGGACAAGAACGGTGTGGCCCTGGTTGGCTCCCGGATGACCACCCATTACGGCATCGAGACGGCGCGCAAACTGGCGTATCAGCTCGCCTACATGGGTGTGACGGTGGTGAGCGGCGGGGCGCGCGGCATTGACACCGCGGCGCATCAGGGTGTCTTGAGCGGCAAGGGCCGGACGATTGCCGTCCTGGGCACGGGCATCAACCTGGTGGCACCGCCCGAAAACGCCGAGTTGTTTGAGCGGATCGCGGACAACGGCGCGGTCGTTACGCAATTCCCCTTCAACCGCCCGGCCGACAAGCAAAGTTTTCCCATCCGCAACCGTATCGTGGCCGGCATGACGCTGGGCACGGTGGTGGTGGAGGCGAATTTGACCAGCGGCGCGCTCATCACCGCGAATTTTGCCAACGAATATGGCCGGCAGATTTTTGCGGTGCCAGGCCGGATTGATTCCCCGCGCAGCAAAGGCTGTCACGACCTCATCAAGAAGGGTGCGAAACTCTGCGAAGGCGTAGAGGACATTTTGAGCGAGTTTGAATACTTGTTTCCGAAGAGCAACCGCCCGCCGTCGGCGGGTGAGACAGGCGTGTTGCCAGCGCTGGATTTAAATGAGAACGAGCAACTGGTCTTTGGGGTCGTCAAGCCACAGGATGAAACGAGCATTGACGAAATCATCCGGGCGAGCGGCCTGCCCAGCTCGGCGGTGAGCGTGGCCCTGTTCAGCCTGGAAATGAAACGGCTGGTGAGACAATTGCCGGGGAAGTTATTTGTGAGGAATAAATGAAGGAACAAATGAGGGTTGCCGGAAGCGGGCAGGGCGGATTCAAGAAAGCGCGAATATAGAGGTGGGGACGGCTCGTCCCCAGGTTTTCAGTTTTGGGCGCCTGAGTCTGGGGACAAGCTGTCCCCACCCTTGGGAGCATTCGGTGATTTCCTTGCGAACCAGGCATCACACTTCAGTCCAACGCAAAGCGTTCCTTGGGGCGTTGGAGCGGGGCGCAATAAGATCCCAAAAATCATGCAATAATTCTTCACTTCGTTGAGATTTGTTGAGATTCAATTTGCAATTCCACAAAAGGTGGTCTAAAAGTCTTTGTCAGTAGCGCTACTAAAGGTGGAGATTCCAGTTTTTTGTATGAAAACGATTGCATTCCGCCGCCTTGGCTGGCTGTGGTTGAGCTTGAGCATGGCATTTTCCTTGTTCGCGATGCCGGGCACAGCCTTGCGATTCAACGGCACGGGCAGCTATGCCAGCGTGGCGCACAACGCCGCGCTGAACGCATATCCGCTGACGGTGACGGCATGGGTTCATTGCCTCGCGAACAGCGGAGGGTATCAGACGGTGGTCAGCAAATATACCAATTCCAGCTTTGATGGCTGGGCGCTGCAAATCACACCCTCCGGCCAGTTGCGCGGATTTTACTATCGCGGGGCCAGCGGAGCCAACAAGGCAATTGACAATTCCACCGGCACCGGTCCCGTGATCACCGATGGTTTGTGGCATCACGCCGCGCTGGTGGTGGACGCCGGCAGCGGACGACTATACCTGGATGGCAATCTGCTGGTGTCGAACACCTGGTCGGGCGTGGCGGGAGCCATCACGAACACGAAGCCATTGGTTTTTTCCGGGTTGAATGATGGTTCGTCGCCGCTCAATGGCGACGTGGACGAGGCCACCCTCTGGACGCGTGCGCTGACCGTGAACGAACTCAATTTCCTCAAGCACCGCCAATTGCGAGGTGTGGAAGACGGTCTGGTGAGCTATTGGAAATTTGACGATGGCTTGGGTCTCACGGCCACGGATGCCACGGCCAACCAGTTCAACGCGTCATTGGTGAATTCGCCCGTGTGGGTTCAGTCGGGCGCGGCGGTGGACTTGAGCATGATCCCGATAAACTGCGTTAAATTTACCGGCAGCAGCGGCATTGTCACCATTCCCAACGCAGGCGACCTTGATCCGTATCCGTTCACGGCCACCGCTTGGTTCCGCACGACCAACAGTCTCGCTCCGCCTGCCGTCATCGCTGCGAAATATGCGGACGCCTCCTATGACGGATGGGCGCTATGCGTGCAGGGCGGCCATTTGCGCGGATTCTTTTACAGCAGCGGCGCTTCGGGAAACAAGGCGATTGATGTCACCACGGGACCGTTGGTCGCGGACGGCGGCTGGCATCAAGCGGCCTTGGTGGTGGATTTGTCCGGTGGAAAACTTTACCTGGACGGCAATCTTTTGAGTGCCACTGGTTGGGCGGGAACGCCGGGTGGAACGACGTCTTCGGCACCGGTGACATTCGGCGCGTTGCAAAATGGCTATTCGCTATTTGGCGAGGTGGATGAAGTGACTTTGTGGAGTCGGGCGTTGTCGGCAACGGAAATCAGCACGCAATTAAACCTTCCGCACACCGGCAGCGAAGCGAATCTGGTTGGCTACTGGAAGCTCGATGAAAGCATTGGCAGCACGACTATTTCCGATTCGTCGGCCGCGCAAACACATTTCGGCGCGCTCGCCGGAGCCGTTGCGCTGACCGGTTCCACGGCGTATCTCGGCGACGGCACGACGCATCTCGTGCCGTCGCTGGATTATGCAACTCTCGGTTTTCCCTGCGCCATCGCCGGCAGCCCGACGGAATCCGCCTTCAACCGGAAAGCCGGTGTCACCTTCTCGCGATTTTATGATTACGGTTCCGCGCCGGCAGCCGAAAATGTTTCCGCCATTTTTGACTATTCGCTCCAAACTTCCACCGGCACGCCGATTCCATTGCAGTTGAGCGAAGTGATGCTCTCAATGAATCTCGGCGCGCAGCTTGCCGCCGCGCCGCGCACCAACACCGCCGCGAACGGCTGGCTCTCGGCCGTGGCCATTCTCCCCGCCGCGCCGAACGGTGTGCAGTTGAACTCGGTGGACAACCTGCATCAATTCGTCACCACGCTCTCGCACAATGAAAACGGCGGCGGACTGACGCTGGATTCAACGAACACAAGTGCGGCCGTGCGGCTGCTGCATTTCGATGGAAATTTATTTTGTGGTCCGCTTCTGACTTTGTTCAACAACCTCGACACAGCGCCGGTGGTTGGGACTGTGGTCGCCGGAGATCATCTCGATTGCACGCTCCCCGTCAGCGCGGGTGCCGGCTCGATTCCTGGCACCAGCTATGCGTTTGGCAATGGCACTGCGCTGTCCGTTTCGCTCTTGGTGAATGGAGACTGCACCTTGAAGAGCGGCAATATTTTCCCCACCGGGCCGGCGGCCGATACCGACACGATCCAGAATATTTCCTTTCAGCGCATGGGACTGACGCTCGGCACCAACGGCGCGTCGGCCATCGCGATCCTCAACTTGCCCGCCGGGTTGGGCGTGCGGCTGAACCTTGCGGGAACGCGGTTGATGACCAACACGCTCGCCTTTGCGGCGCAGCTTGATGCGTCATTGCGGCCCGCTACGAATGTGCTGGCGGCGCCGTTCGCGCAATTGGCATTCTTGGCGGAAACGTTGCCGTGCTGGATCAAAACCACGCAATTTTCCTGGCGCGTGTATGATGGCCAGTTGGTGATTCCAGCCGGCAGCATCGAGTTCGCGCGCCAGTTTGAAGATGACGTGCTGACGGCGAACCGGTTGTCGCTCGTGGACACGAATCTCGCGAATCGCATTTCCAACGACGCGTATTTTCGCAACGCGCAACCTGCGTCATCGCCGAGTTTCATCATCACGGCGGACGCGAACGGCTTCGCGCAGGTCAACGGCAGCATCGCGTTGTCGCCGCCGGAACTGCGTCCGCATTTTCCCTACACCGACACGCAGCCTGGCAGCCAGATTCCCACCAGCACTGGCGTGCTGTCGCTGCAAAACAATTTCATTGCGAGCGATAGTTTTCTGGCGGTGACTGGTGCCGTGCCGCTGTTGTATTCGCGCGATTGCACGGACACGAATTGCAGCGGCGCGACGGCGGGCCTCGCCACCGTGAATCTTGCGCCGCCGGCATACCAGCTTTCGTTCACGCCCGACGGCGGCTTGCTCGGCTACGGTCCGGTTTCCACGCCCCTGACACCGGACGGCGTCGCGCTCACCTGGGGCTTCAACAGCACCGGCGTTTATGCGCAGCAAACTTCGATCGTTGGCAATGGCGTTTACGAAATGGCCGGAAATTTTTTGCGCGGCGACCAGTCGGTCATGGCCAATTCGCAGCGCGCCGTGACGCTGCTATTCACCGGTTGGGGCAACGACACGAACCCAACTTATTTGGAACGGCCCGGCACGCCGGATTACGCCAATGGTTTGGCAAATTATGCCGGGGTGAATGTGCGTGCGCCCGCAATGGCCAGCAGCTACATCGCCAGTGTGCCGACCGGTCCGTATCCGCTGACCGCCCGCGCCAAATACTACGCCCGCAACGGCGGGGTGAGCGGCATTCACGAGGCGGCGAGCTTTCCAACGAATTTTTTTCTGTATGGGTACGCGTTCAATTTTTCCAATTATCTTTTATCGTATCTCGATAGTGAGAATTGGGAATCGCGCACTGATGGTGGTATCACATTTCCGATCCAGCCGGCGGGTTTTTCGATTGGTTTTGAACGGATGAAATTTGTTTGCAGCGGCGGGCTCGGCGGCGCCCAGTTGCCGGCCGGCACGGGCCCCAAAAAATTGAATTACTGGAACGCCTGGTTCACGCCGCAAAGCATCCAGTTCAAACCCAAGGCGACGGAGCAATGTAGCACGGCCGATCGCACGCTCGTGCTCGGCGCGGAATTAACCTTGCCGCTTATCACCAACGCCATGCACGCCACGCTCGGTTTCAGGGCCAATGGAAATCTCTCCACCGTCGCCGACAACGTGCTCGGCGCCGACTCGCGTTTTCCGCTGCCGAAAACGCTTTCGCTGCAAGGTGCGGGCGCGAATGTTTATCCGATTTCCGTTGCGAGCGAGGGGTATTTCAACAATTGGGAGGCCGCAAATCGTCCCGCTGCGGGCTTCTTCAACATCGCCGGAACCATTGGCGTGCCGTTCTTTAAGGGCTTCAAGGCGCACCTGCAAGTCACGCCGACGGGCACTGGCAACACCAGCGCGGACATTGGCATCGCCGGCGGTTGGCCGCTGGCGAGCAGCCCGGGAACCAATTTTGGCTGGACCGTCGGGGGGCAAAATTTTTTCAACACCAAGAAGTTTGACCCGAATTGCGTCGGCTGGCCGGACGGAATCGTCCTGTCCAATTATCTCAATTCCCCCACCGAGCAGTATCATCCACGGGCCCAGCGGCTCTGGAAGAATCTGGCATTTTTCGATTACCCGCTTTCGTGGATTCCGGTGCTCCAACATTTTGAGGGTTTCAACAGCGGCACCTTGTCGCTGCCGGTTCTGGATGTGGGCAGCAAGTTGAAATTGCTCTCGGCCAGCAAGGTGGATTGTGATTTCAATCAGGATTTGAATCTCGCGCTGCCGCAGATCAAGCAGCTCGATTTCATCAACGAAACGGTGGACGGGCCGTTCAACACCATCTCCAACGCGATTTATGAGCAGTTGCACGGCGCGGCCGACGCCACGGGCATCACCAAGGGTCTGCAAAGCTTACAAGGTGTGTTGTGCGCGGATCCAAGCGGTTTTTTCGGGCCGATTCTGGATGGCGCGCTGGACGGAATCGCCGGGAATCTCGTCACGAATCTCACCGCATGGGAGACCACGAATCCGGCGGTCGTGCTACAGCAACTGCAAGCCACGTTCACCAGCGCGGACGCGCAGTTCAAATCGGCCATCAGCAAAATCAACGGCACGGCCGGCGACATCAACAGCGTCATCGGAAAAATTGACGGGACATTTACTGATGTGACGAACACAGTCGCGCTGCTGCTGCGAATCATGCAAAAGGATTCTACGGGCAACCGCAATATCATCCGGACCATCGTCGAGAAACTTATGCAGCAACAGCCCGAGGTGTTCCAAACCATTGCGGAAGATCAGGCCGGGGACATTGATGGATTTGTCAACGATCAGCTTGCCGACTACGAATCCGATTTCGATTCGCTCGAGAGCGACTTGCGAGATTTGCAGTCGCAATTGGCCGATGTCCACAGCGGCATCGCTTCCGCCACCGGCCCGGTGGTGGACGCGCTGAACTCGATCACGAATGAGACGGCGAATATTGCGCTGTTTGAGCAGCAGGCGTTCATGAACGTGTCCAATTCGCTCGCCGGAGAACTGACGGTGGCGGGTGATTATTTCCAGGCGAACCCAACTGCGGCGCGCACCAACCTGCGCAACCGTTTGAAAGACGCGTTTCTCCACTCGGACCTGACCCGGGATTACCAGACGAAGTTCAAACAGTTTGCCGGCGACGATGATTTTGTGCTGAACCAGCTTTTGTGCCTGCTCACGGACAAGATCAATGGCGCCGTGCGTTCAGCGATCGAAGATTACATTGCCGGCACGGGCGACCATCTTTACCAAACCATGAAAGGCATCGGCCAGATGCAAAAAACCCTCGCCACAGCCAAGCTGCGCGGCCAGCCGACGTTCAACGGCGATTCACTCGACATGATCCATCTGGATGCGGATTTGGAAATCAAAATGCCCGATGCGATGCACTACAACGCCTACATCGAAATTAAAAGTCAGGATTCGCAATCTGGCGCGCTCGCGTGCGCACAAGGTGGCGACTCAGCAGCGGAAATTATTCTGGGAGCCAACCAGGTGCCGCTGGACTGGCCGGGCGTGAAAAACACGGGCATCACGTTGACGGCGAATGCGCGCTGGACGATGGATAACGGCACGGTCACGGGCGTTGGCGGCTTGATGGATCTGGAAGGAAAGGCGGATTTTGAAGGTTTTTCGCTGCGCCATTTGGGCGCGACTTTCGCCGTCGGCAACTCGGACAATTATTTTGCGGGCAAGGCGGAGGCGGTGGTGTTCATCGGCCCGGTGCCGGTGAATCTGAACGCCGGAATATTCGGCGGCCAGTCCTGTTCGTTGGACCCGATTTTGTTTGTGGATACGAACGCGCCGGCGATCATCGGAAACATTTCGGGTTTCAGCGGGTTTTATTCCAAAATTGGCGGTGGCATTTCGCTTTCGGACTTGCTGTTTGGCAAGTCCTCCTGCCTGCTCAACGCCGACGCGCGAATTGCCTTCGTAAACTATTATCTCGGAGGCCCATCCTCCGCCAGCTTTGGCCATTGGGAACGACGCGACATTGACCTCTCGCTACTCTGCGTGTTGAGCGGCAGTCTCGGCATGACGCTCGGCGGACAGGTAACCAAGAACGCCGACGGGTTTCACTTGGAAGTGACCGGCTCCGGCGACGCTTGCGGACAGGTTGGTCCGTGCCCGTTATGCCTGCATGACTGCAAAACCATCACCATCAAAGGCGTCCTCAAAACCAGCGGCATTGATTACTACCTCGATTACTGATGAAACGTAAGCAAATATTTTCGACCGCCGCCGCCATTATGTTTGGAGGCCTGATGTGCGCGCAGGCACAGGTGCCATTGAGCAATCTCGTCATTGCAGTCGCTACCACTATTCAGGCTGCCGACGGACAAAACTGGTCTTATCTATTGCTCGGTTCGGAAACGCCGTCGTTGCTCGCGGGCAAACAGTTCGCCGTGTTCGGCAAAATTGGTTATCCCACGAACGCCGGCACGTTCACGCTGCGCGGGAAAATTTTCCGTCAGACCGACAGCGCCGCCATCACGACGCGGTTGAATCAATCCGTCGTTTTGCGCGACGACCTCACGTCGCTGAGCAACGCCATGAATCTGGTGTTGCACAATAATACCAGTGCGGTCGGCCAGACGCTGCCGCAAAATCTGGCAGCGGCCATACAACTGTCGGTTTACGATTCCGGGATGAGCAGCACCCTGTCGCTGCTCGGACGAAATCATCCCGGGGTTTTGCTGTGCAACGGCCAGGCGTTCAGCGAAACCATCAGTGCCGTGACAACATACGAAATCCGCGAGCTAAATCCCGTCAACGGCAACGCGGGCGATGTCATTGGCCGCGCAACCGTGGTGCCCGGCAGCCCGGTGGTCTTGCCCGCGCCCGGGTTTCCGTTTCAACTGCCGGCGGCAGGAATGTCGTTTCGCGATGGCACCAACAATCCGGCGGAGCGCATCAAGATTTATCTGCGCTGGGGCACGCCGCCGGAGTTACGCCGCCTCTCGCTGCTCAACTTCGGCTTCAACGTTTGGCGCATGACCAAGGCGACCGCCGAGCAGAACAATTTCAACGTCACCCCGCCAGCGCTCTCGCAACTTTATGCCAATGCGACCATGGCGAACGACGCACCAGTCATGGCGATAAAGGATTTTTCTGCGAATGCGCCTGGAGATCCCACCGACGCCACGACCTTTTTCTTTGTGGATGACAACGGGCGCAAATTGGGGATGCCGCTGTTTGTGGACGGCGCGCAGTATTATTATTTCGTCACCGCGCGTGACATTCTCGGACGCGACGGTTTCGTTTCCCCCGGCGCGCTCGCGACAGCCTGTCGCCAGCTCACGCCCGGCGCGCCAGCCGGCTTGAAGGTGGAGAATATTTTGCAGGCCGTTTCCCTCGGCGGCGGAAGCACCAACGTCCCGCGCCTGCAATTGAAATGGACGCAGAACACCGACACGAACGACGCCATCACCGAGTATTGGATTTACCGCTGGGACAATCCTTTGGCGGCCATGACCAATGATACCATGCCGCTCGCGCAGCGGATCGGCATCGTCGCGCAACGCGCCGGCACGAACGTTAATGTCTTTGTGGATAGCGGCACCAATCTCCCCACGGCTCCGAGCGTGAGTAATTACTGGTTCACCGTCCGCGCCGTCAGCCAGGCCGCGTGCGGGCCGCTGGTCTCGCCGAACAGTTCGCCCGCATGGGGCGTGCTGCGCGAACGGGAAGGCCCGCCCGCCGCGACCGGCGAAGTGCTCGGCAGTTGCGGCACTCCCGTCGTGATGTTCCAAAACTTCAACACGCTCCCGGATCCCGCCAACACGAATGCACAAAATTTAAGTTATCGCCTGACCTGCCAGCGGCGCGACTCTGCCGTCGCGTGGGTGGTGTACATGCTGAATTCGACCACTGGTACGAACGCCATCGGCCCCGTGGAATTTCCGCCTGACGGCGATACGATATCCGTGGACGTTTCCGTGCCGAACACGTTTGGCACGGCGTTGGCCACCAATCAAATTATCTGTATGGTGGGCGATTTTGAGGACCACAATTCCACAGCGGCCACGAATTATTTCATCACCCCCACGACCACGACGGGCACGCAGACGGAAGCCGTTTTTCTGGCCGGTGAAATTCTGGTCACGGCGCTGAATTCTGCCGACCCGCTGCTGCCTGCGTTGAACGGAAATGTCACCAGTTGTTCAGAAACGATCGCGGTGACGCCGTATGCCGACGGTACGGTGAGCATGAAAATGGCCGTTGGTGGCAATCTCAATGTGCCGCGCATGATTCAGGTGTTTAGCAGCCAAAGTAACAATTGGGTTGATGTCGGCGTGGCCTGGCCGGACACAAATTATGTCTATTGGGTTTCCTATCCCGCGTGTTTGATCGGGCCGCTGCCGACATTTCGCGGCTGCGTGGTCAATGTTCCTGACACCGGCAATTGCGACCAGCACATCTCGAGCGCCGGCGGCGCGGTGGCGCCCATCATCGTGCGCTTCCGTCCGACGCTGCGTTCGCGCGAGTATCGCCTGTACCGCCGCGCCGATGACGGCCCGGCCACACTCGTCGCACAAGGCAACACCACCTTTGATCCGTTGAATTCAAACCGCACCATCGTGATTCCCGATGACGTCATGCCGCCGAGCGCCGCGCACCTATGTTACTACGTCCAGATGCTCGATGAACACGGCAACGGCGGCCCGCTCGCGCTGCTTGGCTGCAAATATGCACGGCCCGCCACGCTGCCGCGTCCGGTGCTTGCCGAGCTAAAACCCGTCGGCGACACGAATCACCCGCAAGTGTTGCTCAATTGGTTTTGTCCCGTCGCGGGTGTCCACCGTTTTGAAATCAAGATCCATCGCGACGACCAGACCGGCAGCGGCCAGCCCACCGGCTTAACGGGAATACAACTCTCCAAACAGTTCGCCTATTTGCCAAAAAGAACGTATGCCGGATTATCGCTCCAAAATAAACGCTATTTGGTTTTTGACGAGGCGCAGTTCACGCCGCCCATCGGCCCGGACTTCGGCCCCGGCCCGCAATTTGCGCTGACTGCCGATGTTGTTGCCGGCGGCACCTACACCATCACCGTCGCCGCCGTGGATGAACACGACAAAGCCTACACCGATTCCGAGGCGCAGACGTTCACCTGGAATATTGGCAGCACCAACATCCAAACCGTGCCGTGGCCCGCGCGCCCGTTGCCAGCCGTCACACATTTTGACGATGACAATGGCAGCACCAATTATCGCGTGGCCGCCGTGATCCTCCGCTATAACCAGTTCAACGCTCAAACCTACCTGGATACCCGGTATCCGGTTGGCATCCGCATTGGTGATCTGGCACCGCTGGCGGTCAATTTCGACCTTGCTTATCTGACCGTGGGGACGACCAACTTTTTTTCCTACCGGCCGCTTTTTTACACGTCCAGTACCGCTTTCGGTTTAAACCCGTCGTCACTGCTCTATACGCGCAACTCGGCGAATCCGCAAGTGAACAACGATGCGCTGCCGCCGCTGGTGGTCTATCGTCAGCAAGTGGCCAATGCCGCTTTCCCGAAACTTTCCGGTAGTCTGGTGCAGGTAACGCCGTTGATAGAAAGCCTTCCGTCAATGTTGCTCGGTCATAGCGATGCAACCACAGTTGTTGTTTCGGATTTGCTAATTGGAACCGGATTTGAAGCGGCCAATTCGCAACCGCCGTCGGCGTACAACTCGCACATTTACCTTCGCGACCAGCAGCCCGTCATGATTGGTGCGAGCTATCACTACTACGTCGTCCGCTTCAACACCAAACATGAAGTCGCCGAAACGATTGACGCTGGCACCGTCACCATTCCACCGAACTGAATTTGCGCCATGAAAACATTTCTTGGATCTGTCCGCCCGCTGCTTGCACTGGTTTTTATCGCCGGCTTGGTTTTTGAAAATAAGTTGTGCGCAGCCACGGCGTTCGTCTATGACACTGGCACCGAATTGCTGACGTCGGCCGATTTCAACGCCGACGGCATCGCTGACGTGCTGGTGCTCGACAAGCTGACGGGCAATCTGCGTGTCGGGTTGCTCGATGCCGGCGGCAATCTCTCGTGGTCCGCGCCGCTCGTCAGCGGCGTGGAAAACGCCGCGGCCATCGCGATTGGAAATTATTTGTCGCCCGGCGAGAACGCCGTCGCCGTCACTGCGCCAGCTTTCAATCGCATTAATCTTGTCAGCCTCCTGAACACCAACAGCGCGACGAACGCCGTCATCTGGCCCGTCTTTGGCGTCGGCCCGAACTCGCTCATCACGCTGGATAATCCGTTCGGCCTCGCGTCGTCGTCGCCCACCAATTTGCTCATTGCTACCTCGCAAAACGCCGGCAATGTCGAATGGCTCGAACGGATGCAGGTTTACAGTGGCATCACCATCACACCGTTCACCCCGGCTCAATTTAGTGAATCCAGCTTGTTTGAACGTGGCAACGCGCTCGCGCTGAATCCGTCTAACTCGCCCAGCTTCGCCGCCGGTCTCGTGCGCGGCACGGGTGCCGACCGCTTTGATATTCTGCAATTCACGAACGCGCCTGGCGGAGTTTTACTTTCCCTCACCAATCTGCCGCCGGGAGGTGATTATGCCTGCGGAAATTTCAACGCCGAGCCGCTGCCGCGCTTCGCATTTTATCAGGCAGGAACGTCCAATGTGCTTTTTGCCTCTCTGCTTGCCGACGCTGATGGCCTGATTTTTGGAACCAATGTTTCGCTGGTAACCACCGAGCCGGTCAAGAATGTGTTTTACAGCGCTTCGCCAGCGGGGGCGTTTCTTGTGGAATTTGCCGACGGCGTCCAAGCCGTGACCTTTGTTGGCGATACGCCCATGGCTGGGAGTGTTTATCGCGGTGGTCTGGCGGGCGCCAACAATGTTTTCACGGGCATTGTTCCGCTGGCGAACGGCCAATTCGCCCTGCTTGACGCTGCCGCGGGCGCCCCCGCTTCCGCTCATGCGCAAGTTATCAATTTTGACGGCACCAATTTTACGCAGATTAGGGCTTCGACGTTACCCCCCATTTCCTCGCCGCCGACGCGCGCCAATGTCTGGTTATTCCAAACCGAGCCATTCGTCAACCGCGATCCCGGCTTGGTCGCCTCGTTCGCCTTGCCGGACTGGAGTGATCTTGTTAGCGGCCTGCCGGGAACCGTTTCAGTCGTGGAAGAAACCGACGCCGGTAGTGGTAGCGGTCTCGGGAATATCTCCACGAACTCACCCGGCGCGCCGCCGCCCGGGGGCAATTTTGGACTCGCCAATCAGATTGCCGACGGCATTTCGGTTTTCAGCTATGCACCGCCGCGCGCCATCGAACCGGTGACGATCACCATTTCACCGTCACCGGGAACTTACAGTAGCGCCATCCAGATTGCGTTGAGTGCACTTGCCCCCGGCGGCCTGATTTATTTTCGAACCGGTTCGTCCAATAGTTGGCAATCGTATTCCTCGCCGTTCGGCCTCACGAACGATGCAGCGGTCGAATATTACGGCGTAGGCTTTTCTGGCGCACCTTCACGCCTGCTCGCCGCCAATTACTATTTTGCCAATTCGACGACCCCGGCCACGACGCTGAACTTGACGAATGGTCTCGCGGTGACAAACAGTCCGCCATCCTCGGATAACGGTGGCAACGTGGTGCTCTCGACCGGCGGCACCATCTTTTACGGACGGAAAAATTCCGGCGGCGGCGCAATCTGGGCCATCAATCTCGACGGCAGCGGCGACAGCTACCTCACCATCGGCGCGCGCCCCCGTGTTTCGCACGACGGACGCTATCTCGCCTTCATGCGCGGCGCGAATGTTTTCAGCCCCAGCGGTGGCGACATCTGGCTGCGCGATTTGTCCACCGGTATGGAGTGGAAGTTTTTCACGAATAACTTGCAAATCATTGGCTACGACTGGGATTCTGCGAGCCCGCCGGATCTGATTTTGGATTACGGCTGCGCTTTTTGGAAAGCCCCGCTGTCGAATTCCGCTTCAGTTTTCCCAATGACCAACAGTTGTTATTTTGCCGCCCCTTCAGTCAATCCGGCCAATGGCAATCTGGCTTTCTTCGATACCAGCACCGGCGGCGGCATCCGTACCGGCGCGACCGGCGGCGGCTCCACGCATCTTGGCGCCACGGTTTTCAACTCGCGGTGGCCCGGCTGGTCGCCCGACGGCGCGCGCCTGACGTTTTGCTACCTAAACAATGCTTACGCCAGCAACGGCCTCGCTGACCTTTATACGATCAATGCCGACGGTTCCGCGCTTGCGCAAATTTCCGCTTTTACTAACGTCCATGACGGATTCTTATACGGCGCCATTTGGACGCCCGCCGGCAACGGACTCGTCGGCGCGGGCGCGATTTACGGCACAAATGGTCTCTGGTTGATTCCGCTGACCAGCGACGGACAGCATTGCGACTGCCCCGCGAAATTATTGCCGACCACAGCGGGTGACCCGATTGATTTTGCCGGCTCCTTGATTGCCGCGCCCGCGCCGGTCGTTGCGAAGCCGGGCCTGTTCATCCGCATGGATCAAAATGCCATAGTGGTTTATTGGAGCACGAATTATCAGGGTTTCAGTCTTCAGGCCACTGCGAGCCTGAGCTCGAATATTTCGTGGAACGGCATCACGGGCCCGTATTTTCAGAACGGCGGCTACTACGAATACCACGAGGCAAAGGCTGCGCTGGCGGCGACAAAATTTTTCCAACTGGCATATCCTGGCATCATCGTCATCCAGCCGTTGCAGCCAAGACTCTCGCTGGAATTTCAAACTGGCCAAACGGTTCTAACGTGGTCCACGAACTACGTCGGCTACACTTTGGAAGCGACAATGAGCCTGACGCCGCCCGTCATCTGGTCGCCACTGAGCGCGACGGGGATGAACCCAAGTGGCCAGTTTGAATTTCGCCAAAACCTCACTTTGCCCTGCGAGTTCTTTCGCCTGCACTGGCAGTGAGGTTATGTCGCATGTAATTGGTATGCAACAGCCCTAAAAATCTACGAACAAAAAGTATCAGGTGAATTTTCGCGGTGGATCGCGTGTGGGCCATCAATCTGGTGGCGCCGCCCGAAAACGCGGAATTGTTCGAGCGCATCGCGGCCAATGGCGCGGTCATCACGCAATTCCCTTTCAACCGCCCGGCGGACAAGCAGAGCTTTCCCATCCGCAACCGCATCGTGGCCGGCATGACGCTGGGCACGGTGGTGGTGGAGGCGAATCTGACCAGCGGCGCGCTCATCACCGCGAATTTTGCCAACGAATATGGCCGGCAGATTTTTGCGGTGCCAGGCCGGATTGATCCCCCGCGCAGCAAAGGCTGTCACGACCTCATCAAGAAGGGTGCGAAACTCTGCGAAGGCGTGGAGGACATTTTGAGCGAGTTTGAATACTTGTTTCCGAAGAGCAACCGCCCGCCGTCGGCGGGTGAGACAGGCGCGTTGCCAGCGCTGGATCTGAATGAGAACGAACAACTGGTCCTCGGGGTCGTCCAGCCGCAGGACAAAACGAGCATTGACGAAATCATCCGGGCGAGCGGCCTGCCGAGCTCGGCTGTCAGCGTGGCGCTGTTCAGCCTGGAAATGAAACGGCTTGTGAAACAGTTGCCGGCAAAATCATTTGTGAGGAACAAATAGGCTCCCGGGGGACGACGCATTGGTCGTAGAAACTGCACGCAAACTGGCGTGCCATATCATCCCCCATGGTTCCACCCAGCTCTGTGTCAGCTTGGCTTGGCTGTGTGAGCCTGTGCGGGAAGGTTGCTCCAACCTGCTGCACTTCCCTTGACAGGTACCAGAGGGAATGCGGGTGCATTGACAATATCAAATTGCACGACGGGTCTTTCAATCAAAGACCAAGGTATGAACCGTGCCACACTGGAAGTGAAAGTATGGATGGCAAATGTCCTCAACGGGAATCATGAGCTGGCCGCGGACCGGCTCCGCGCATTCACCAGCATTGCATCCGCACAATTCCACCTAGGCATCCGCCTGAAAATGCTGCCAGAGAAGAGTGAACAGGGCATCGTGGTTGGCTTGGGTTCTGGACGGATAATAGCTTAGATTGTATTGAGCCTTGACACCATTTTGCTCCGCAGCATCGCGGAACCCTTCACCCCTCCATGTAATTAAGATGCAGAAAGCTATCAACGGCTCTTTTCGATTCCAAAGAAAGCTTTCCAAAGTGATAATTTCTATCTTTAAGTTTGTGGTCGTAAATCTTCGCTTGTTTAATTTCAAAATCGTCCTTGGAATGGCCGGAAACGAGCAGGCGAATTCCATTAGCCTTTTGCGCGGCAAGTCGCGCATCGTGCAGGTGACATCTCCCGCTTGTTCGGTATCTCGAAGGCCAACTCGGATATTCCAGATCATTTGTCCGACCATTTGTATTCCTAACGAGGCAGAGCCTCAGACCGGCAAGGCAGAGTGAGTCTTAAAATGTTCGGTGGCCCCGTCGCTGCCTTGCCGGTCTGAGGCTCGGCCTCGTTAGATAGGATCTTATGCTTTCTCTGTAGGAGACATAGAGCGGATCGCCGTTGATGATGGAGCGAATTGCATCGTCATGATCATCGGCATCCATATGATTGGCCAGGTTGATCTGGCTGAGCTTTGCCACACGCGAAATGCGCCGGGCAGACCCTTTCGCACGGGTAAGTGCCGGCAGCAGGAGCACCGCCAGAATGCCGACGATCGCAACGACCACCAGCAGTTCAACAAGTGTAAAAGGGCGTTTCATCGGCCGACTCCATCGCTAGAACGGTCCCACATTCCAGCCTTGCGCAAGTCGCGCGAACCGTTCGTCCTGTTCCCACGAAACCGAACTCTCAAACACCTCGCCCCCATAAGATATGTTCAGCACGTGGTCGTGATGAATACACCGGATCATGGGAACCGCATCGCCATAAACTTGGCGCTGACGATTTTTCCAATCTTTCATGGTCGCGGGAGCGCCGCCCCAAACCGTCACGGGAATCTGACGGGCGCAGAAATCGTAGGTATAGGAAGTCGCGATGTTGGGATCCTCCAAGCCAGGATATGTCGTGGCGGTCACGGATTGCGACGGGCAGAGCAGGAGGTTGGTCTTGGAAATATATTTCGGCACCAAGTCTGAGAGCCAGTCGGGGACGTCGTGATGACTCCGCTGATAGGCTTTGATGGCAACATAGATCATTTTGAGATTCTGTGCGCACTGGCGTTCGAGTTGATCTGCATTCTGAGTGGTGCTTTCATGAACTGACCTGGTGGATGCACATCCGACAACGCAAATACCGATCATTCCTGAGAGAAGCGTGTTTAATATTT
>Ga0316232_1002413_pt1 | contig 19410 bp, 20 predicted proteins | sample TBHtaG_FD_206006 | JGI IMG/M metagenome (GOLD analysis project Ga0316232, IMG submission 206006) | Freshwater microbial communities from Trout Bog Lake, Wisconsin, USA - TBH18025_13 | ecosystem: Environmental > Aquatic > Freshwater > Lake > Hypolimnion/Profundal zone | place: USA: Wisconsin... | reverse complement strand
GCACCCGCTGGTCCTGTACGTCCATCGCATTCCACGCCATCCCAGACTCCTCTGCGCCCGCTGCGCGAACGCAGAAGTGTAAAGGATGTCCCGAGACAATGTGCAAAGCATGTCATGAGACTGAACATTTTACCTCTGGAGTACTCGACCTTTTCTATACCAGTTTGAAGGAGAGAAACTGACAGAAAAAAAGCGAATCATGGCATGAGGAAAGAAGACAACACCGGAGCAGGTCGTCAATATGCTGCGGCAGATCGAAGTACGCTTACCTGGCAGAAGTGGGAGCATTGATGCTCTTCCAGGTAGGCGAAAACGGTCGCCCCCAAGGGGCGCATCGAGGCAGATCTAAGCATGCTCACTAATTGATGACCAAAGAAGATGTTATCGCCCAACACCAGTGCGCAGTCATCCTGCCCAACAAACGAACGCCCCAGGATAAATGCCTGCGCCAGTCCTTCAGGCTTGGGTTGCACCACATACTCGAAGTTCATACCCCAGGCCGATCCATCCCCAAGCAACTGCTGAAAGCGCGGCGTATCCTGCGGCGTAGAGATCACGAGAACATCGCGAATGCCCGCCAGCATCAACACACTGAGCGGGTAATAGATCATTGGCTTGTCATAGATCGGGAGCAGTTGCTTGGATACCACATGCGTGATGGGGTACAAGCGAGTTCCCTCACACGATAAGCTATGGACCAACCAGCAGAAGCGCAATGCTTTGCGCCTTGGCGACAATATTCACTGTAATACGAGGTGGCTACTAATTGACCTATTGGAGTGCCTTTGCGAGTTCTATGACGCCGATGGCATCCGTTCGGTCGTCGAGCGGAAATCGCTCGATTCCTGGATATACGTAGAATCGCTTCTTCGGATTCAGATCGGCGCAGGCGGAATGAAAGCCGCGCTCGATCTTCGGTGCCATAGTACGTTTGACCTCTACAGTCCATAGTTCCCCACCGGGAAGCGTTAGAACAAGGTCCACCTCAGTCCCGTTGGAGGTTCGATAATAGTGCGCCTCTGTTCCGTCCGGTGCCGCAGTAATCAGAGTCTCAAGGACAAAGCTCTCCCAGGTTTGACCAACGACCGGATGACCAAGCAGGGCTTCCTTATCCCGGATTCCGAGCAGCGCATGCGCGATGCCGCTATCGCGCACATAGACCTTGGGCGCCTTGACAAGGCGCTTGCCAGTATTCCGGTGCCAGGCAGGCAATCGCCGTACAAGCAGGAGGTCAACCAGAAGATCAAGATACCCGGCAACTGTTTTGCCATCGACGGCCAAGCCGCGAGCCAGATTGGCGGCATTCAGGATCTGGGCCTGATTGTGCGCCAACATTGTCCAGAATCGCCGAAGTGTCTCGGCCGGTATACGGGGACTGAACTGCGCTATATCGCGTTCCAGGTAGGTGCGGACAAAATTGCGCCTCCAGAGCATACTGACATCGTCGGACTCTGCCAGATAGCTGCGCGGAAATCCACCCCTGACCCAGAGCATCTCGATGTAAGCCGGATCGATCTCCAAGGCATCGAACGGGTCAAGCTCCATATAAGAGATACGCCCCGCCAGGCTTTCGCCGGATTGCTTGAGAAGGTCCATAGCGGCCGATCCAAGTAAGAGAAACCTCCCATTGGCTTTTCCATGCCGCCGTCCCCGGTCGATGATACCCCGCAACTGCTGAAACAGCTCCGGTACGCGATGGACCTCATCGAGGATGACCAACTCGTCTTCGTGGTCCGCCAGATACTTGCTGGGGTTGGCGAGTTTGGCTCGATCATTTTCGTCTTCAAGATCAAGGTAGACCGAAGCTGACCGCTCGCCAATCTCCATAGCGAGAGTTGTCTTTCCAGCTTGGCGCGGCCCCAAAAGGACGACCGCAGGTGAATGGCGAAGATAGCCAATTAGATGTGAGCTGAGTCGACGGGAGATCATGTATGTAATTATAGAATGTTACTCCATAATTGCAATATTTAGTAAATCATGCGATATTCCTACCTACAGTGGCCTGCCTTTCAAATCACCAACCATAGCAACGGCTCATAAAGCACTCTGCGAAGGCGGTCGACTATACCAGTCCTGTCCTTCCGTTTCCGCAGAGTCCTATCGACTACTTTTCCTTCGGGGTTGGACAGGCAGCACTTAAAATGGGATCATACTGGATTTCTATAAAGGCAGCGGCATCCTATAGTTGATAAAATCTGCGAATTGAAAGGCGCGATACAACAATGCCCACAAAGAAAGTGTTGGTCGCTGGTGCAGGCGGGTTTATTGGTGGTCACCTGGTGCGGCGGCTCAAGTCCGAAGGTTTCTGGGTGCGGGGCGCGGACATCAAGGAGCATGAATTTACCGAGAGTGCAGCCGATGAATTCCTATAGGGCGACCTGACCGACGTGAATAATGTGAGCGCCGCAGTTGCCGATATCGATGAGGTCTATCAACTAGCAGCCGATATGGGAGGGGCTGGCTACATCTTTACCGGCGAGCATGACGCCGCGGTGATGCACGACTCTGCGATGATCAACCTCCACATGTTGGAGGAGGGCCGCAAGGCTGGGGTGAAGAAATTTTTCTACTCCTCATCGGCGTGTATCTATCCGGAGTACAACCAGATGGATCCTGACAATCCGAAGTGCTCGGAGGTGTCGGCGTTTCCGGCCGCGCCAGACAGTGAGTATGGCTGGGAGAAGTTGTTCAGTGAGAGGCTCTACTTCAGCTACCACCGCAACTTTGGCGTGCAGGTACGTGTGGCGCGCTTCCACAATATATTTGGCCCACAGGGCACGTGGTGCGGTGGCAGGGAAAAGTCGCCCGCGGCGCTCTGCCGAAAAATCGCCGAGACTCCAGAGGGTGGCATGATCGAGATATGGGGCGACGGCCTGCAGACCCGCTCTTTTCTGATCGTGGAAGAATGCGTCGAGGGCATCCGGCGGCTGATGGAGTCGGATTTTTCCGGCCCCGTGAATGTCGGTTCCGAGGAGATGGTCACCATCAATCAGCTTGCCGAGATCATCATGGATGTTGCTGGAAAGCGTGTGCGGATCAAACATGTTCCTGGACCGTTGGGCGTGCGCGGACGAAACTCGGACAACCATCTTATTCGCGAGAAGCTGGGCTGGGAGCCAAAGCTACCGCTGTGCAATGGTATAGCAACAACCTATGCGTGGATTGCTCAGCAAGTAGCGCTGTCCAATGTGTTCTCTTCGGATCGTTCCTAATCCGGGATTCGATATTCAGATGAATTATCACCGACTCCAGGAACAGCATCTACCTAGGCATGTACTTTTAGCTTACGTCCAGCCCTCGGTTATCGATGGTTTTGCGCAGCGAAGGTATCTGCGCATAAGGGCTGTCTATGTCATCGATATGAATCGCTTGGTCCTTCTTTATTTCCCTGAGCAGTATCTCTCCGCTCATCAACTCACGGCATGAGAGCTGTCCCTTCTGCAGGGGGATTGCAAGATACACGTCTTCATCGGTCAAGGCGTGTCCTTGTTGAAGATCCTCCTTCGCGTAAACGCCGCGCACCAGCGCGTCTAGATACTCGATTTCTTTTTTAGGAGGCATTCTTTTCTGTGTTCCTGGAGCACCGCACATCTCTTTCGCCTTGTGGAATGCCTTGAACCACTCGTCGATCTGATTGGGCAGACTACAGTATGGCGACACGCTAACCCCGTCTGAGTTGATGTCGATGTGCCTCTCGAAGGTCCGCGCGCCTTTGGCGTAGGCAATCATCATTGAGTTGGTCCAATCGGTGCACTCATGAGTGGAGTAACCGATCGTATTGTTGGGATAGCGGCTACGCAAAAAATCGATCTGGTTGATTTCCAGCTCTGAGTCCTCCGACGGGTAGATCGACACGCAATGGTTGATCGCCAGCGGGATGTTGCGGTTCGCAAAAAAAGTCACGATATCGTCCATGTCCTTCAACGACGAACCACCGGTGGAAACCACGACCGGTTTTTTAGTTTTAGCAATCTTCTCCAGTAGCAGCCAGTCGTTAAGGTCGGAGCTGGCGACCTTGAGCATAGGCAACCCCAGTTCGACACAGAGATCCACCGACCGCTCATCGAAGGGAGTCGCCGTGGCAATACAACCGGCTTGCCGGATGGCCTTCACCAGGGTTGCGTATTGCTCGTCGGTCAAGCGTGTGTCCAGCGTCTTCTTCACATAGCGCAGGTCGGCGCGTTCGCGGAAGTCCTTGTGGATAAATCGTTCAACATCTCGAAACTGCAGCTTTATGGAGGCCCGCACATTATTGAACCGCACGACCTGCGAAAACTCATGGATGATCTTCAGTCCTCGATCCACGCTACCCAGATGGTTATTCGCCATCTCGAGGACGAAAAGATCTTCAAATACATCCTTGTCAATCAAGTCGCACCTCCTGTGTGAGGGCGAACATGAGTTGGGAAAATCGGTCGAATCGAAATGCCACTGGAACCTCCGAGGTAAGCGGCACGTCTCCGTACCCGTGGGTCATCAGACAATAGGTCATCCCCGTCTGCGATGCAGCCACAGCATCTTCCATAGTATCTCCCACCATAAGACAGTTCTGCGGTTGCAGTCCATGCCGCTGTATCAAGCTGTGTATCATCTCCTGCTTGTCCTTATACGTCGGCTCACGTGAGTCCCGGGTCACAACCTCGTCAAACAACTCAAGCGTTCCCTCGGCCTCGAGAATCCTCAGTGAGATGTGACGCGGCTTATTGGAAACCACAAACAGGCGTCGGGCATTGGCCCGCATTGCGCGCAATGCCTGCTGTGCGCCCTCATAGTGCGGCGTCATCTTCCACCCTTCACTGTCGTAACTCCCTCGAAAAGCTTGCACCAGGCGATCGAGTTGGTCCTCGCTTAATCCCCTTGTGCTGTCGGTCAGGGCCATCGTGGCCAGGATGGTACGGATTGGCGGCCCGATGAGAGAACGCAGATTTACTTCGCCGATCGTCAGCCCGCACTGCGCAAAGGCGGCGCGCGCAGAATATTCAATCCCTGGCAGCGAGTCCAGCAGCGTCCCATCCAGATCGAAGAGCACGGCCGTCGTCTGCTCAAATGGCCTATCGTCCCCCATCACTTTGGCTCCGAGACCAGCATGTTCTCAGTCAATTCCTCCGGGGAGAGAAACGGGTACATGTCTTCGAGATTCGGAGTCTGGATGGTTCCGTCCGGGAGTATCCGTGACTTCAGCCTCGGCTCAAACTCCTGCGCCACGTCCAACTGCACATCGAAGAGGCTTGGTCCTGGCTTAGCTAGTTCGTCTTTAACCATCTCCAGATCGCTCAATTTTTCCACAGCAAACGATGGAATACCGTATGCGGCGCCTACCTTCATCATGTCTGGGAACGTAACACCGCTGGTTACGCCAGTGCCAATCAGCCGTCCCTGGAAGAACCCCGTCTGCGTCTGCCGAATGGAGAGATACCCGCCATTGCGCAGTACAAATATCTTGATCGGAAGTTGGTGTGTCACCACCGTCTGCAGTTCCTGCACGTTCATCTGTAGGCTACCATCGCCCGCCAGGCAGATTATCCGTCCTCCCGGGTCACTGCTCTTTGCAACGGCCACACCAATCGACGCTGGAAGATCGTACCCCATGGATGCTGAGCCGGAATTGGAGATAAGGCGCATCCCCATTTTCAGATTGCCCGCCTGGTACGGCACAATGCACGCCGTTGCATTGCCGCAAACCACCGCATCGTCCTCCTCCAGTAGTGCAAACAACCGGTCGATGAAGTAGTACGGATTCAGTGGAGGCCCCTCCGCCTTCTGCCGCTGCTGAACTACAGGGTACTTCGTTTTCCACTGGCGAGCGCGTTCGAGCCACGCCATATGGGCGTTTGTCCCATTCGCCTCATTGCCCAGTTGCCGGAGCATTTCAGTCAAGAAATCCTTCACGTCGCAGTGGATCGCCACATCCGGCTGGTGCATAGGCTTGGTAAACTCCGCTGCGTCCACGTCCACCTGAATTTTGGTCGCGAACCTTGCAAACGAGGCCCAGTTGTAGCTGGTCTGGCGGATGTTCAGCCGCGATCCCAGCACCAGTAGCAGATCCGAGTTCTGCACCGTGAAGTTCCCCGCCCGCTGGCCAATTGTTCCCGGTCGCCCACAGAAGAGTTCGTCGTCCGACGCGATTAGGTCGTGTGTCCATGCCGTTACAACGGGGATCCGTAACCGCCGTATAACCGCATCGAACTCGACCAGCGCACCAGCCAGCCTTACCCCCGATCCGCCGAATATCACCGGACGTTCCGCTTTCCTGATCCGCGCGAGTACATCGGTAACCTGCTCTGCGATCTTTGTAATGTCCCACACAAGAGCATCCTCGCTGGGGTCGTAATGCTTAAGCTTCGTCTCGTCGATTTGAGCTGACTGCACGTCCACCGGAATGTCTAGCCAGCACGGCCCCGGACGCCCATGTTGCGCGAGATACCAGGCCCGCTCAAGATGGTATGCAATTGTCTCCGGTTCGTTCACCCACTCCGCGTACTTGGTGATGCCTTTCACCATCCGGATGATGTCGACCTCCTGATCACCCAGTTGGCGCAGGTTCGTAATCCCATACGTCCGCATGCATGTCTCGCGCTTCACCTGGCCCGAGAGAATCAGCATCGGAATCGAATCCGTCCACGCGCCAAACACCCCATTCAGCGCGTTGATCCCCCCAGGCCCCGAGGTCACATTCAGCAATCCCGGTGTGTTGGTTATGCGTGCGTAACCCTCTGCCGCCATGGCCGCTGCCTGCTCGTGGTGGGTACAGATGTATTCGAAGCCTGAAGTGCCGATCGAGTCGTTCAGGTGCATCGCACCACCGCCCGTCACCAGGAAGATGTGCTTCGCGCCCCACTGGCGCAATTGCCTAAAGATATAATCCGATAGCTTCATCATGATCGTATGTTACCCGCATACCACAGAAAGCCACTCATCTATTGATCAATGGGTGCGGCCGACGGTTCCGCCCAGGTAAAAAGCTGTCCATAGCTGTCCGAAGACCATGTGCGATAGCCTGCGCTATGAAGCAGCGTCTCCAGCGGGACCGCGGTAAATTTTCCGTCTACTAGGTGGTTGCTCTCAATCGAGAGATGAATTGGATGTTTCTGCATAAAACCCAGAGAGCTTCGAACCACACTCAACTCCGCGCCTTCAATATCCATCTTGATATAGTCAGGAACGGCTCCAAACCTCTCGCAGGCATCTGGAAGACTCAGGGTCTCGACCACCTTGTTGTACCCGGCTGCTGAGTAAGACAGGAAATCGCAGAGTCCGGCACTCATCGTGCCATCCATGCAGAAACTGGCAGTGCCCGTATTGTCTGATAAAGCGGCCTTCACAGGAGTCACATTCGCAAGCTGATGCATCTCGATATTGCGCAGAAGGAATGGTAGTGGGTCAGTCTGATTTCCACAGGGGTTGAAGTACCGCTCGCTAACGCGCATCATGGATGTATGCCAAAGCGTAATAGCAACGAAGAAGATGAATTCACAAATGCGAGACGGATTGTGGAACAGGCTATCGGGGAACCGCTCACACGCAAACCCATCACTGCCGCGGCCTCTAAGATCATGTCTCAGATGGGGCGTCGTGGCGGGAAGATCGGTGGCAAGCGGCGGCTTGAAACTATGACGCCCGAAGCGCGTTCAGCAGTGGCTCTCAAAGCCGCCCGTGCGCGATGGTCTAAGCCATAACTAGGAAACTGCTTTCAACGCAGCCAACACGGATGGCTCTACCGTGTACATACCTGGGGCCGTCATCCGAGCATCACCCGCCTTTACGATCTTACCCAAAGTGAGACGGGCACCCTTCTCCCCCATTTGTAGAAAGCGGGCAACGTCAGCCAATGAATGCTCGGCGAGCGGCTTGGCTTGGAGGTATTGCAGGGCGCGATCAATCGCCCGCTCTTTCGGCTCTGCCGATTCGACTAACGCAGTTGGAGCGGGAAGGGCAAGGGGCGCAGCGGGCTTAGATGCCTTTGTCGCCTTCTTTCCCTTCTTCTTCGGCTTTTTAGAAGGCACCGACGCAGCGTTATTGAGAATTCCCTTGGGATACCATCCGGCAAGACCCCACTGAGTCCCCAGCTTTACGATGCTCGCGTTTGTACCCTTGCGTGCGCGATCCAGAACGGCATGAACAATGCCGATGAAGTTTCCAGAGCTGCTTTCCATCCCGCCCTTTTGGAGTGCCTCTGCAATTTCGCGGCTCGTCTGCTTCTTCTTTACAATCTCCAAATAAATGCGGGCAGCTTCCGGAATGCTCTTGCCCAAGAAAGCTCCTGCGGGTACTTCGTTCCCATAGATAGACGGGGAAGTCGTCGAGCCTCCCGACATAGGCACGTCGCCCACATTGAAGGCTCCTAAAGTTCCCATAGCCATCGCGGAACGCAGCGATGCAATAGTGCCCTCAATAGCGGCTTTCTTGGCCTCTAGGTCGGCGATAATTGCCGCGTAATCAAGTGATTGTGTACTCATACAATTTCTCCTTGCATCTCGGCGCGCCCGTGGTATCCTAAGCGCGAGGTGTGGTTCAAGCGGAGCGGGCTCGCGCCCGCCCCATTTGGCGAGTTCCTATGGGACTCTCATATCTATCACCACCTCGGTTCCGGGGGGCGGGGTTCGATTCGACGCCGTAGGAAGCTTGATCGGACTCCCCCCTGCACTACTCTCTGAGTATAACCATACTTCCCCCTCCAAGATCAACTTTATTTTGCACAGACCTATGCAGACCTGCGCCTTTCGGTAGTGCATTACCGTTAGGATTACCGCGCAGCGGGCCGGTCGCCCGACCGGGCTGCTTGCTAGAACTTGCTATGTATTGTCACTTACAATGACATATAAAAGATCAAAATAATCACTAATACCCCTGTTATTACTATTGACAATGCTAAAGCGGTTTCGTACACTGTTTTTATGAAAACACTAGACACAAAACGTCGCGCACAAGTGATAGCGGCTCTAGTCGAGGGTAATTCTATTCGCGGTACCGTTCGGATGACGGGAGTGGCGAAGAATACAATCGTCAAACTGCTAGCGGAAATCGGCTGTGTCTGTGCCGATCTTCACCACCACACCGTCCGCAATTTGCGGGTGCGTCGGCTGCAATGCGATGAGATTTGGAGTTTTGTCGGCGCGAAGAAAAAGAACGTGACCGCAGAGCAAGAGCAGGATGGATGGGGCGATGTGTGGACGTGGACAGCGATTGACGCGGATACAAAGCTCTGTGTAACCTACCACGTCGGTGACCGTGGCAAGCACTCTGCCTTTAGCTTCATGGACGACTGTGCATCACGTATCATCGGGCGTCCTCAAATCACGACAGATGCGCATAAGCCATATCTCGCAGCAGTGGAGAAGGCATTTGGGGGAGACGCGGATTACGCGATGCTTCATAAAATCTATGGCGCGTCTGGCGAGCCTGAGACGCGCTATAGCCCCGCTACCTGCATCGGCTGCGACATGAAGACAATCAGTGGTGTTCCCGATCCAAAGCATGTCAGCACATCTTATGTGGAACGCCAGAATCTCACAATGCGCATGTCGATGCGTCGCTTCACACTACTCACAAATGGATTTTCCAAGAGCGTCAGTAACCACTGCCATGCAATCGCGCTCTACTTCGCCTATTACAACTTCTGCCGCGTGCATCAAACGCTTCGCGTCACACCAGCGATGGAAGCGGGCATCGCCAATCACGTTTGGACTATTGACGAACTGTGCGAGTTGATTCCTAAGCCACAGCCGATGATGAAGAAAGTTGATTCAGCTATTCTGCGGAAAGCTCTGGGCGAGGTCGCATAGCCTGTGGAAAACGAACTGACCCATTACCGAAGGAATTTATAGTTTGTCTCGTCTGGCTCAAAGGCGTAGACTTTGCCCCTGGGCCCCACCATCTGTGCCAGAAAGTAGGATGTCATTCCGGCATGAGCGCCCACGTCCCATACCACATCTCCGGGCTGCGGAGTATACGCGGCCGTGTAAGCTTCCATGCTGTCATCTTCGGCAAGCGAGGGCGCGTAAAAAGAGAGGCCGCGTTTGCGGTAGTGATGTAGACCTGGCTCGGAAAAATCCAATACCCTCCGGCCATCGTGCACACTGCCCTCCAGGGTATCGAAAAACTGCTCCCATTCGTGGACCACAAACGGAACGCTTATCACGTCCCGCAAGCCCAGCACAACCTTGCGTGGCCCGCGCGTCAGCGAGATTCGGTCATTCGACACGCGCATCGAGACACCATGGATCGCGGCCTGAAGTTGAAATGCCAAATGGAGAGCATAGCTATTTGGCCCAGATCTCAGCAAACGATTCTTCAGGCGAGTCAGAATGGCCAAATGTCCCTCCAATAACAGTCCATTAAGTATATTGTCACGGTCTTACAAACGTTGAATACAGGGATCAACTCAGGCTATATCGATACACCATCGAGCTGTATAGGGGTCGCATGTCATACTGGTATTCGCAGATGGCTGAGCATAGTTCCATCTTGGAAAGCACCGTTTGCATGCCTAGTATGAAAGGAACGCCATGAAAGCGGTCATCCTCGCCGGCGGTCTCGGCACGCGTCTCAGCGAAGAAACCACGATCCGTCCCAAACCCATGGTCGAAATCGGCGGACAACCCATTCTGTGGCACATCCTCAAGATGTACTCCCAGCAGGGTATTAACGACTTCATCGTGTGCCTGGGATACAAGGGCTACATGATCAAGGAGTACTTCGCCAACTACTTCCTACACAACTCGGACGTCACCTTCGACATCGCGCATAACAAGATGACTGTGCACAACTCTGTCACCGAGCCGTGGAGCGTTACCCTGGTGGACACAGGAGACAACTCCGGGACCGGCGGCCGCCTGCGCCGCGTCGCCAAGTACTTGACAGGAGAAGAAGCCTTCTGCATGACCTACGGCGACGGTCTTGCCGACGTGGACATTCAGGCTACCATCGCCTTCCACAAGTCTCACGGCAAGCTGGTCACACTGACCAGCGTCCAGCCGGTTGCCCGCTTCGGTGCCCTTGGTCTGAAGAACAATCAAGTCTACGCATTTAGGGAAAAACCTAAAGACGAGGGTGGATGGATCAACGGAGGCTTCTTTATCCTCTCGCCCAAGGTGATCGATGAGGTTAAGGACGACCGCTGGATGTTCGAGCAGCAACCCATCGAGGCGCTGGTGGCTCGCGGCGAGGTGCAGGCCTATCTCCATCACGGATTCTGGCAGGCAATGGACACCCTACGTGACAAACAGCAGCTAGAAGAGCTATGGGCATCGGGAAAAGCACCCTGGAAGTCCTGGTAGGGCTCGGGTCTGCCGGGTGGATGAAATAAGTTATTGAGGTTGCAGATCTGCCTTCAGATGTCTTGCGGTAGAGAACCACGTCACGAACCAGGAATATAGTTCACAGCATGGCATAGTGAAAGCTATTTACGCAGCCGTCTGCCCCGTTATGATAACAAGAGTGTTGACCATGCCAAATGATTTGCGATACACGAGTTTTACGAACAGGGGCACAGGGTATAAGGAGATTTATGTCCAATAGTCCCAACGCTGCTGATGTCTTCGGCACATCCATTGCGGAGCATCTGAAGGTGGTGCGCCGGATGGAGGCACAGCAACCGTTGCTGGAGACGATTGCGCGGGCCATGGTGGCAACCTTGCGAGCTGGCGGCAAGATACTATGGTGCGGCAATGGAGGAAGCGCAGGTGACTCGCAACATCTGTCGTCTGAACTAGTGGGACGGTTTCTCCGGCAGCGGCGTGGATTGGCGTCGCTGGCTCTGACGACGGACAGCTCAGCGTTGACTTCCATTGCCAATGACTATGGGTACGAGACGGTTTTTTCGCGGCAAGTAGAGGCGCTTGGCGTGAAAGGTGATCTGTTGGTGGGCATCTCCACCTCTGGCAATAGTCGAAATGTGATCGCGGCGATGGAGGCAGCGCGCAGCCAAGGACTGGTGACCGTGGCATTTACCGGACAAGAGGGCGGCAGAATGGCTAACCTGGCAGATTATCTCCTTGCTGTCGAGTCGAAGGAAACTCCGCGCATTCAGGAGGCTCACATTCTGGCTGGACATATGCTATGCGACTGGATTGAACTGGAATCTATTAGTGGAATGGATCAGAAGAGCACTGAGGCAAACGATAGTGCAGCATTAACACAGGTGGAGAGGGCACGGTGATCGAGCAACTGCACGAAGCGATGCAAGCGATCGAGCACAAATGGGCTACGCTACGACTGCTAGTGGTGGGCGATGTCATGCTCGATAAGTACATTTGGGGTGAGGTAGGCCGTATCTCTCCAGAGGCACCGGTACCAGTGGTTCGGGCTACGCGTCAGAGTCATCAGCCGGGTGGCGCAGCAAACGTGGCCATGAACCTGAGTCGGCTAGGCGCACTGGTGGAAGTGATAGGTTTTATCGGTAGAGACGAGGATGCGCGGCTTTTGATGGAAAGTTTGCGTGAGAATGGCATATCTACTGAGTTCATTGTTTCGAAGGGGTTCCCTACCATTACGAAGCAGCGCATTCTGGGTGGAAAGCAGCAGATGCTGAGGGTGGACAACGAACAGCTTGGCGCGCGTTCGGTAGAGGACTATGCGCAACTGCAGGAGCGAGTGCTGGCAAAGCTATCAGGATGCCATGCAGTGGTTCTCTCCGACTACGCGAAGGGAGTATTAACTACGGAGGTCTGTCAGACAGTGATTGAGGCAGCATGCGCTCAGGGGATTCCTGTGCTGGTGGATCCCAAGAGCTCCGACTTCAGTCGCTATCGCGGGGCCACTACGATCTGTCCGAACCTCGCTGAGTTAGCCGCGGCGATGCATGGAGACTCACGCAACATCCAGACGCTGCTGGAAGATGCGAAAACATTGGTGGAGCAGCTTGGAATCGAGTTCCTGACCGCAACGCTCGGCGAAAAAGGGATCGCCTTAGTGCGGAACGGCAGTAGCTATGTGGCACCTGCTGTGGCTCGCCAGGTGTTCGATGTGTCTGGGGCTGGCGATACGGTGATTGCCGTCCTGGCATTGTGTCTTGCTTCCGGGATACAACCGGAGAGTGCCGTGGAACTGGCCAACGTCGCGGCTGGGGTTGTTGTGGGTAAGGTGGGCACTGTACCCATAGAAAAGCATGAACTGTTGGCCGCACTGGCTCCAGAGATCGCGCTGTGCGTCGAGGACAAGGTGATGACGCGCGAAGAGTTGGTGCGCCGTGTAACCCTGTGGAAGGCGAGTGGTGCGCGAGTGGTATTTACAAACGGCTGCTTCGATCTGCTGCACATCGGGCATATCACGCTTCTGGAGCAGGCGCGTCGCTTTGGTGAACGGATGATTGTAGCCATTAACAGCGACGCTTCGGTGCGGGGTTTAAAGGGTGCCAATCGTCCATTAGTGGGAGAGCACGAACGGGCGCGGGTGATGGCTGCGCTTGCGTCTGTGGATGCCGTGGTTATCTTCGATGAAGCTACACCGTTGGAGATAATTTTAGCCACACGTCCAGATGTGATAGTAAAAGGTAGCGACTACGCCGTCGAAACTGTAGTGGGTGCCGACGAGGTAATGGCCTGGGGTGGACAGGTCAAGATCGTGCCCTTAGTAGCAGGAGTCTCGACAACCCAGCTTATTGCCAGGAGTATGAATCCATTAAGCGGATAGCCCCTGTCAGAAAGCCCGCCAATCGATGAATATGATTGGCCAATATTCTGTGGTATCGAACTTGGGATGGATGGACGTGTAATCGTCCTTGTTCTACTCTCATTCGTACTCTTTACCCTACGTTACATTGCAGGACTGCTAAGAGGATTTCATTACCTTTATCGTGTTTTAATGGGATAATTCTGGATTTTATTGAAGGAAACTGCATCAATACTAGATAGAATCTATAGCTTTGAAAGGCAGGATATAGCTAATGCCCACAAAGAGAGTTCTGGTCGCTGGTGCAGGTGGCTTTATTGGTGGCCACCTGGTGAAGCGGCTCAAGTCCGAGGGGTCTTGGGTGCGTGGTGCGGATATCAAGCAGCCTGAGTTTGCCCAGAGTGCGGCCGATGAATTTCTTCTCGGCGATCTAACCGACTTAAATAACGCACGCGCCGCAGTTTCAGGAATAGATGAGGTATATCAGCTTGCAGCTGACATGGGTGGTGCCGGATACATCTTTACCGGCGAGCATGACGCATCAGTGATGCACGATTCGGCAATGATTAACCTTCATATTCTGGAGGAGGGTCGCAAGGCGGGAGTAAAAAAGTTCTTCTACTCCTCGTCGGCGTGCATCTATCCGGAGTATAACCAGATGGATCCCGATAATCCCAAGTGCTCGGAGGAATCTGCCTATCCTGCCGCCCCTGACAGTGAATACGGCTGGGAGAAGCTTTTTAGTGAACGCCTGTACTTCAGTTACCATCGCAATTTCGGCGTGCAAGTGCGAGTGGCTCGCTTCCATAATATTTTTGGCCCACAGGGCACTTGGTGCGGCGGCAGGGAGAAGTCACCCGCGGCGCTTTGTCGCAAGATCGCCGAGACACCCGATGGTGGTGAGATTGAGATATGGGGCGACGGCAAGCAGACGCGCTCCTTCCTGTTTATAGAAGAATGCCTCGAAGGCATGGGGCGGCTCATGGAGTCTGATTTTTCAGGTCCAGTAAATATTGGCTCGGAGGAGATGGTCACTATCAACCAACTTGCAGAGATCATTATGGATGTCGCTGGTAAACGAGTGCGCCTCAAACATATATCCGGCCCGTTGGGCGTTCGGGGACGTAAGTCGGACAACCATCTAATCCGCGAAAAGCTGGGATGGGAACCAAAGCTACCGCTACGCGCCGGTCTGGCAAACACCTATGCCTGGATTGCGCAACAAGTAGCACAGTCGACCGCATCATCCTCGGATCGATCCTGATTGAACGGGACCGCCTCAGTTCTACTCATTCAGTTTGCGCACGTGAAGCTGAAGAGACGTAACATCTCATCGAGGTTTTTCCCGCGAAACTCCTTCAGCCAGTGTATCCAGCACCAGGGAAAGAGCATCTTCCCAGGGTGGCATATGGATTGCAAAAGTCTCAGCCAGTCGTTGGCAAGACAATCGTGAACTAGCTGGACGTTTGGCGGGAAGTGGATATTCGCTGGTGTTAATTGGGATGAGATTGGGAACCGTGAAGCCAAATGTAACAGCGGATTGGGTCAACAAGGCCTTGGCAAATCCGCACCAAGAAGTCTCACCGGTGTTGGTGAGATTGTAGATTCCACTTCGTCCATCCAGTCCATCTATATCCGGTGCAAGTAACTGAGCCAAAATATCGGAGGTAGCCAGTGCAATGCATTCACTTGAGGTTGGCGCACCAATCTGGTCATTGACGATGCGCAACTCTGACCGTTCCCGAGCCAAGCGCAACATGGTCAATAAAAAGTTGCTACCTCTAGCGCCATATACCCAACTAGTGCGCAAGATCAAGTACTTGCCACCCACCGCTTGAACGGAGTCGTCACCTGCCAGCTTTGTCTTGCCATAGATGTTGATCGGATTGGGTGCATCGGTCTCAACATAGGCTCCATTTTTGGATCCATCGAAGACGTAGTCTGTCGAATAATGAATCAGCAGACTGCCCAAATGTTTGGCTTCTTCTGCGATGATTCCCGGTGCCGTGCCATTGATGGCCATGGCCAATTCAGGCTCGCTTTCTGCCTTATCGACAGCCGTATAAGCAGCAGCATTGATGAGGACGGTTGGCTGAGCCGATCGAATTGCTGACCGAATCGAATCAGGCTTGGTGAAATCGATCTCGGGATATTCCAAAGTTGTCACATGCCCCAGACATGCCAATTTATGCCGCAACTCCCAGCCCACTTGCCCAATGCGGCCGATGATCAAGATATTAGGCTTGTTCATTCTCTACCTTCAGGAACACATCTTCGTAAACCTTTGCTGCGCGAAATGTTGTGCCCACAGCATCTTTTGTTGAGAGGACAGGCTCACCGGTCATCGGCCATTGAATGCCCAGTTCCGGATCGTTCCACAAAATGGTATGTTCAAATTCTGGTGCATAATAGTCGGTTGCCTTATATAGGAAGTCCGCGGAATCTGACAGCACAACGAAACCGTGCGCCATTCCAGGAGGCAACCAGAAGAGGCGTTTGTTCTCTGCGGACAACTCAACACCGACCCACTTGCCGAAGGTAGGAGAAGTACGGCGAATATCAACGGCTACATCAAAGACCGTTCCGCTGACCACACGAACCAGCTTGCCCTGTGGTTGTTTGATCTGATAATGCAAGCCACGAAGCACGTTATGCTGCGAACGGGAGTGATTATCCTGCACAAAATGTGCATCAATCCCTATCTTGCGCATTGCTCTCTCGTTAAAACTCTCCATAAAGAAGCCCCTGTCGTCACCGAAGACCTTCGGTTCGACGATCAGCACACCGTCAATCTGCGTTGAATGAACTTTCACGGACTATATACTCTGGTCTCTCAAGATTTCGTGGAGATACTCTCCGTATTCGTTCTTCAAGCCACCGGCCAAATGCTCCAGTTGACCCGCATTAATAAAACCTTCGCGGAATGCTATCTCTTCCGGACATGCCACCTTCAGCCCCTGGCGCTTCTCGATTGTCTGGACGAATGCGCTGGCTTCCAGAAGGGAGTCGTGGGTGCCTGTATCCAGCCAGGCGATACCGCGACCCATCACTTCAACCGATAATTCTTTCTTCTCCATATAGATCCGGTTGACGTCCGTTATCTCAAGTTCCCCACGCGATGAAGGACGCAGATTGGCGGCGATATCCAGCACCTGATTGTCATAAAAGTAGAGACCAGTAACCGCGTAACGCGACTTAGGCTGTTTAGGCTTTTCTTCAAGACTCATGGCATGGCCTGAGGCATCCATTTGAACGACGCCGTAACGTTCTGGATCTTTGACAGGATATGCAAAAATCGTTGCCCCCGACGGACGCTCCGAAGCAGATCGAAGCATGCTTACCAATTGATGACCAAAGAAGATGTTGTCGCCCAACACCAGTGCGCAGTCATCCTGCCCTACAAAGGTACGGCCAAGAATAAATGCCTGCGCCAAACCCTCCGGCCTCGGCTGTACGACGTACTCAAAGTTCATCCCCCAGGCGGATCCATCTCCCAACAGTTGCTGAAAACGCGGAGTGTCCTGTGGTGTAGAAATCACCAAAATATCGCGAATGCCCGCCAGCATCAGCACACTGAGCGGGTAATAGATCATCGGCTTGTCGTATATAGGAATCAGTTGCTTTGAAACCGCATGGGTGATCGGATACAAGCGCGTACCCGATCCTCCTGCCAGGATAATTCCTTTATGTGCACTCATCGGCTTTCCGCACCTACTGGGCTGCAGGGAGTGTACTGCAAATTGATCCATTCCCTATAAGCGCCGCTGGTCACATGCTCCACCCATTCAGGATTTTCGAGGTACCACTGAACGGTTTTGCGCAGACCGCTGGTAAACGTCTCGCGAGGCTGCCATGCCAGTTCTCGCTCAATCTTCGCTATATCCATCGCATAGCGTCGGTCATGGCCAGGGCGATCTTTGACGAATGAAATCAGGCTCGCGTATGGTTTGTCAGTCGGCTTCAGGTCGTCCAGTATGGCACATATCTGTTGCACAACTTGCAGATTAGACAACTCCTGTCTACCCCCAAGATTGTAGGTCTCTCCCGGAATACCCCTTTCCAGCACAGCACGAATGCCATCGCAGTGATCTTCCACATAGAGCCAGTCGCGCACATTCTGGCCATCGCCATATACTGGCAATGGCAGTCCTTTAATCGCATTCTGAAGTACTAGTGGTATCAACTTCTCGGGAAACTGACGCGGCCCATAATTGTTAGAGCAGTTTGTTGTGAGCACAGGTAGGCCATAGGTGTGGTGATAGGCCCTCACCAGATGATCAGACGCTGCCTTTGAGGCCGAGTAAGGGCTATTGGGCGCATAAGGCGTCTCCTCAGTGAATGCAGGAGCCATCGGCGTAAGCGAACCATAGACCTCATCGGTAGAAACGTGCAGAAAGCGAAATGTCCTTTGCCGCGCTTCAGGCAACTTCATCCAGTATCCGCGTACAGCCTCGAGCAACTGAAAAGTCCCATCAATATTAGTGCGAATGAATTCGCCGGGTCCCAGTATGGATCGATCGACATGGCTCTCCGCGGCAAAATGAAGGATTACGCCAGGTTGTTGCTCCCCCAATAAGTTGCGAACCATATCGCCGTCCACAATGTCGCCGCAAACGAAGCGAAATCTGCTGTCTTGCTGCACTGAAGACAGGTTCTCCAAGTTTCCGGCGTACGTCAGCTTGTCCAAGACCGTTACAGGCGACCGCTGCAGGGCGAGCCACTGCAACACGAAATTGGAGCCGATGAAACCCGCACCACCAGTCACCAAAATCGGTGAATTATACGACATCAATTCTCACCATCCATAGAAGCAGAATAGCATTCATAAACGTCGAGTATAACCGACGTCTTCAATGCGCGCTGTGTTTCCTGTGCACCGCGAAAGCGATGGTGTGATGACAATTTTTCTACCAATTGAGTCGTTTGACCCTGATTTGTGATAGTGGACGAGATCTAAGCAAAGATCATTATTTGCAGAAAGCTGCTCGGCTGCTCAAGTACTCTAGGACGTCGCAGATGCCATATCCTTTTTTTCGGAGATGTACCAGTTCACTGTCTTTTGGAGGCCATCGTGGAAGTGTGACTTTGGCCGATAGCCCAAGTCTTTGGTTGCGCGATGGATGTCGGCGAGCGAGTGCTGGATGTCACCAGCGCGTGGTGGCCCGTAGTGAGGACTGCCGGTAAAGCCCAGCAGACCTGCGATAGCCGCGTACACTTCATTGAGCGTGTGGCTCTCTCCTGTTCCAATATTGAAAACGCGGCCAGTATCGTGCCATGAAATCTCCTCATTGGAGTATATCGTTGAGCCAAGTAGAAAATATTTGGGACTGAGTTTAGATATTCAATCGGATATGGGTTAAGATGCTATTGTTGCCTACGCTGGAAATCCGATTGGCATTGCTCACTGGATCACAGTTTGCAGACTTACAAGCACTTTATTCAGCACATAACGGTTCACGAGCCACATCCTTACCACGCACAACATGCCGTGTATAGTGCGAAGAACTTCTTAGACTATTGCGGCACGAGATCAGGACTGATGTGATACTAGGCTCTGAGACTAAATAGCTGAAAATAAGATAGATAAATGCAACGGAGTATCGTTAGCAGGCTTTCGGTGATGCGACCATGCACTGAAACATGTGAAATAAATCTCTTATTAATTCTGGTATGCGTAGAGCGTGTTTCATAAACACCTGCGCAGGGTAATCCAGAAGCAGGCGAGATAGAAGAAGGCGCGGTAGGTGGAGAGCAGATGCTCATGACGAACCAGCAGGCGGCGGAACTGACCGAACCAGGCAT
>Ga0316232_1002401_pt1 | contig 19490 bp, 16 predicted proteins | sample TBHtaG_FD_206006 | JGI IMG/M metagenome (GOLD analysis project Ga0316232, IMG submission 206006) | Freshwater microbial communities from Trout Bog Lake, Wisconsin, USA - TBH18025_13 | ecosystem: Environmental > Aquatic > Freshwater > Lake > Hypolimnion/Profundal zone | place: USA: Wisconsin... | reverse complement strand
GAGCCGGATCTGGAGACCGGCGCTCCGATGGGGCGGTTCATGGGCCGTCAGCAGGTCCGAAAAGACAAGGCCACTTCCCAAGAGCCATCCGCTGGTTGAAGCTGCCAGTCCGAATTCACGGGTCACATCACGACTCCGGCACGGCTCAGGTCGCGGTCATTAGTTGCACAATGCTTTTCAGAAATTCAAATTGGCTGGAATCCGCTGGGAAGCGCCATTCCCCCGTTGAGATAGATCGTGGTTGAGGCATTTACCCAGGGCAGCTCCTTCGTCGCAACCCTGGACTGGAGGCTGGAATGCCTTTGGGATTCAAGCCCGGAATTTCCTATCATGTTGTGGCGCTTTCAGCGCTGGGAAGCGACAGGCGGCTACCCATTGCAAACGTTGAGGAAGCAAAAACACAGGTTTTTAATGCCGTCCGCCACCCTCAAGCTTGAAACTGGCCGCCCAAACCTAGACAATTTGCACATTGATTGAGGACGCAACCAGTTTGACACCCGGGAACCGCAGGACGCCTGTGGCGGGAGAGCTTTCCGGCACGCCGGCGGCACTGGCCAGCCCCGGCAGTGGCAAAGTCATCATCATCGGCGCCGGGGTGGCCGGGCTTGCGTGCGGCTGTTACCTGCAAATGAACGGCATCCCGACGGAGATTCTGGAGGCGGGCGGTTTGCCGGGCGGATTATGCACGGCCTGGCATCGCGGGCCTTATGTGTTTGATGGCTGCCTGCGCTGGCTCATGGGGGCGCGGCCGCCCTCGGCTTTTTATCAGGTTTGGACGGAACTGGGCGCCATCGCCGGGCGCCAGGTTTTCATTGACCCGGAAATACTGCGCATTGAATGGGCGGATGGCACCTCGCTGGGCGTGCCCACGGATCTGGACCAAGTCGAGCGCGAGTTCAAACGGCTGGCGCCCGAGGACAGCGCGCTGATTGATCAATTGGTGCGGGACGCCCGCCGGTGCGCGCCGCTGGAACCGCCGCTGGAGAAGCCGATCGAGCTGATGAATCCGTTCGAAAAGACAAGATTCGGTCTGCGCTATTTGTTCATGGTGCCGGCTCTGATGCGGTACAAAAACCTGCCGATCACCCGGTACGCGGCCCGGTACAAAAATAAAATCCTCCGCGAGGCGCTCCGGCTCCTCGTGGGCAATGACGACATGTCGGCCCTGGTGCTGGTGATGTTGCTGGCGTTCCGAACCCGGAACAACACCGGCTTTGTGGCCGGCGGCTCGTGGGATTTTGCGATGGCCATCGCGGAACGGTACCAACGGCTGGGCGGCTCGCTGCGGCTGAACACCCGCGTGACTTCAGTGCGGGTGGACCGCCGCCAGGCGGTCGGCGTGCAATGCGCTGACGGAGCCTTCGTGCCGGCGGCCACGGTCATTTCCTGCGCGGACGGCCATACCACCATTTTCAAAATGCTGGAGGGGAAGTTTTTGGATCGTAAAATCCGCTTTTTCTACGACCATTGCCAGACGTTCCCGGCCCTCCTGCAAGTTTCGCTAGGCATCAAGCAGGTTTTTCCCGGGGCGCCGCACACGCTCAATCTGCCCCTGCGCCAACCGCTGGAGGTGGACGACCGGACTCGGCATGTGCGGCTGGAGGTGGAGACTCTCGGGGTGGAATCCGGACTTTGCCCGGCGGGAACCACCGTGATGACGGTCCGGCTGCCGACGCGTTACGAGTTCTGGACGAGCTTGAAGGAAAAGAACATAGCGCGCTACCGGGCCGAGAAGCGGCGAATCATGCGGGAGGTCGTCTCCGCGCTGGAACAACGGTTTCCGGGACTGACCCCACAGATCGAGGGATCCGACCTTGCAACGCCTGCCACCTATTTTCGTTATACCGGCAACTGGCAGGGCAGTTACGAAGGCTGGCTGCCGACGCCGCGTATTCTGGGTCGGCGCATTCCCTACACGCTGCCGCGACTGAAAAACTTCTACATGGCTGGCCATTGGGTGGTGGCCGGCGGGGGGCTGCCGTCGGCGGCAATGGCGGGACGTTACGTGGCGCAAATGATCTGCGCCGAACGGGGGAGAAAATTCGTGGCGACGACGCCATGAGAATTCAAAACGGCACCGGCCGGCCTTCCTGGCTGGTGCGAAAGGAAAAAATAAAGAGGGGACCGACCTTTGCCGGCTGCTGAATCCAGCCTGAAAGGCGGTACTCGGCCAGCGGTTCCAACCTCAGGCCTGCGGGCAGCGCATAAATTCTTTCGCTGGCGCGGCCTGCCGAAAGGGGCAGCGGCTGGTCCAACATCAATCGTTGTGGGCGGGGCGAGGTGGAATATCGCGGGAGTTTCTCAATTGCCACCGTCAGCGGCGCCTGGCCATCCAGGGCGGCCAATTGCGGCGACCAGATGCGCAAATAAATTCCCTCGCCGGGCGATTGCTGGAAATCCCGGTCCACGGGGTCGCGCAGGATTCGCGTCAGGGACTCCTCCGGCTTGGTGACCAGTTCGGCGCCGGTTTCCACGGCGTGGTAGTCCTTTACGTCGAAAAAGTTGTTGAACTGACCGGCCACGCGGGCGGTCGAGGTGTCCCGGGTCGGGGTGAAGTTGCTCAACAGAATGCCGTCCGAGCAAAGGTCGTCCAATCCGCCGTGCGTGCTGCCGCAATCCACCAACCGGCTGCCTTGCTGCACCGGCCAACTGTCGTTGACATAACGGTTATCCAAGCTGATCAGAATGGTGGCGGGATTGAGAGCGCCGCGGGTCAGCCCCTGCGCAATCCGCTCCAGCGCCAGCGGATAATGGTGGCTCATCGTCGCCGCCGTCCAGGATTCCGCGCTGGCGAAATCGCCGGCCTCAAGCTGGTGGTTTCGCGCCAGGGCATCAAGCACGGGACGATACTTTAGCGGGTCGCCGTCAACGGGGGCGTAACGGAACGAATTGCGCGACGGGTTCCACTCGAGGCCGGCCCGCTCGCCTTTGGCATTCATGACCAGGAAACGGTTGGACTGATCCGGAACCGCCGCCGCCAGCACCTCCACGCCGGTGAGCTGGCAAAGCAAGCCGGCGAGCTTTTCGGTTGCGCGGGGGTCACAGTGGACTTCCACCCAGGATTCGACGCCAGCGATGGGCAAGACCACGTCTCGGGGTCCGGAGATGGAGTTGACCACGTGGTAGCCGGCCTGTTCCAAGAAGGCGCGGGGCCGGACGCGGATGCCGCGGCCGGCATGATTGTGGCCGTGATCCGAGAGCATCACGATTTCCAGGTCGCGACCTTCCCGGGCCTGATATCTGGCCCGCAATTTTTGGAGCTGCTGGTCGAGCTGGCAGAGCAAGGCGAAAATATCGCGGTCCAGATGCTGGGCGTCGTCCGAGGCGCGGAAATAGGCATAGTAGGTGCGCGGCTGGCTGGCGCGGTTGAAGAAATCCACGGCCAGGCCGTGCATTTCATAACGGAAACTGCGTTCTGGAAACAGGTAACCCATCGCCCGCACCAATTTGTTTTGCGCCTGCCAGTCCATTTGCCGTTCGTACTCCATGGTGGTGGTCACCCCGTCGAAGGCCATGAGCGAATTCGCGGCGGCACTGTAATAGGTGCGTTGATAGCCCGGCAGCGGGCGGTCGCCAAAGATATCGGTCCACGCCACGTCGCTGATGGACGGAAATGTGGAGATCAAGCGGCCGACGGGAAAATATCCCTCGGTGGCGGTGAAGGCCTGAAGCCGGCGGGTCCGGCCCCAAAAATTGGTGCGGGTGATGCCGGCCTGCAAGGTTTGCAGATCCCGATACGCCACACCATCCAGCGCCAGCACCAGCCGCGCCGGCAGCGCGTGGCCGGCGAGCGGCAGCCCCGCCAGAAGTGCCAGCGCGGCCAGCAACGCAACGCCGGCCCGGAGGCGTCCAAGATCGTCGACTGGGGCCTTTCTCGGGGCAGCAATCATGGCTTGAAATCAATAACGGATATGGCGGGCTGTGTCGCGCAAAAACAACCCGCGCGCGACGATAATGCAGACAGGGCGGGAAGGCAATTGACGCGTGAAGCGCGCTGTGTGCTGCGCGATACGCCGCATTCCCGCAGCACGTTTCATCTTTCCTTGCGCCGGGAATCTGCTACAAGAATTATGTGTATCTTGAGTTCTATGGGCTGAAAGCGGCGCCGTTCGACATTACGCCTAACCCGCGCTTTTTATTTCACAGCACCAAGCATCGCGAAGCGTTCAACCACCTGATCTACGGCATTCGCGAGCGCAAAGGCTTTGTGCAGCTCACCGGCGAGGTCGGCGCGGGCAAAACGACCCTGTGCCGGGCTTTGCTGGAACAGCTCGACGGCCATTATTCCACCGCTTTGATTTTGAATCCGGTCCTGGGCGCCGAGGAATTGATGCGGGCCATCGCCACCGAGTATGGCCTGGCGGTCAAGGGCCTGGACCGCCGGGAAACCGTCGCGGCCATCAGCGATTTTCTGCTGAAACAGGCCCTGGCAGGCAAAGAAACTGTGTTGATCGTGGATGAGGCGCAGAACTTGACGGAAGATCTGCTCGAACAGGTGCGGCTGATCTCGAATATTGAGACGGACGACCGCAAGCTGTTGCAAATCGTACTGATGGGTCAGCCGGAGCTGCGCGACCGCCTGAACAGCCCCAAGCTCCGGCAATTGCGGCAGCGCATCACAGTGCGGTACCATCTGAAACCATTGACGCGCAGCGAGGTGGCGCAATACATTCATCACCGGCTGGCGCTGGCGGGATCGCGGGGCGCGCCGACATTCACCCTGCCGGCGGTCTGGCGCGTGTTTGGTTATAGCCAAGGCATTCCGCGCCTCGTCAACGCGGTCTGCGACAAGGCCCTGCTCGCGGGCTTTGTCGAGCGCAGTTACCGGATTAATTACTGGATGGTGGGACGCGCCATCCGCGAACTGGAAGGAAACATTCATACATGAGCCTCATCAATGACGCCTTGAAACAGGCGCGCAAAGCGCCGCCGCGCAATCTGCCCACGTCCGTGCCGCCGCTGCGGCCGGCGGCGGATGATTCCTCGCTGACCCCGGCTTGGCTGTTTCCGTCGCTGGGGATTCTGTTCATTGTCGCCGCGATCTTTTTCACCGGCTGGGCGATGGCGCATCGCAGCGTCCGCGCCATTGCCGCCGAGCCGGAACCCTCTGACGCCACGTCATCCGCGCCTGCGATTTCTGTGCCGGTGGTCAAACCGCATCCGGTGGAACCCCCGACAGCCCTGAATCCGCCGGCGACGCCAAAATTGCAGGGTATTTTCTATTCCCCCACCACGCCGTCCGCCATCCTGGACGGCAGGACCGTCCACCCCGGCGACAAATTCGGCGAGTATCGGGTCAAAGCCATCACCAAATACACCGTCACCCTCGTGGGGCACGATAACAAGGAAATTCAGCTCGGCATGGGAAACTGACCCAATGGCACTGCGCACAATCTTAGCCCGCTCGCCGCTCCTGCCGCGGGTCGCACCGTTCGTCTTGTTTGTCCTGCTCACCGCCGGGCAGGGACGGTTTGGGCCCGCCTCGGCCTTTTGGTTTTACCTTGCCAAGACGATCGTTGGGCTCTGGCTAATCCTCGAAATTCGTCCATTGGTGGCGGAAATGCGCTGGGCCTTCAGTTGGGAAGCGGTCGCGGTTGGCGTCGGCATTTTTGCCCTGTGGGTCGGGATCAGCGGAGAATGGACGACGCAAAGTTCGTTGTGGGTGAAATGGGGAATCTCGCATGCGCCGGCAACCCCGGCGATACTGTGGAATCCTCATGAATATTTCGGTCCTGTGTCCGCCTGGCTGTTCATTGGCACCCGGATCCTCGGCTCCACTTTGATCGTGCCACCGCTGGAGGAGGTTTTTTACCGTTCGTTTCTTTACCGCTACCTGGCCAGACAGGATTTTTTGGAGGTGCCGCTGAACCGCTTTTTAACGGTGCCATTTCTGGCGACCGCGGCGGTGTTTGGTTTTTCCCACAATGAATGGCTCGCGGGTATCCTTTGCGGTCTGGCGTATCAATGGCTGGTGTGGCGGAAAAACCGGCTGGGCGACGCCATGACGGCGCATGCGATCACGAACTTCTTGTTGGGGTGTTGGGTGGTCTGGCGCGGCGCGTGGAGTTTTTGGTAGGCTTCGGATCGCGACCGGTCCCCGGTCGCAGCTCTTGGGATTCACGCAAGAGCTCCAGAGGTTCGCCGCACGCCGCTGGTTTCCCCACATGCTGCGCGCCGGGACGTCGCGCAGCACGTATTTTGCGGACCGCGACCGGTCCCCGGTCGCAGCTCGCCTCACTTCACCGTCACGTCCACCTTCCGACGTTCCAGCGTGGTGCCTTCCTGCTGGGCGAGGGCGGTGAGCGCTTCCTGGTAATTGGCCAGCGAGCGGATTTCCTGCGAACGGGCGGAAGTGAGATTGTTTTGCAATTGCAGCACGGTAAAAGTCGTGCTTTTGCCCACGGCGTATTTTTTCTGTTCGGCGTCGAGCGCGGCCTCGGCGTAGATGCGCGCCTGTCTGGTGGCGTCCACGCTTTCCCACGCGGACTGCGCCTGCTTCACCGCGTTGTCAATCTGGACCATGACGTTTTGTTCCAACTGCTTGAGCTTGAGCAAATCCTGCTGTTCCACGGCCTTGTCCGATTTGAAAGTGCTGCGCGCTGCCAAGTTGTCCAACGGCACGGACAACTTCCCGCCATAGGTGTAAAAAGGACGGTTGCCCGCCTGATATTGGCCGAAAGTGTCGCCGTATCCCGAGCCGGCGCCGTTGAAGCCATAGCTGGCCGTGAGGTCGAGTTGCGGAAACATCTGGTTCCGATCGTATTTCAACTGGATGCCTTGTTGTTCCAACGTCAGCTTGGCTTGCAGCAAATCCGGCCGCGCGGCCATGCCTTTGCTCCAGCTATCCTGCACGTCAAACGCCTGCCGCACGGCTTCCAGCGTCTCCGCGGGCGCGAGGTCCACATCATGATATTTGAGGTATTGATCGGTGATGAGGTTCTTCAGGGCATTTTGATCGGATTCCAGGGTGAACTGCGCCGCAATCAAATTGGCGCGGTTCTGCGCTACCTGCGCCTGATCCTGCTCCAGCGTGCCGGCGCGTTCGGCGATGGTGCCGACTTGCACGCGCTGGCGGTCCTGGTCCAGTTGTGTCTGCGCCAGATCGAGCGCCTGCTGATCCACGTTCACATTCTCGCGGGCATAGATCAGCTCATAATACGCATTTTCCACCGCTGAAATCGTGGTGATAAGCTGGCTGCGCAGGCCTTGTTCCGTGACTTTCATCTGGTTCTTGGCGGCAGTGATGGCCAGACGCGTGCTGTCTATCCAAAGATTTTTCAACAGGGGTTGGTCCACGCTCGCGCCCACCTGTCCACTGGCGCCTTCTGGTCGAGGCACATAGCCGTCGTCCACGTTTCCAAACAAATTATAAGTCGCGCCCGAGGGCAGCGAACCGGCCAGACCGGAACTGAATGAGTTGTTCTCTTTGATGAAGTTTCCGTTGGTGGATACCAGCCCGCCCGCGTTATTGTGCGAGTGTGTGCCGGACAGGCTAAGCAGCGGATCATAACCAGCGTAGGCCTCCTGCAGGGCAAGCTGCGCCTCGATCGGCGCATAGCGCTCGATCCGCACGTCGAAATTGTGCCGCAGCGCCTCGGCGAGGCAGTCTTGCAGCGACAAAGAGCGCACCGCGGGCGCATTGGTCTGTGCGGGAGCCGCCGACACGAGGCCGGCCAGAAACATCAGGGCACCGATCTTTTTCATTTGGAAATCAGACGCCGGCCGCCGCCACAATGTAACATTTCTTATTATGCGGGCGTGCCGGGGGAGATGACCGCGTGCTTCTCGATGAGTTCAAGCACCTTTTCACGCAGCACCTGGTCATAAAGCTCGTTCACCCCGTTGCGCTTCTGCAAATCCTTGAGGAACTGGTCGAAGGGCATTTGATACATCATCGCCAGTTGCTGCGCGCGTTTCAGCGCGTCCTCCTGCGTCACCGTGATTTTCTCCTGGTCGGCGATGCGCTGGACGAGGAACGCCAGCTTCACGCTTTCCTTCGCGCTGCCTGCGGCGGCGGTATAAATCTCGTCCTTTTGTTTTTCGATCAGGTCGCGCCCAATGCCGCGCTGGGTGTTCTGGCGGACGATGTCATAGACCACATTGCGGGTTTCCGCCGCCACCGCCGTCTCCGGCAGCTCAAAATTCACCCGGCCCAGCAGCGCGCGGACCGTCTGGTTGCGCACCGCCTTTGACTGCGAGTAACGCAGTTCGTTTTCCAAGTCCGCGCGGACGCCCGCCGTGAGCTTCTCCAGATTTTCCGCGCCGAATTTCTTGGCCAGCTCTTCATCCAGCGCCGGCAGCACTTTTTGCTTCACCTCGACCAGTTCCACCTCATAGACGCCTTTCTTGCCCTGCAACTGCGGCGTCACGAAATCCGCCGGGAAATCCACGTTGACCGTGCGTTTCTCGCCGGCCTGTGCGCCGATGAGTTGGGCCGCGAAACCGGGAATGAACGAGCCGGACTCGGTTTCCACCCAGAAATTCTTCTGTTCCGTTAGGCCCTTGGCTGTGGGAGCCAGTTCGCTGATAGGTTTGCCCGCGCAGGCGCCGGTGTAATTCACCACGGCAATGTCGCCGCCGGCCAGCGGGCGGCTGACGGTTTCAAATTTGGTGTGCTGGCCGCGCAGCAGATCCAGCGCGCGCGTCACGTCGGCGTCGGTCACCGTCTTGGTTTCCAGCACGGCCGGGAGGCCCTTGTATTCGGGCAATTGAAATTCCGGGGCGGTTTCCACCGTGGCGGTGAATTGCAGGGGCTGGCCGCGCTCGAACTGCACCTCCTCGATGTCGGGATAGCCGATGACATTGAGTTTCTGCTCTTCGATGGCCTTGCGGTAATTATCGCCGATGAGCTTCCGCTTGGCCTCTTCCTTGATTTCCGCGGCATGCTTCCGGATCACCATGTCGCGCGGTGCCTTGCCGGGACGGAAGCCCGGCAGCACGGCCTGCTTCTGGAATTCCTTGGTGATGGCGTCAAAGGCCGCGTCCACGGCGGCGGCGTCCAGTTCCACCCGCACGAGCTTTTTGCACGGGGCCAAATTTTCAATGGATACGTTCACAATAAAAAATGCGTTAAACGAGCTGCGCAGCATACCGGAATGGCGCCACGCGCGTCAATGTGATTTGCATTTGAATGTGTGGTTGGAGTGTTTTCGCAATTTGACACTGACTGATCTTCCATTATGATTTTATCGCAACACCAATCCATGACCACATGAACATCCGACCTCCTTTTCATTCCCTCCCGACCCTCGCCGTCGTTGGGGGCTTGCTCGCCATCGCCAACTTTGCCGGTTTCGCCAGCGTGGCCGCAGAGCCAAACACTTTGACGCAGCAGGAAAAAGACGCCGGCTGGCAATTGCTCTGGGATGGCAAGACCTCGGATGGCTGGCGCAGTGCAAAATCGGACAATTTTCCTTCCCATGGCTGGTTCATCAAGAACGGCGTGCTGACTGTTCACCAAAACGGCGGCGAGGAATCCGCCGGCGGCGGCGACATCATTACGCGCAAGCGCTACGCAAATTTTGAATTGACCGCCGATTTCAAGACGACGCCCGGCTGCAACAGCGGCATCAAGATCTTTGTGCAGCCCAACATTTCGCCGATTGACAAGGTGACCGGCAAGCCCACAGCCAAGGGTTCCGCCATCGGGATGGAATTTCAAATTCTCGACGACCAGCGCCACCCCGACGCCAAGCTTGGCCAGAATGGCGACCGCACCTGCGGGTCACTATACGATTTGATTCCCGCGCCGACCAACAAAGTGGTTATGCCGATGGGCGACTGGAACCATGCGCGCATTTTGTCGCAGGGCAAGCACGTAGAGTTCTGGCTGAACGGCCACCGAACCGTGGAGTGCGAACGCGGCTCGCCGGAGTTTCGCGCCGCCGTGGCCGCCAGCAAATTCAAAAACATCCCGGAGTTCGGGGAATGGGCGGACGGACATATTTTGTTGCAAGAGCACGGCAGCGAAGTTTCGTTTCAAAACGTGAAGCTCCGCGAGTTGCCGGCGAATTGAGACTGGGCCAGACCTTGCCCGGGATATTTCACAAGCAAACCCGTGCCGCAGACTGCGGACCGCGGGCCGTCCCGGCCCGCAGCGGCTGATGCAACAAGCGACGTGGGGCGAACCTCTGGAGCTCCTGCGTGAATCTGGAGAGTTCTGCGACCGAGGGACCGGCGCGGTCCGAAGATTTGGAAGTCTGCGCTACGGTATTGAGTGCGAAAAATCCGCGCTAAAGCGCGTCGATGATTTTTTTCACATTGACATGCCGGGCCACGAGGTCGCGGATCAGGGCGATTTTTCGGGCATCCGTCGGGCGCGTCTTGACGGTAAGATTGTGGACCTTGGAGGCCACCTGATAACTGTCGGCCTGCACCAGCAACACGGGCACCGGCAGGGATTGCAAAGCCTTGATCACGCTTTCGCCAGGTCGAAGCCCGCCGGTGAGCACAATGCCCGCCATGGTTTCTTCGCCGTGCGGCGCGGTCATGGCGCCGGCGGCCAGCAGGATGTCCTCGCGATCGCCGGGCGTGATGAGCAGCGTGCCGCGCTTGAAAAACTGGATGGCGTTTTGCGCGCCCATCGCGCCGACCACCACATCCTCCACCAGCGCGTCGAGCGAGGGCGGACGGTTCAGCAGCTCGGCGCGCAGTTCGGCGCAGATCAGCTCTACCGTGGGATGCGCCAGCAATTGTTCATGCGGCAGAACCCCGAGGAGTTCCAGTCCCTTGCGCTTGAGCCCGCTGCGAACGAACCGCGTGATCTCGGGAATCTTCTCCTCATGCACCTTGTTGATAATCACGCCAATGATCTCCACGCCCTCCTTTTCAAACAAGGCCTGGTTGAGACAGACTTCGTCAATGGGCTTGCCGATGCCCCCCTGGGTCACGATGATGACCTTGCACCCCAGCATCTTAGCCACCTGCGCGTTGGAGAGATCGAACACCGAGCCCACCCCCGCATGGCCGGAGCCTTCGCACAGCACGAAATCCTTCTCCCATGCCACCCGGTCGAAGGCGTCCATAATGCGGGTGACGAGCACCTCGTTGTTGGCGGTTTGCAGGTATTTCCGCGTGAACGCCGGTTCCACCGCGATGGGGCTCATGTCCACGAGCGGGCAGTTGAGCTGGTACACCGAATCCATCAACACCGAATCTTCATCAATCTTCTGTTCCTCAATCTGGACAAACCGCTGCCCCACCGGCTTGATGTAGCCGACCCGGGGAAAATGCGGCTGGAGCGCGGCGATCAGTCCCAGCGACGCGGTGGTCTTGCCGTCGTTCTGGCGCGTGGCGGCAATGAAAACGCGGGGGGTGGAAGTGTTCATGAACTGATGCGTAATTCGTAATGCGTGAAATGCTGAAAGAGGTGCGGCGGTTTCGCTGTAAACGTGTTAACTTCTTAACGCTTTGACATTTTAGCGCACTTCAGTCTCCCGGCAACTCCTTGTCCGCGCCCGGATACAGTTTCAGGTAATCCGTGGCTTGTACCCCCACAATGGCGGCCACACCCAGAATGTCGTGCGCGGTGGAGCCCCGCGAAACATCGGCCGCTGGACGGTTCAGGCCAAGCAACACCTGGCCATAACAACTCGCGCGGGCGACCAGGCCCACCAGCTTGCTGGCAATGTTGCCGGAGTTCAAATCAGGGAAAATGAGCACATTCGCGCGGCCGGCCACCTTGCTATCGGCCAGCTTCCGCGACGCGATTTCGGGCACCAGCGCCGCGTCCACCTGCAATTCGCCGTCGAAATCCGCCTCGACATTCAGTTGCGACGCCTTGTTCCGGGCCTGCGCGGTCGCGGCCTGCACCTTGCCGATGGAGTGATGCGCCGCGCTGCCTTTGGTGGAAAACGAGAGCAGCGCCACGCGCGGTTTGACTCCGAGCATATGCCGCGCAAGCCGCGCCGTGGAGACGGCGATATCCGCCAACTGGTCCACGTTCGGCTCGGGAATGACGCCGCAGTCAGCCATGAACAGCACGCCGTTTTCGCCGATGCGCGTGTCCTCGACTTCCATCACCATGCAGCTCGACGCCACGCCAATGTCCGGCGCGGCCCGGACAATCTGGAACAGGGGCCGCAGCACGCTGCCGGTGATGTGGGATGCGCCGGAGATCAAGCCGTCGGCTTGGTGCATCGCCAGCATCATCGCGCCGTAAAAATTTGGCTGCAACATCGCCTCGCGCGCCTCGGTCTGGCGCAGGCCCTTTTCCCGGCGCACGCGATACAGGCGGTGCGCAAAATTTTCCAAATCCTCGCTCGCGGCGGGATTGATGATGCGCACGCCTTCCAGCGAAATTCGCAAATCCGCCGCCACCATCCGGATTTGGGCCGGGTCGCCCAGGACAATGGGGGCGCCGAGCCGCAAGGCCTGGTATTGCCGCGCCGCCTGGAGAATGCGCGGCTCCTCGCCCTCGGGAAACACCAATCGCTTCGGATGCCGCTGCATTTTTTCAATGATGTTGCCGATGAAACGCATGGCCGTAAGGTAGCCTTCCAATCGGAAACTGCCAATGCAATTTAAAATCCACGTTCCCCCCAACTGATCTTGTAGGCGCCGACGTGAGGAGGCTCTGACTCGAAATGCGGAACCCGGAGCGCGAACCTGTGACCTGCAGCGACTCCGCCTGGCAGAACATGCCGGAGATAAAATAGAAATGCGCTGGAGTTTGGACCTCGCCGCGGCTCCCAGAGCCGCGCTCCGAAAACAACTTAAGTTGTTTACCGTGAATAGTCTTCTTTGCGAATTCATTCATTACGAATTTCATTGCAAAAAATGCGCGCGCGATAGCGAAGTCTTCGTGCTCTCTTCCAACTGGAGCTGGACCAAATGTCCGCATTTCGGTCCCAGCAAACTGGATAGGGAATTCTCCACCTTCGGGACTTCGAACACCGGGTGCGAACCTCCCGGCATTATTTGGCGGGCAAATCCAGCCGGTGATTTTGCCGGATTTGTTTGCGCCAGTTGTGCATCACCTCCGCCTGCTCCGCGTAATCCGGCCATTTCTTGACCGCCGCGCGAACCTCCTCCACAACGGCCTCGGCGCGACCACGTTTCATCAAGGCACTCTTGGCGCAGGCGCGAAAATCCGCCAATGTGAATCCATCGCGCTTGCCGTTCATCGTCATCTGGTGGCGGTTGGTCCAACTGCCGTCGGGGTTGTAGCTGTAGGTCACGTCGAAAGCGGGCGCGAGCCACCAGTGACCGGCTTTGTTCATCAGGAAGGCGATGTTCTTAACGTGATCGTCGTGGTTGCGGGCGATGATATTGAACGCCATCCGGCGAAACTGCTCCTCCACGTCGGCCATCGGCAGATGCAACTGGTGGATGGCGAGGAAAGCCTGTTCGTAGGCATACACACCGGCCTGATTGAAGTCGAAATGGGCGAGCGCGCAAAGCGACTGCATATGTAACTTCTCGCCGCCTTCCGCCCGGTCAAAACGCCGGGTCATGAAATGCCGCCGTTGGTTTTCTTCGAGCAAACGGCATTCGCTCATGTTAATGCCCGCGGCCTTTGCCATCAGGTAATAGGCATATTCGATTGCGCCGTAACCCTTGGGATCTTCAAGCTCCTTGTCCTGGTTGCCGGTGACGCCGTCAAATTTCAACAGCCAATAATCGAACCCTGCCCCGGCTGTAATCTGGCCGGAGCGCACTTCATTGGTTTCGCGGTTCCACGCGATGACCGCCTTGGCGCGGGCACCGCCGGCGGAAGTGCCTACGCGCAAAATATCGTTCAGCGCGTTTTTCCGGCGCTCGCTGGCAAAAGTGGCTTTCAGATTCTTGCGCTGGCTCAACACCTCCGAGGCGAGTTTGACCAGCGCAGCAATCTCAATGTGCTTTGCCGGCTGCGGTTTCGGACCGAGGGCGGGAACAAATTCCAGCGCGCCCATGCCGCGCCGGCCGGTGTAGCAGAGGCGTTCCACCGCGTTGAAGCTTTCCGGCTGGCGACCCTGGGTGGCCAGCCAGGCATCAATCAGCGCATTGCCGAACTTGTCTGGCAAGGAATCGGCCAGCAAGCCGGGCAGGCCGTGAAACGTGATGGCCGCCAGGTCAGGAAACACATAAACACGCTCGCTTAGCGGCATGGTAATCGGTGAAACCTCGATGCCGCTCCGCGCAAAATCGGGATCATACTGGAAGGCCGCGAAGCGTCCACCATCCTCCAAGGAGACGGCGCCGATGGTTCGCCCCCACAGTTTTACCTCCGCCAGGCTCATTTTTCATCCCCCCATTGCCATCTCTTCGGGGCTGGGCTAGGGGCTTTGGTTGCGGAGGCGCGCCTGCGCCGCTTGCCGCCCAGCTTCAATTGCTCGACCGGACTGGGCACCGGCTCGGGCACGAGCAAGTCAAAGCGTTCCAGCAAATCCAGCACGCGGCAGACGCGGATGAAGCCGGACAACTGGGGCGACACCCCGCCGGATTCCAGCCGTTGCACCGTGCTTTTGGCAACCCCGGCCTGTTCCGCGAGTTGGACCTGCGTGAGATTTCTTTCCAGCCGCAACCGGGCCAGTCGGCGGCCCATTTCAGTCAGAATGGCCGTGTCCGTGGCTTCTTTGGTTATTTTCATAACGCATCAACTATGATGCGTAAATTACGATATGTCAAGCTACGCATCATAAATGATGCGTTATGTCATGGCGTTATTCAGCAAGCTGGATAAAGAAATCTCCACCTTTGCGGCGGCGTGTGCGGTGCCGATGATACTTTCGTTGATGCGTTGAAGCGTTACCGCAGACTGTTTCACGCTTCACGCTTCCCAGCCACTCGTCATTCGTCATGCAGAACCCGCCTTGCCCTTGCCCGTGACCAGCACGATGCCCTGCCCGGGCCGCAGCCCGTATTCGTAGGGCGTGGGCAGGTAATCCAGCGGATATTCCGGCGAAACATCGGTCAACGGCCCCGGCCCCTGAATGTATTGATACAAATTGTCAGTGTAAAAGTGCTGCTCGTGGTGCGGATCCTTGTTCAGAATGATCAGCGCTTCTTGATTGGCCGAAAAGGAGCCTTTCCAAAGAAACAAAATGTTCGGATTGGGCGATGGCAGAATATTCGTGGGCGTGTCTTCCAGAAACACCGGGTTGGCCGCCTTCGTCCGGTTGAGGTTGGTGATGAAGGCCGTCAGATCCACCCCGGTTTCCTCCCAGTCCTGCGGCCGGGTCTTCACCACGTGCAGCCGTTTGCGAAATCCGAATTCGAATCCGATCGGCAGCATCACGCCAGCGGAGAACAGGGCGCTGAAAAAGTACTTGGATTTGATGGCGGCCAGGTTACCGTCCACCTCCTCTGCCAGTCGCGGCGTATCGTGGCTTTCAGGAAAACTCACCGACTTGCAGGTCTCACGCGTGAGGTTGTATTGCTCAAATAGCCATGCGCTGGTGTAGTCCCACCACTTCGAGCTGTTGAAAATGAATTCGAATCCCGCCCGGGCGGTCTGGGCGGTTTCGCGGGGTGAGCACCCCAGGGTTTCCGCAAGAAATACCACGCCGGAATGCTTGCGCTTCGTTTCCGCAATCAGCCGGCGCCAAAATGGTTCCGGCACTTGGTAGGCCGCGTCGCAGCGAAAGCCCTCGAAGCCGAGGTCCACCAGAAAATCCACGACTGCAAGCAGGTATTGGTACAAGCCTTCCGGGTCCTTGCCGCGCTGGTGATCAAACTGCGCCAGATCCTTCCAAGTCACGACTTTGTTTCCCTCTTTGCAGGAAGGATGCACGATTTGGCCATTCTCCTGGCGGAACCAGGCCGGATGCTGTTTGACCAAGGCGGAGTCGAATGCGCAATGGCTCACCACCAAATCCACTATGAGCCGCAATCCCAAGCCGCGTGCTCCGGCGGTCATGGCTTTGAATTCCGCCACCGCGGCCTGCGGACTTGCGGCCTCCGCGATCAGCGGGTTGAGCTGGAAATAATCCTTGACCGAATACAGACTGCCGGAGTAGCCGGGTTGGTGAATTGGGTTGATGAATACCCAGTTAAATCCCATCCCGGCCGCGCGAGCCAGATGTGGTTGCCAGTCCCGCGCCGGTCCGGCCAGCAAGGGAAACAGGTTATAAATGATCATACGTTTGGTTTGGTGGCTGGCTGGCGGCAATTATCCCCCCGGTGGATTTCTTCCGCAGGGTCAAAGGCGGTTGGACTACCCGGCCACCGGCAGACTCTAGAGTTGCCGGGAAGGGATTGGCAAATTATTTCGGAAATATTTTCCCGCAGCGGATGACCGGGCGGGGGAAAATGACGTCTGGAGCGCCGGCTGGCCTGGCCGCAGCTTCTGAGCGAAGGCAGGGCACCACCCCGGCCAGACTCAACCCGAACTCCGAAATCGAATTGTGTATCGGCCGCAGCGCAGGCTTTCCAGTCTACGGGTTCTGGCCACTTTCCAGTCGCCAGTTCCCGAACGGAAACGCGGGACTGGAAGCCGAAGCTCGGCCTGCCGTTCCCGTGAACCCGCAGCCAGGAATGTCTGCGCTGCCGCAGCTTGCGTCCGCCGCGCCACCGGCAGCTTCCTGATTCGGCCTCAAATCGGAACCATTGCGGCTGGATCATGGGTCTTACCGGCGCAACTCAAGCGCTTTTGTGCGCGCTTGTCTTCCGGCCCGCAATGAGGTAATCTGGTCTTATGAAACCACTTCTGCCGATTTGTTTGTGCCTTATGTTGGTTGGCTGCGTCACTGCCCCGCTGACCAAGCTCCTGACGCAATCCAACAATGGAGAGGCCATTGAAATTCCGCTTGGCGCCATCATCGAGGTGGAACTGGCCGCCAATCCCTCGACCGGTTACAATTGGAAGCCGATCGGCGTGACCGCCCCAATTTTGACCTTGATCGGGTCAGCGTACACGCCTGAGCAGACTCCCCGCGGAATGGTCGGCGCTGGCGGAACGGACACCTTCCGTTTCCGCGCCACCAAGACTGGAAAGCAGAAGTTGCAATTGAATTATGCCCGGCCCTGGCAAACCAATGTGCCGCCGGTGGAAACGGCCAGCTTCACGATTTCCGTCCGTCGGTGAGGATGATAAACCGAACGCCAGCCTGCACTGCATCAGCGCCGGCCCCAGAGAATGGTTGGGCAGCATCTCAATCATCACACCCAAAAAATTGGGGCGGTCCATGATGAAACTCGACCCGCCAGATGCCGTCATCATTGCCGGCAAGGTCGAACACCATCGCAAGAACATCAGGTTTGTCTTCCCATGGAAAGTCGAGCGAGATGTGAAGCTGAAAGACGTAGCGATTCATGGTCACGCCCGGGCATTATCTGGTTCCCAAACCTGCGCGCCGTGCTACCGGCGGACACGCCACCCAGTTTAACGCGGTGCCGATGTGGAAATCGGCGATACGGCAGGTTTGGAAACCTGCGGTGCCGTGGTGTATCCTCTGTTTCTGGCTCCAAGCAGTTGCTCCAGTTTATCCAGCCTCGCCTTCAAGTCTTGGAGTTCGGCATTTTTTTTCATTTAGCTTCTGGTTCAAGCCTTTGATGGCGGCCAGTTCCACTCCATGCAGGTCGGCTTCGTTCAAGACTCTGTCATTGTCGTTGAAGGGAAAAAGTGCATGAAAATCCTGCGCCATCGCGCCAATGTGTCGCTGGTCGAAACCCCTGTAGCGCCATTCCGCCAGCGGCAGTTGGGCCACCTTGGCCAACACGGAAACTTCGTCTACAGGCACAACGTGATCCTTCAAATTGCGGTCGCTGGCAAAATTCCAACCGCCGGCACCGGGAGTCCATGAAACCGTCTGGTTGGCGGTATTGCTGCCGCTGGCAAAGACGCCGCCGCCGCGGGCGCGAACGCTGAATTGATCGTTGGCAGTTGAAGCAAAGGGTGCATTTTGCAAATCCGCCCAGACAAATGCCCCTGGATGCAGCGCTTGGGCTTGCTGGCCAGCGGCAAAGCTAAAGACCCCGGCCGCGATGTTGTTGGATCCGTCCGAGATGACTGCGCAGGCTGCATCGGGTTGGATGCTGTTGGCAAGACCGCCGCCAATGCTGGCCACCTCGCCAAAGTTCGTGTTGCCAATGCCACCAACAATCACAGCGTAATCACCGAGATTGTCGTTGGCCATGCCACCGACCACGACCGAAACAGCCCCCTCGACCGTATTGCCGCTAAAATTTATGCCATCGCTCCCGCCGCCTCCAATGAAACCGCCTTCGCCCAAGTTCAGGTTGGCATATCCGCCAGCAATTGTTGAAAAATCACCCGAAGCTTGGTTCCCATCCCCGCCGCCAACCGTGGAGGAATTGGCCCCGCTGATGTTGGCAAAGCCCCCGGCAATCGTTGCGGACTGAAGTCCGTTCGCTTGGTTCCGAAACCCTCCGCCCACGGTAGTCCACAACCCGGTGCTGCTTTCCACAACGAAGTTGGGCTAAATCGCCTCAGGTTGGATTATTAAAGAAATGTTGTCAGTTTTGCCTCAAAAAGCTACAGTTTTGCGCGGAATCACCGATACGACCCGTAGAAGCATATGAACGAACGCTCTGAACAGAATTTTGCGATTGCCGCCCTGGCCACCGAGGGCGTGGAAATGTTTACTGAATGCGGGGCGGGTGCGACCAAGCAGGGCGAAGGCGCATCTAGAATTTGCGCTTGGTGTGGCAGGTTTGATTTGGGGTGTGACTGTTGGGTGGAGGTGGATGCAGTTCCCTTGGAAATGGTGGAACAACTCACGCATGGCGTTTGTCCCGACTGCTTTAATGATTTTCTGGACAAAAGGCCGCTAGCGGGAGCGTCTTCGACCCCAGTCATCACCATGATTCCTGATGCAGCCGAACCAGGAGTCAGACCGTGGTGGTTGCCTGATTGAAGCGTGGGGAGCTGAAATTCAGCGCCCAGCAGGCAGGCCGTTGTCACCCCAGGCCGCCAGCAAAAAGTGTTTTTATCTTTGCGGATTTTTGCTAATGGATAGGGCAAGATGACTGTCCCCAAGCAAGGTTCCGACGCCGCATCAGCGGATCCGCTTTGGCCATCCTTGGCTGGACATCCGCTCACCTTCTTGCTGGTTGCGATTCTGGGGCTGTTGCTCCCATTCTGCAACAAGCCGTTCAATCTGGATGATCCATTGTTTATTTGGTCAGCCCGGCAAATCCACGCCCATCTCACGGATCCCTATGGCTTCACCGTCAACTGGTATGGCACTGCGATGCCGATGGCGCAGGTGGCACAGAATCCACCGCTGGCGGCTTACTACCTGGCTGGAGCCGCTACGATATTGGGCTGGAGCGAACGGGCGCTGCACCTGGCTTTTTTGCTGCCGGCGCTGGCCGTGATCTGGGGGACGCACCGCTTGGCCGGCCGGTTTTGCGGGCAACCCTTGCTGGCCGCATTGGCCACCTTGTGCATGCCGGTGTTTTTGATTTCGAGCACGACCGTGATGAGCGATGTCCTGATGTTGGCCTTCTGGGTCTGGGCGATGATCTGGTGGCTGGAAGGACTGGAGCGGAATGATCTTTCATGGCTATGCCTGGCCGGTTTCTTTATGGGTCTGGCGGCGTTG
>Ga0316232_1002400_pt1 | contig 19497 bp, 15 predicted proteins | sample TBHtaG_FD_206006 | JGI IMG/M metagenome (GOLD analysis project Ga0316232, IMG submission 206006) | Freshwater microbial communities from Trout Bog Lake, Wisconsin, USA - TBH18025_13 | ecosystem: Environmental > Aquatic > Freshwater > Lake > Hypolimnion/Profundal zone | place: USA: Wisconsin... | reverse complement strand
CCAATAATCTGTTCTTCGGTGAATCGCTTCTTCATGACCGTTCCTCTCTTGGGAACGGACTCTACATCGTCAACGTACTAATCGCGGGGAGCAGGTCAGTCCGAACGAAATGCAGCTGGAGGAAAAACGGCAGAGCAGCTGCTTTTTCCGGAAGAAGGGCACATGCTGTCGGCCAAAGCCACAATGCTTCGGGATGAGGAAATCTCGGTCTTCTTTATGCAACACTTGGCATAGCGATGCGGGTGACATTGGATGCGTGGCTCGGAAGCATTAGAACCGCAGGCACCGTGTGCGATCCGTCAATGGCACGCCTGCACTGCAGTCCACGACATCATTCACGCAGCGGTTGCCCAGCACCGCTTGTGCCGTCACAGGCAAGCCAAGCTGTTCCGTCATCTCTTCGGCTTAACATCCAGAACGCAACGCAACACAACACAACAACGTACGTTTCAAAGGGGTAGGAGTTGTCGAAAAAGATCATCTCTCTGGTCTTGGCCTGTGCTTGCAGCATGAGCCAAATGGCCTTCGGACAAATCTCAATGGAAGCGCCCCTGACCGACGCGCCCCAAACCGAAGCGCTCCAGGCGGAAGTCCTTCAAGCGGGCACACTGCAAGCGGAAGCACCCATGCCGGAAGCACCGCAAGCGCAAGCGTCCAGCTCCGAGCCCGCCCCAAGGGCGGAGCCCGTCGTCAAGGTCGAACAAAGCTATTGGGCGGCCGAAGGGCTGAGCGCGCGGATGCGCAAGGCGCGTGCGATCACGTTGTATCTGATGGACCCCGCCATGGCGTCGCTCAAGGCCGTGGACGAAGCGCAACTGAAAGACGCCGGATGCGAATACAGCACCGAAGACGCCGCGCTCATCGCCAACTTTGCCGAGTCCGTGGAAAGCGCCAGCGTGCGCAGCAACTCGTTCGCGCTGCAGTTCGAGCCGCGCGAAGCCGTCTACCTGGCGCTGGGCGGCGGCAGCGAGATGAAGCTGCTGTTCGAGAAGCCCTACCCGAACCAATCGGAAGTGCTCGGGCAGATCAACGGTCAACCCGTCACGGTCAACAAGAGCCTGGTGGAAGGCCTCTATCGATGGGCTGCGAAGGTTGGCCGCGTCCGTCGTTGCGAGAGCTTTGTGGGCAAATACCGTTAAGCCGCGCACGCGCTCTCAAAGCGCGTGCACCAACGGCCGCAGGTTGGCATCCAGCACAAACTGCTGACACACGCTCGGCGCCAGCGGGCGGCTGAAGAAATACCCCTGAAACCGTTCACAGCCCAAGGCCGACAGGCGCTCAAGCTGCTGCTCCGTCTCGACGCCTTCCACCACCGTCGACAGGTTCAGCGTGCGGCTCAGGCTGGCAATACTGCGCACAATGTGTTCGTTGACGCTGCCCGCGCTCACGTCGGCCAGCGAGCGGTCGATCTTCACGGTATCCAGCGGCAGCTCGCGCAGGTAGTGCAGCGACGTATGGCCCATCCCGAAATCGTCGAGCGCGACTTTCACGCCGGCCTCGCGCAGCTGCTTCAGGTTGCCGATGGCGGTGATATCCGGCAGCAGCATCGTTGATTCGGTGATCTCCAGTTCGAGCTGCGTGGGCGACAACCCTTCGCGATGCAGGATGTCGAGCACGTTCCGGTACAGCCTGCAGTCCAGCAACTGCCGAGGTGACAGATTCACGGCGACCACGAAATCGTCCGGCAAGACACCGCGCCAGGCCGCGCGCTGCTGACACGCGAGCGACAGAACCCGCAGGCCCAACTGATCGATCTGGCCAATGTCATCGGCCAGCGCCACGACGATCGGCGGGGCCACGCGCCCCAGCACCGGATGCTGCCAGCGCAGCAGCGCCTCGGCGCCGAACACGCGCCCGGTGGAGCAATCCACCTGCGGCTGAAACTCCAGAAAGATCTGCCCTTCTCTCTTGATGGCGTCTTCCAGGTCGCTGGCCAGCGCCACCGCCATGCGGCCTTCGTCGCCGGGCAGGTCCAGACAGCGCCGGCCCTTCAGGCTCACCTCGGCCGACTCGGCAATCTGCAGCAAAGACGCAAGCACATCCTGACTGCGCCGTGCGGACAGAACATCCGCCATGCGGACAAACGGCAGGTAGATCGCCGCCCCCGCCACCAAGCCGATGAGCTGCACCACCGCCCCCCACACCGAGCCCGTAGCCGCGTAACCGCTGAACAGCGCCGGCGTGGTCCACGCCACGGGGTAGCTGGTCTTGGGCATCAGGTCGGCAACGGTGGCCGCATAGGCGATCAGGATCTGCACCACCGGCGTGAGCAGGAACGGAATCGCATAGACCGGGTTGAGCACCAGCGGCAGCCCGAAGAGCAGGGGCTCGTTCACGTTGAACAATGCCGGCAGCATGACGACCAGCGCCATCTTGCGGCCGCGCTGCATGCGCCTGGAGATGAGCAGCGCCAAGATCAGGCTGAGTGTGCCGCCTGAGCCGCCCATGCGCGCGAACACCGCGAAGAAGTGATAGGTAAAGATGAACGGCGGCTGGCCACCACTGGCAACCGCCGCCGCATTGGCCTGCGCGGCGGGCTCCAGGATGTGCTGGTGCACCGTGTACAGCGCGTTCGGCCCGTGGATGCCGAACAGCCAGAGCACCTGCGCCGCCGTCTCATAGCCCAAACCAAACAGCAGGCTATTGGAGACTGCCGAATACGGCCACGCCAGCAGCGGGTCGACTATCGCCATGAAGTGCAGCCAGCCCGCCCACGCCATGCCGGCTTTGAGCAGGGCAAACGTCAGGATCGTCAGCATGCCGGCCGGCACAACCGACAGAACATCGCCCACCAGCAGATCGTTGCTCAAATGGTGGGACGGAATGCGCAAACGCCGGATGCTGCACAGCTTGAGAAACAGGCTGCCGCCCAGCGACGCCACCACCAACGCGCCAAACAGCCCCTGCCCCAGCGAGAGCCACGCCATCAACGATGCGTTCGCAGCCGGCGCGATGAGCGTAAAGAAGCACGACACCACCACCACGGCCGCCACGGTGGGGTTGACCACGCGGTGCCCGGCGCGCTGGTTGTGTAACTGCGCCAACACATCGGCAAACCCGAACAGCGCGACCAGCGAGCCGATGCCGATCGTGCCGGCCAGCACGCTGTCGCAAAAGGCATCCAGCCGCGTGCCAAAGGCCTCCAGCAGCAGGTAGCGCATGCCGGCGGTGGGCGGGTTGCGCAACAGCAGCGCCACCGCGCCCACCATGATGAGCGGCAACGAGAGCGCCAGCCCGCGCCGAATGGCAATGAAATACGGCCCGCGGTCGAAGCGCTCAGCGGCGCTCAACAACCTCAGCCAGGGCGATAGCGCCTGCGTCGTCATAGGACTCGATCTTGTTCGAGGTGGATCGGCAAATCCCGGGGCAGCCCGAAGTGTTGCCTATGGAGCTACGAATCCTAATCGACATGACTCGGCACGCACTTAAGCGTCATTTTGCGCAATACGCAAAATGGTCACCCGCACATGGCAAGCTTCGTGCAATACCTAGGGGAAACCCGAAGTCTTGCCGTGCCGGTTGCCTCCAAAACGCACCACGGCAAGGCATCGGCACCGACATGGCGCCCATTCTGTGTACGGCGCACCCCAGAATCTGCAACGATCTTGCTTATGTCAATTTCCATTCGTGCACCCCGCAACGTGAAACACCCTGCACCCTTTCTTTCGCTACTCCGCCTCGTGCGCGATCCGCACCGGCGCTATCGGCATGCGCGGTACATCCATGGCACGCGCGTCGGCCTGGGCGTGCTGCTCTCCATTGCCGTCACGTCGGGCTTGGGATGGCCGCATGGGGAGTGGGCCACCATCTCGCTGCTGATCGTCATTGCCGGCCTGCAGCACCACGGCAACATCCGCAAGCGCGCGGCAGAGCGCGCGTGGGGCACCCTCATCGGCGCCGTCGCGGGTCTGCTGCTCATCGTCCAGCAGACGTGGCTTGGGCATCTGCCGCTCACATACGCACTCACGGCCATCGCGTGCGGCGTCTGCGCGTATCACGCGATCGGCAAGGGCGGCTATATCGCGCTGCTGGCCGCCATCACGCTGGTCATCGTGGTCGGGCATGGTGACAACAACCTGCTCGACGGCGCCTGGCGCACGCTCAACGTGCTGGTGGGGATTGCGATTGCGCTGCTGTTCTCTTTTGCACTGCCGCTGTACGCCACGTACTCGTGGCGCTACCGGCTGGCCGAAGCATTGCGCGAATGCGCCCGGGCGGTTGCCGGCCTCGGCCAGCCCGGTGAAGCCTCGAGCGAGCGGAGCAAGCACCTCGGCAAGCTCAATACGCTGCTGGTGCAATTGCGCTCGCTCATGCCATCGGTGTCCAAAGAGATTGACGTGCCCCTGGAGCGGCTGGAAGACATCCAGCGAAGCCTGCGCATCTGCATCAGCACGCTGGAACTGCTCAATGCAACGCGCGGGACGTTGGGTGCGCCGCCTGCAGGCGCCCTGCCCGGCGTGGGCGCCCGGCGCACTCGCGACACGTTGATCGGCATGTCGCGCGCGTTGCGGTTTGGCACGTTGGCGCGTCTGGCACGACCCCGCGCGGCCGACTCCGCCGAGGTAAGCCATGCCCCCGGCACGCCCACGGTGGAAAGCGCGCTGGCCGAAGGTTTTGCCAACGAGATCGAGAACCTGCGGCAGCAACTGCTGGCGATTGCGCCGCAGTGGAATATCGGGTGAAGCAGGGGCGCCCGGCTAGGCGCGCCCCTTGCGAGTTGCCCCAGCTGTGGTCGCGACCAGTGCCGAGCAATGCCGCATCACCTCACCGGGCCAGCGCCGCAAACTCCACAGCACTCAATGCGCCAGCTTGAACGCGGAAGCCCTGGATGCAGCCGTTGAACGATGGATGGCCCCCATCGCTGCCCAGGAAGGTGAGCTGGTCGCCAACCTGGCGCGGCGACAGCAGGATGTCGTCAGAAGGTGGCGTGCGCCCGCTCGAACTCCCAGATCGCAGAACGGCTGCACATCAGCGTCGAAACCGTTAAAAGCCACATGCGCCAACGGCTCGTGCGCATGGGGGCACGAAACCGCACGGAACTGGCAACGATTCATCAACGCAGCCGGTAGGCGGGCCACGACGGGGTGCAGGGGTGGTGACGAAAGGCGCCGAATGCCCGCCTGCGCGCGAATACGGAAATACTGACACCCACCGGCTGACCTCTGAGCCCAGCGTGCCAAGTTCAGAACTCCACGTCGGCACGCGTCTCTCTACGCTCGCCGCGCGAGTGTTTGAGCTCGAAAATTTGAATGTCTGCGAGCGGCGCTTGGATGTTGGCGCTCGGCGTATGGGCCTCGGACCGTGGCGGTCGGGCCTTTGAGTGTCGTGCTCGGCCTGTTTGGCTCGGCACGTAAAGGGTTGGGCGTTGCGCCCGACGCTAGCGCCCCCGCCCGTCGCGGGTTCGCTTTTACTGCTGTTTTAGTTATTTCTTGCGGTTCACACGGTCCAGCACCTGCAGCACTTCCCACCGGTACAGGTCGACCGTCACGCCATCGAGCGAGGTCAGCATGTACGCCCCGATCGCGTCCAGAAACCCGGCCTGGTATTCAGCGGCCTTGTCCTGGATGTGCAGTTGATATTCCCAGCGCAGCGTCTTGGGCTCGAACTGCCGGTGCACCTTCATGTCCATTTGTGTGCGCCGCAGATATTCCCGCGCGCTCAGGGCGCCTTGTGCATACAGGAGATTGTCTTGAAGGCTCATCGGGCACCTCCGGACGGTGGACGTTGCGCGATGCAGGTGAAGTGACAGTTTGCGGGGCGACGCCCACGTGGGATGGGTACAGCTTGGGTCGGTTGATCCATTGTCTTGCCTCTGGTTGAGTGAGGAGCCACCCACCGGTGAGGGTGGGCGGGCACACGACAAGGTCTGCAATACCGACGATCCATCAAGACGGCAGGGCCGAAGCCCTCCCTGCCGAGGCCCGCCCGTAGGGGCGAACGACAGCAGCGGTAGAAACTTGATGTTTCTTCCGGACGGATCGATCGAGATTGCAGTCTCGGCTGCGGTTGTTGCCGCAGCGGGAGGGAGTTTAGCCGGACGGCTCCTTACCGAGCAAGCGGGCATTGCAAACCCGCCCGAGACGCATCTTCAACGTTCGCAATAAGGTCGAATACAGTCATTGCAACCTATTTCACCTTACCCTTCGATTTTTTATGCCGAGCATAACTCTCATTTAATTTAGCCAAAGATCTATAATTGACAAGAAAGTCTTTTTCCGAAAAACTAAGAAACTCTGATTTATATCGAGAAATTGCCGCGCTATCCGTTACATAGAAACCGGAAAACTCCCGCGGTGTGATTGGCCGTCGCCTATGGCCGAGAGAAGGCTCATTAGAGAAAACAAGGTGCCGATCATCCCACTCGATCTCAAAAACAGATCTCTGATCATTTGATAGAAAATTGAAATGCAATTCCCCATCCCTTGATAGCCGATCAATAGTTGCAATCGTCGCATCATTAACACCAAGACGGTCAGACACAAACAAATTTACCTTAACTCCTCTTGCGAGACACGCACGAAGTCGCCCCAAAATTTCCCCATCTATCTTGTCTGATGATGGAATGGTTGTCGTCAATGTAATTGAAGATTTCGCGTTATCCAGTGCTTGAACCAAGTAATACTCGACCTCGTAACAACGGACAGGAACAACGGGCAAACCTTCCAGTTCACGATTAATTTCTTGCAGCTCTGCAATATAGGAATCCCGCCTAGCGCTAAGAGCAGCATTGACTTCTTCAGCCAACCTCACTTCAAGACTTTGAATATTGAACAACACCACACTACGACGCTGAAGTTGTTGCGCAACATTTTTGCCGCTTCCATCGCCGCACAATAGATCTCGATGACGTTTCCGAGTTGCCTGCACGCCGGGCCGAGACGCAATCGATCTGTCCACCCCAATGAGTTTTGGAAGACCAATACCTGCACACGCCTCCGTTAACTCATTGTCGATTGACCCATTCATCGCCAATCTGAAAGATAATTCCCCATCTTGATTCTTGAAAATCAGTGCCAATGACAACCTATACCGTCCGAATGTTCTATACACGCCGGTAACCCGCAGCACCTCGAATTTCGTTAGATCAGAATCGTTTCCCGCGATCGCCGCCATTCTAAGCCTATTAATATCGGCAACTTCCAAATCGCTACCAGCAGGCTGCAAAAATGCATTCGAGATAGGGGCAATCATCCCATCCCCCCCTATCCTTTGCTTTGTGTACACCAACGTTCTATCGAGCACAACTCTCTGAATTGGATCCCATAAAACATAAATTCGGCGATCCAATGGGCTTGCTTCCACACCTTGCTTCAGCAACTCTTTTCCTCGCTTAATGAGATGAAATCGACCGAATACGTCTTTTTCTAGATAATCGTTGTCACTCAGCGCTTCGAGAAGTTTTTCCCCATACGCAGCCTCCAAACCGAGGAATCCGCAGATTTCCCCCGGCTCTGAAAGGCCGGTCTCCACCGCTCGAAGGCAAAACTCCGTAGACGCTGGAACTGGCCGCTGCTCGAGTCCAATTACATCCACCATTAGTAGTTGCACAGGCAAATGCAATGGAAAATAATCAATCATTATGTCGCCGGTGACTGACTCCAGCCGACGCGCCACCTCTGCTTGATCTCTCATATATTCCTTAACAGGCAGAAATCGGGATTGGCACGAATGTGATCTATGACAGCTTGAAAAGGATTCTGACCTTTCGCCTTATGACAAAAATCCGCGTCGCCAACTATTACAAGGGCATCGCGCGCGCGCGATAACGCGACGTTTATTCTTTCCCTTTCTCGCTGAAATCCAATTTTGCTGAAATCATTGGATCGCGTCACCGTGTAGATGCATACATCGGCCTCACGCCCCTGAAAAGCATCTACAGTATTTACCTCAACCGAGAATCCAGGGTGCACTCCAATATGCTGCGATATCCGATCACGAAGAAGGGCAACTTGTGCAGAATATGCGGCAATAATGGCGACTTCGATCTTTGACGTCGCCTTCCGGGTTTGCCGCCCAATTTCCTTGAGTTGCTCTATTACCTGCTGCACCTCGATTCCATTTTCGAAGCTACCACCAGAGACTGGTGTCTCCCCACGTTTCTTCTGTTTTGATGTTGAGAACCAAGTAACAGGGTGTGGATATATTTTCGCAATGACCGAATCCCGATCCTTGTCCTCTCGAATATTCACTAATTTGCCGCCATAGAAAACCTGGCTGACGAGTTCCCCGATGGTGCTGCACATTCGACGCTGCTCAACAAGCTCCTCAACATTATCTGAGGGCAATTGATCTAGCAAAACTTGAAGGAGGCTTTTTTTCGCATCATCGGAGTAGAGCGAATCGCCATTTTGATTCTGCGACGACTCTATGTAAGGAGGGAGCTGTTTAGGATCACCTACTAAGATGGTTCTGCGACTACGCGACATTGGAACGAGCGTTTCTGTCGCGGTCGCCTTTGAGGCTTCGTCAACGATACAAAGATCGTATTGATCTTGCTGAAATGCAGGAGTGCCGGCTAATCCAATGCACGTCCCCGCAACGATACGCGCCTCGTGCAGCACGGCACCGTGGAAAGACCTCTCAGACCCCAGGCGATTTATCCAATCCAAATGAAGCTGCATCATGGGCAACAACTCTTTTCTGGCTTCGCTATGGCTTACAAGGCCGTCCAAAAGCCCTTCCAGATCAGAGTCCTTCGCATCACTGAATACGCTCCCTAGACCATCCAGTTTATTGAGACTGGCCAGAAGTCTGGAAATTCTTGCCTCTAGTGATCCAATATTGGACTGCAATTCGTCTTCTTCATTTAACGTCTGCTCCGTTTGCCGAAGAATATCTAGCGGATCCAATAACTTTCCTTCCGACACTTTCCTTATTCGCTTCCCATCGATTTCGCGCTTCTTGTTTTTGACTTCTACTAGATCTTTTCTGAGCTTCTGAAGAGCCCTGCGCGCTTCCATGTAGCTTCTTCCAAGCAATTCCGTCTTGACCTCGAAAGCGTCAATTCCTTTACTCTGCGCCAAGGATTCTATAAATCTCTCAGAACGCTCCTCGGCCTTCAAACACCATTCCCTAACTTTCCGGTCTAGCGTCAAAGAACCAACCAACTTGCTCACTTTGTGAACATTTTCGGAGCCGAAGGAAACTATGCGAACAACATGATCTGTCAGACCTTTCTCGTCCAGCTTTGCAATAATGTGATCGAGAGCGACGTGGGTCTGCGACGAAAGTAATATTCGACGGTTCGGATATCTCCCAAGGTACGAACTTATAAGCTCGGCAATGACTGTGGTTTTACCTGTCCCTGGTGGTCCATTCACCACAAGCACGCTGCTGACCTCCATAGCCTTATCGAGAACTTGGCGCTTGTCGTCACTCAAGTGTGGCGGGAAATGCAATCCCGCAGGCTGGGGGGGGGCGGCAGTTTCCGGTTCCGATAGCACCTTGCCGATGTCTGGACTAACTGCCCTACCGCCCCTGATGTCATCCAACGCCGCGCGCTGTTTCTGAAGAGACTTTCTTTCAGCTTCAAAATTTGTCTGAAGGACTACATTTGCTTTTGGCACATCACCCCGCCTGCCTGACCGCAAAGCGAGTTTTACTTGATCCGCTTTCGCATCGACCACAGCCAATATGATCGGCTTCCCACTCGCTGTTTGCAGAACTAGCGATGGTCCCAACTCTTCTAATTCAAAGTCCCCTGCAATCGTTGCAACGAAAAACTCATCTTCTTCATCGATACGGCGCGCAACAAATTCTTTCTGTTTAACTTTAATACCGCGCTCTCTTTCGCGCAGAAATGCGGCCCAGCAATCGAACCACTTCTCCCGTCGTTTCGCCTCAGCCGCCTGCGCTCTAGCACTATCCACGACCTCGAGCCTATTTATAAAATTTCTTAACCCGTCGCGTGCGGTTCTGTAATCACGAACAGCCCCAGAAAAAAACTTTACGCCAGCAATTGTAGGATTTTCTTCTCTAAGCTCGCGGGCTCTATCCGGGGTATGAATCACTAAATGTTCCACTCGCAATACCTGCTCAAGAATTTCACAGCGCACTCTAATGGTGGCGCCAAATATCTGCACCTTCTTTTCTTGTTGATCACAAAACGCTGACCACGCCGTATTCAGATCCGCGACGATGTATGAAATACACTCGCTATCGTTTAGAGCGGGAAATTCTGTCCTCAGAGATTGGATACTAAATTCTCCTATTTCCAAGAACACGTAGATCGGCGCTTGGGCCTTTTCGATCGCTGCTGCGTGGTACGTATCAAGGTCTGCTAGGAGGAGGGATGCTGATCGGTAGCGGTCGCCAGCCAACTGCGACAGGGCTGTACGCAGAATCGTTCTAGGCGCCGCTGTTTCTCGCAGCGCTTCGAGCGCCAAGAGCATGTCATCGGCGGTACGGAAGACCGAGCCAGCAAGACATGAGACCGCAATAGCGGCCCATGAGTAGAGATCCCGTTGCTCTGACCGATATCCGTCGTCGGCCTCGGGTGGGGTGTAAGGCGGTGAGCCAGCCTGAAAGAAAGTCAGCCCTAGCTGAGGCTGGTTAGTGTTGCGTGCAATGCCGAAGTCGACGATCTTGGGTGTGCCGTCTTCATCAAAAAGAACGTTCTGGGGTTTTAGGTCCCGATGTGCCCATCTCCTTTGATGCGCATACGTCAGTGCACTTAACAGCGGCCGGCCAATAAGCTCGTAGAAGTCGCCCCAGCTGGCCGGACCACTATCTTGTATGCGCCGAGCAAGATCTCCTCCAGGCAACCACTCAAGAGCGAGATACGGAATATCGAAGGCATATCCTTTGTCGATCAGCTTTACAATATTTTGATGTGATAGATCCGCTAAAGCTCTCCCCTCCCTTTCAAATGACAGATTAGAACGTTCCCGATCGCTTTCGGAATGAGAAATCTTAATCGCGCGCTGACATTTATCTACCAAACCAACAGCAGGAAAAACTGTCGACATACCACCTGACATTCCTGCACCACTAATTTTAAATCGTTGATCTATTATCACACCCTCCCTAATGGGAAGATCGTTACCTTCGACGCTTCTCTGCAGAACTTCCTCTGTGGGGTCCATTCTGAATCCTCAACGATTTTAATTTTTTCTCATCATCGGTGTTCGTGATAAGCACGCGCGCTCATCTCATACCGCCCGCCCCATCTGCAACGTATACCGACACCCCGTCCGGTAATTACTACACCCCCAAAACGCCCCACTCTTTCCATTCTGCGCCACCAGCTTCACCCCACAAGCCGGGCAGGAAGGCGTGCGGTAATCCCCCTCAAACACCTTCGCCAGCAGCGCGGCCTTTTTGTCTTCGGCCAGCGCGCGGATGCGCTCAAGCACCGCTGGCCCGTCCAATAGCTGGATACCGGCAAGCTCTGAAAACTCCTGCACTGGGTTGCCGACATAACCGGACAAAGACCAGAACACGCCCCGCTTGACCTTGTGCGCCAGCATGGAGCCGCCCAGCGCCCGCACCTGTTCCACCTTCACGGGCTTGGACCACGCCTTGCACTGGACCACCGCCACGGGCGCGTCCAGGCCGGCCTTGTACAGCGTGGCGTCAATACCGCCGTCCGGGCCGTGCGGCACCGTCTTCACGGCAAACCCCATCTGTTCGTAGTACTGCACGCACAGCAGCTCGAACCGTTTCCACTCGAGCGACTGGATGGCCTCCAGCGTCCAGCTTTGGGGCGTGGCGGGTTCTGACGGCGTGGGGGCTTGCGGGGGCGGGGTGGTGTTGCGAGTGGAGTTAGGCGGGTTGGGTGTGTTGCTGCCCGCTGCGTTGCGGGCGGGCTGGGGCGGTGCCTTGGGCGGGCGGGATCGCCCGGAGGGTTCAGTGCGCGGGGGCCCTAGCCGGGCATCGGCCTGCCGGCTGCGCTCCCGTAGGTAAGACAGCACGGCAAAGAAGCCGAGCAGCAGCGCGGGCATCCAGGCCAGCCCGCGCGCCAGCATCCCGACGCCGCTCAACAGCGGATTGGCGCTAAACGCCGCCGGGAGGATGTTGTGAAAAATCAGGTAACTGGCCGCCGCGCCAATGGCCAGCATCCACCACGGCAGCGCCAACAGCACGTCGCTGGTGGATGCTTGTTTTCTCCTCCGCCCCATTTACCGCCCCCGGCCGAATGCCTTTTAGATATTTAGGACTAGGTGCTTTCTCTGATAATCCGCTTCAAATCAGGGCGCCGTTTTTTAATGGGAATGAGCATAGGCGATGCATCGGGATTGCGCTGCCCCCGTTGGTGGGGTTTTTGGAGGTTTTTTGGGCGGGGGTTGGATAAAGATCGAAGCCTGGCGCCAGATTTATATTTGGTAAAAATCTGAATTAAAAATGACTCATGTGCGGGGCACGAGCGGCGCCAGGTTGCCGGTAAGCGCTGCTGTGCGGCGGCGTTTGGCTACGCGGCGGTTTGGCTCGTACTCCCGCAAAACTGTCGGGCGCGATGCGGCACCTATTGCGCAGAAGATGCCGGCGCGAAGCTCGTGCTGTGCGGCCACACCCACATGCCACGTGCGATGAAGCTGATGGATGGCCGCTTTATCGTCAACCCGGGCAGCGTCGGCCTGCAGGCTTACAGCGATGCCTACCCCTTTGCCCACACGATTGAAACCGGCAGCCCGCATGCGCGCTATGCCATCGTGACTGAACACGAAGGTGAATGGACTGCCGAGTTCCGTGCGGTTGAATACGCGTGAAACGATGCAGCGGCGATTGCGGAGCAGCGGGGCCGGCAGGATTGGGCGGTTGCGCTGCGCACTGGCAAGGTGTAACCCCAGGGCTAGGCATGCTCAAAGGCCTAATGAAACCGTTACCCGCGATGCCAAAGATGTCGCGCGAGCAGAATGGGCGCATGTCGCGGGGTGACGTGTCACCCGACAAACTTATAATGACGCCCGGCCACCCGCCCACGCCGCCACTGCCTGCCGCGCACAAAACTTGCGCCGCACCTGGAGTGCCACCGCCGGGCTGCTACACCATCCGGCCAAGCCCTTTTGCCCAACGCCATGCCCTACCGCTTCCGTCCGTTGTCCGTTTTGTGCGCTGCTGCCAGCATCGCTGCCGCTTTGGCTGCGTGCAGCTCTGCGCCCACGCCGCTCTATCAGCAGGAGCAGTTCGATGCGACGGCAAGCCCCTACGCGCGCACCTTCCACGCCAAGTCTGACGCCACGTGCGAGGCGGCGCGCCGGGCGCTGCTGAGTCAGGGGTATGTGTCGAGTTCGCCGCACGCAGACACGATCGACGGCAGCAAGAACTTCCAGCCGAGCAACGATTCGCACGTGGTGATCTCGTTCCACGTGGTGTGCGCGGAGGCCAATGCGGACGGCACCTCCAGCACGGCCTATGTGAACGCGGTGCAAGACCGCTACACGCTCAAGAAGACGAGCACGTCGGCAAGCGTGGGGTTGAGCATCCTGGGCTCGGTGTCGCTGCCCATTGGCTCGGGGGACGATTCGATGGTGAAGGTGGCCAGCGAGACGATTCCGGCCGGGGTGTTCTACGAGCGCTACTTCAACCTGGTCGACCACTTCCTGAAGATCGACCCCGCCCGCCAGGACCGCAAGGTCGCCAAGGCGGCAGAGAAGGAACACGTGGCCCCGCTGCCCGAGCCTGCGCCCACGCCGCAAGGCGAACCGATGAAGATGACGACGCCCGTGGTGCCCACGCCGGCCGCGCCGCCTGTGCCGGTGGCGGCGCCGGCTTCGGCTCCGGCGGCTGCACCGGCACCGAAGGCGCCTGCTGAAGCTGCACCGGCATCGGCACCGGCGGTGACTACGCCGCCTGCGCCTGCACCCGCAGCGGCACCGAGCCCGGCACCTGCATCCGAACCCGCCAGTTCGACAACGGGTGGGGCGAGCTGAGAGGCTCTACCAAAAAAACAAAGCCGCCTTTGGGGCGGCTTTATTGTTGGGGCGTCGTATTAGACGTCGTCGGGCATCTGCAGGGTTTCGGGGCTCGAATTTACCTCCACCGGCTCGGGCTTACCCGCCTTGAGTTTTGGGAGAGTCGCCTTGCCTTCGCGTTCTGCGGCAAGCGCATCCATTCCTTCTTTCCGTTCAGCAAACAGGTCTCGTTTCATGGGCACGCACTATACGTTCATTGCCTAGAGTTCCAAATGCGTAAATGCTGTTTTGGCGGCATTCATTGAACACTCAACGCGGGCGTCAAACCTACGAGAATCAGTACCCGCCGCAAGCGTAGGAATGTGAGTGCGTGCAAGCCACGGCAGTGGCAATGGCATCCACGTCACATCACGGGCGCGCAACCTGTGGACCGCCTCGACCGCACATGCCGGCGCCCGCCCGGTGAGGAGACACGCATGGTCAGCAAGAACACGATTTGTCTGTGGTACGACCGCGATGCGCTGGACGCGGCCAACTTCTACGCCCAGACTTTCCCAGACAGCAAAGTCACCGCCGTGCACCGCGCGCCGGGCAACTACCCGGCCGGCAAGGAGGGCGACGTGCTGACGGTGGAGTTCACCGTGGCGGGCATTCCGTGCCTGGGGCTGAACGGCGGCCCGCAGTTCAAGCACAGCGAGGCGTTCTCGTTCCAGATTGCCACCGACGACCAGGCCGAGACCGATCGGCTGTGGAACGCCATCGTCAGCAACGGCGGGCAGGAGAGCGCCTGCGGCTGGTGCAAAGACAAGTGGGGGCTGTCGTGGCAGATCACGCCGCGCGCGCTCACTGCGGCCTATACCGATCCGGACCACGCAGCGGCCAAGCGCGCCTTCGACGCGATGATAACGATGCGCAAGATCGACATCGCGGCGATTGAGGCGGCGCGGCGGGGGTGACGTTGCCGGGTGCTGAAACCGGAGCAGCGACGCTGCGTGCGGCGCTGTTCCGGGCTGGGTTTTCTACGCCGCCGGGCGCGACACCAACGCACGAAACCGATGCGCAAGCGTGTGATAGAACGACGGCGTCAGCGCCTTCGATACCTGGCTCGACAGCAACGCCACAGCCATGAGCGGCAAGACCATCTCGTGGCCGTCGATCATCTCCATCACGATCACAAACGACGTGATGGGCGACTGCGTGACCGCCGCCAGGTAGCCGACCATGCAGAGCGCGGCAAGACTGGGCAGCGGGATCGCCGATGTCACGAGCGACATGATGTTGCCAAGCCCCGCACCAATGGCCAGCGACGGCGCGAAGATGCCGCCCGGAATGCCGGACAGGTACGACGCGATGAGCGCGCAGAACTTGAGCACCGCGTAGAACGGCGAGAGCGCCTGATGGGTCTCCAGCAGGCCCCGCGCTTCTGCATAACCGCTGCCGAACGTGATGCCGCCTGATACCAGGCCAATCAGTGCAATGGCGACTCCGCACAGGAAGGCGAACCACACCGGTTGCGCTTGCCGGAGGTCAACCAGCCGCGCAGGCATCCAGCGGGGTATGTTGAGCAGCAGCCAGCAGAACACGCCGCCCGCCACACCGCAGATGGCGCTGGCGGCAATCACCACAGGCACCAGCGCCAGATGAAATTGCCCAATGGCCTGGATGCGCCCGAAGTACAGATAGTTGCCCTGCAAGCCCAAAGCGACCACGCCGGAAAAAATGATGGCCGTGATGAGCGTGCCGCTGTTGCGGGCAACGAAGCTGCGCGTCAGTTCTTCAATGGCAAACACGACGCCCGCCAGTGGCGTGTTGAACGCGGCGGCAAGCCCGGCCGCTGCGCCTGCAAGCGTGAGTTGCCGTTCGATATGCTTGCTGCTTCGACGATAGCCCCGGCGCATGGCGTACATGAGCGATGCGCCGATCTGCACCGTGGGCCCCTCACGGCCAATCGTAAAGCCGCAGAAGATGCCCAGGAACGAGACGACGATCTTGCCGAACATGATGCGCAGGGAGAGCAGCGAACTGGAGAGCCGCCCATCCTCCAGCGTCGCAATCACCTGCGGAATGCCACTGCCCTCGGCACCGCGAAAGAACTGGCGCGTCAGCCAGATGGCCAGTGCCGCCCCCACCGGCGTGATGACGATCGGCAGCCAGAGCGCGTGCGACACCATGTTCCGGAAAAGCTCGAAGCCAACATCGATCAGCTTGGCGTAGGCGACGGACACGAGACCCACGAGAACGGCACCGAGCCAGAAGATGCCGTAGTTCGCCCAGAGTCTCCTGGCCCGACGCGCTGATCGATCTGCGATGTGGAGAGGCGAAAACATGGTGCTAGGGATATGGAGGTCGAGGAAGCGGAGATTATAGGACCGGGCGCAAGGCGGCTTCGTGGTGCGCCTTGATGGCGCGCAGCGTGATCCGGCGCGGCTAACCTTGCGCTGCCGGCCCGCAACGGAAGGCGTGGTCGACTGTGGCCAATCCACACAGGTGCCCGTGATAGAGTCGACCGCCCCCCATCCGTCATCGCGTAGCCCTATGTCGACATTCGCGCTTGTTCCCAAGCAAACGGCGTTGTTGGTCATGCACTACCAGACCGACATCATGGCGTTGTTCCCGTCGGTCGCGCCTGCGCTGCTCGCCAACACCCGCAAGCTGTGCGACGCGGCGCGGGCCACGGGCATCAGCGTCTATTTTGCGAAGTTCCACTTCAGCCCCGGCTATCCGGAAATTAGCCCGTTGAACAAGAACGGGCAAGGCGTCAAGCAGCTGGGGCTGTTCGTTGAAGACCGCATCTCGCCGGAACTCGGCCGGCAGCCGGATGAGTCGATCATCATCGCGCACCGCGCCAGCGTCTTCTACGGAACCGATCTGCAGGTGCGGCTCTCCGCCCGTGGCATCGATACCTTGATCATGGTGGGGGTTGCGTCAACGGGCGTGATGCTGTCTTCCATTGCGCATGCAAGCGATGCGGACTACCGCCTGTTCACCGTGAAGGACTGCTGCTACGACCCGGACCCGATCGTGCACGAGCACCTTTTCGCGACGGCGTTTGAATCGCGCACGACGGTGCTGTCGCTGGCGGATGCGCTATCGATGCTGGGTTGATCGCGACAGGTAGTCGGCACGCTCAGACGCTGACCACCTTGTTCTTGCCGGCGCGCTTGGCCTGATACATGCCGCGGTCGGCGCGTTGGATGGCTGCCATGGGCGGTTCGTTCTTACCGACTTCCGCCACCCCGGCAGAGAAGGTGATGAACAGCCGGGTGTCGCCCGCCGCGAAGAAGCGCTGCGTAAGCGCGCGCTGCAGGCGGACGATGGTCTGCACGCCCTCTTCCAGCAACGTGTCCGGCATCAGGATCACGAATTCTTCGCCGCCAAAGCGGGCGAGCGTGTCTTGCGGGCGCATCGATTCGCGGGCCACCTGGGCCAGGTGCGACAGCGCATCGTCACCAAAGCTGTGGCCGTGCGTATCGTTGATCGACTTGAAGTCGTCGATGTCCAGGAACGCGATGCAGAGTGCCGTGTTCTGGCGGGCCGCGCGGGCAACTTCGCGCTCCAGCGCCTCTTCCAGACCCTTGCGGTTGAGCGCGCCCGTCAGCAGGTCGTGACGCGCCGACGCCGATGCCATGTCGAGCGCCTTGCGCAGTTGCGCCACCTCGGCGGCGGCCTCTTCGGCCTTGACCTTCATCGCCGACAGCACGTCGCGGTTGCGGGCCGACTCCAGCGACATCCAGCGGGTGGCCGACAGCGCATCCTGAATGGCCGGTGCAATCTCGGCGATGCTGTTGGCCGATTCAATCTTTTTGGCGCAGGCTTCCATCTGGCGGTGATGCTCGCCCGAGGTTTCTGCGGCAACGGACAGGCGCTCCATGAAGGCGGCCAGCAGCCGCTTCATTTCTTCCTGGGCTTCGATCGACTTCGACTTCAGCGAGCTTTGCTTCTGGATCACCTCCATGAGGCGGCGCCGCAGATCGTCCAGCCGGCGCAGGCTGACGGGGGCCTCGCTGGCCTTCATCAGGGCTTCGATCTGGCCGCGCAGCCAACGGTCGTCCAACGACAGCTCGGCGATGTTCTCAAACGCCAGTTGCAGCAGGCTCAGCAATGCCCTGCGGATCTCGCTCTGATCTTCCGCCGCGAGTGAGAGCCGGTGGTTGAACGTCGAGAGCTTGCCGTTCAGGCTGCCAAGGCCTTCGAATTCGGACCGGCAGGCCCGGATCAGCGCCCAGGCCGCGGGGCCGATGCTGGCATCGTCTTCACCGAGCACTGGCAGACAGCATTCGACCGTGCGCGCAAGCTGCTCGCGCAACTCACGCACGAGCGCCATCCGCTCGGCATCCGGGGGGTCTGCGTCGGGCTTGTTGCCGGCGATTTCGTAATAGATCGAGGCGAAGTTGTCTGGCGTGGGCGCCAACCTGCGTGAGGCCAGCAGCTTGAGGGCGTGCCGGGCGGTCTCCGAGGGATTGTTTTCTGTCATTCCGAACTACAGGTTGGCGAGCGGGGTTGGAGCGCGATTTTCCACGGTTCCGGCCCAAGCGAAAAGCCGTCCAAAGGGTTATGTCGCCTTGCGCTGCACGAGTGGATTCCGCCAGATTCGGTGTCGCGGCAAGCATCCGCGCGAAGAGTGCGGCCCCGTCTGGAATGATTGCCACGAACGGCGTTTCGTCGCCCCGAGCATGCGCTGTCAGCAACTATGCGCTGCGCTGCGCGCTGCTTGTCAAAGCGTTTGGATATACCTCAGGAATGCCGGCGATTGGTCTCGAGCTCCATAGAACCGGATGACGCCCGACACGTCGCCGTACTGCTGCACCAGGCTTTCTGCAGCAGCACGAGCGCGCCGAACCCCCAGCACGTTCTTCAGGAAGCATTCCACCAGCGTGGGGTCAAAGTACCGGCCACTCTGGTCTGCCACCGCACCGACCGCGTCATCCTCCGACATCCCTTCGCGGTAAACGCGCGGCTCCAGCATGGCGTCAAACGCATCGGCAACGGCCACGATGCGCGCGGCAAGCGGGACGTCTTCCCCCGCGAGGCCGGCCGGATAGCCGCTGCCGTCGAAATGCTCGTGATGATGGCGCGCGACGCTGGCTGCCAACTGCAGGATCGGGTCGGCCGTCCCTGCAAGCAGGTCGGCACCGATGTTGGAGTGCCGTTGCATGATCTCGTGCTCTGCGTCGGTCAGGGCGGCGGGCTTGAGCAGGACGTCATCCGGAATGCCCAGCTTGCCGATGTCGTGCACGGGCGCCACAAGATAGATGTGCCGCTGTTCCGCGTCGTCCAGCTCCAAAACGTTTGCCAGATACGCCGCAACAGCGGCCGTCCGGACGAGATGGCCCAGGGCAGACGGATAGCGCGACCCGCCAGCAAGCGTGAGGCTGGCGAGAATGATGTGGGGGCGGCTTTGTTGTGCCATGGTGTTGACCTTCTTGGTCGCGCGCCTGTCGACACGCAATGAGGCTCGATGGAGGATTGCACGATAGTCATCGCGCCGGTCGACCGCAACCACCTACGCTGGTCAATTTTGATCTAGCCCATCTGCAACCGCCGCCACAACGTCGTCTTGCTGATCCCCAACGCGGCACATACGGCATCCCGATCGCCGCCGTGGGCGGCGTGGCTTACGTCACTGTGTCGAGCTTATCGACGG
>Ga0316232_1002392_pt1 | contig 19547 bp, 18 predicted proteins | sample TBHtaG_FD_206006 | JGI IMG/M metagenome (GOLD analysis project Ga0316232, IMG submission 206006) | Freshwater microbial communities from Trout Bog Lake, Wisconsin, USA - TBH18025_13 | ecosystem: Environmental > Aquatic > Freshwater > Lake > Hypolimnion/Profundal zone | place: USA: Wisconsin... | reverse complement strand
CGACCAAGCAAATGCCTAGTATGAAATACCACGGCAGCGCCTCCTCCTTTCGCGAAACGTGGTCAAAGATAATGCCGACGAGGCTCATAGGAAGCCCCCAACCAAGCACGCCGCGAACAAACACGAAATGCCAAATGCCGCGCTGTTTGATGCGCTCCCATCTGGCCAACCGTAACTGTCGAATATCACTCATGGCGAGATACGCCTACTCATTATTCAACGACGACCGGATCGTTGAGTGAAACCGGTCTTTCCACCGCAAGCAAAAATTGCAAATTGTTCATATCAAACTACTTGGTAATTTATTAGATCATCGCTGGATCGTTTATTGGATCACCTTATTACCCGGACCAAAATTTTGCAAGCCCCTATTTTTGAGGCCACTGTTCATTTAACATCCAGCGACGGATCGTTTATTGAAACGCCTGCATTGGGTTTTCGTCATTCCGGTTTTGCAGTTCCCCAGGGAAAAATTGGTTCTATCCGCGAAACGGTTTTGTTGCGATAATGGAAGCCATTATTAATCGTGCATATTTCATCCGCCATATTTGATTGCAGCGCGCCGAACTTGGACGCGTGCCCGGACGAGTCGCTGCCGGAGTTCGCTTTCATCGGGCGCTCGAACGTCGGAAAATCCTCTTTGCTGAACCTGCTGGCCGGCCAGGCTGGCTTGGCGCGCGTCTCGCCCACGCCGGGATTCACCAAGCTCATCAACTTTTTCACTATCAACCACCGGTGGCGGCTGGTGGACTTGCCGGGCTACGGCTTTGCGGAAGGCGCGAAGAAGGACAGCGCGCGGTTTAATCAGGCAGTGGCGCGCTATTTGCAGCAGCGCCCGAATCTTTGTCTGGTCTTTACGCTGCTGGATTCCGGTCTGGCGCCGCAGGAAATGGACCTGGCGTTCGTGGAATGGCTGGCCCGCAATGCCGTGCCCTTCGTGCTGGTCTTCACCAAGACCGACAAAGAGACGCCGGCGGCGGTTCAAGCGAATATCGCGGCGTTCACCGCAGCCATTGCCGGATGGTTTCAGCAGCCACCGGCGGTGTTCACCTGTTCCGCGGCGAAGAATGAAGGTCGGCAGGAGTTGCTGGGGGTGATAGCGGAGGCGATTTCGGCAATTCAGGCCGAAGAAGAATCTGGCGCGGAACCTTCCGGAAATGTCCCCGCCCCGAGCCGCCATGCCAAGCCGGCCAATAAGAAGCGTCCCGACCTTCAGCGTCCTTGGTGAAATACGGCCAAAATGCAAAAACCGGAGCCGTCGGGCGGCGGTCCGGTTATGCACGGGCTGAAAATTGAATCAATAGCGCTCGCGGCGTTCGCCGCCACCACCACCTGCGAAACGATCGCCACGGGGCGGACGTTCTTCCCGCGGGCGGGCGACGTTCACCAGGATCTTGCGGCCTTGGAATTCCTGATCGTGGAATTGCTCGATGGCTTTCTGCGCTTCCTCGGGGGTGGCGTATTCCACGAAGGCAAAACCGCGGGAACGGCCGGTCATTTTATCGAGCATGAGGTTGACCGAGGTTACCGCGCCCGCCTGGGCGAAGTGCTTCTGCAGGTCGTTTTCCCCCGTCTGAAAAGGCAGGTTGCCGACGAATAATCTGGCTTGACTCATAGTTGATGGAGACGCTCAAAAAAACGAGTGGGAGGACTGCATCGGCAGGATCACTGAAGGTCGTTTCGACTTGCTGTTCACGGACCATTCTGTCGGACTGACACCGTCACTGTTCATTCTTTGAACGAAACATTGGGATTTTTTAGCAAAGCCGCCGGGAATGTCAACCGGCAAGTTTTATTTTTTACTGCTGCATTCTTGTGTGTTTTGGCATGTCTTTTGGTGTTTTTTGGGGAATTTTAGCCGCAGAAGGACACCGATGCTGGATCACGGATCATGAGCCGAAGGGGGGTGAAGGGAGGGGATGGCAGGGCGGATGCATGGCGTGAAATTTTCTTGGGTTGAATTTAGGTGGATTCACTGGGATTTGGTCGGATCGGCATGTAGAAAAGGTGAAATCAGGAGGTGATGCATGATCCGCCGTTGCCTAGCATAAAACAAAGCATAAAACAAAGGTTGGTCAAATTGACAGCTTTTGGTTATATTGTTCACGCATTACTAAAGAATATTAATAAATATCTCGTGAGTATATGAAACCGCGCAGGCAATCCGAAGGTCCCAGAAATATTTCCGGGCAGCGCATTTCGCAGGCCCGGCTTGCCCACCACCCCGAGTTGTCGCAAATAAGCCTGTCGCAATGCCTGGCGACGCAGGGCATCTATCTGGATCAAAGCACCATCTCCCGCATCGAAAGCCAGGATCGTCGCCTCACGGACATTGAACTCCTGTCCATCGCCCGGTGCTTGCACGTGTCGGTCGCGTGGTTGTGCGGGGAAAAGGGCAAAGCGAGGTGAGTTTATCGGCGGTCACGGAACTGCCAACGGCCCAATCACTATTGGCGCGCTCAGGTCCACGGGGCAGACGGAAGAACCGGGGCTGGGACGACTCGTCACCGGGATGGCTGGCCAAAGCTGAAAACGTGAGGATGAGCCGTCCCCACCCCCGATCGCACGGCCAGGAATCGGCCCCGATTGGCTCGTCAAATCAAGCCGACTCGGTGTCCTATTCCTCGATCAACCCGCGCCGGGCGCCGCCGAGCAGTTGTTCGACGAAGTTGGTGGAATAAACGCCGCGTCGGAAATTTGGATCCTGCATGATGGCCTGCTGAAAGGAGATCGTGGTCTTGACTCCGGTGATGAGGAACTCGTTCAAGGCGCGGTTGGTGCGGTCAATGGTCTCGCGCCGGTCCTTGCCGGTGACGATCAGTTTGCCAATCATCGAATCATAGGTCGGCGGAATGGTGTAACCGGCATAGGCATGGGTTTCCATGCGCACGCCGCGCCCGCCGGGCTGATAGTACATTTCGATGCGGCCGGGGCTGGGCCGAAAATCATCGAACGGATCTTCGGCGTTGATGCGGCATTCGATGGCATGCCCCTTCCAAGTGATGTCGCCTTGGGAATGTTGGAGCGGTTCGCCCATGGCCAGCAGAATCTGGTAACGCACCAAATCAATGCCTGTGACCTCTTCCGTGACCGGATGTTCCACCTGGATGCGCTTGTTGACTTCCAGGAAATAGTAGTTGCCTTGGTCATCCACAATGAATTCCACCGTGCCGGCATTGGTATAGCGCGCCGCTTCGGCGATGCGCACGGCCGCCTTGCCAATCTTGTCGCGCAGCTTGCGGAACTTGTTTTCCAGTAGGGGCGATGGCGATTCCTCGATCAGTTTCTGGTTGCGGCGCTGCACCGAACAATCGCGCTCGCCCAAATGGATGATTTTGCCCTTGTAATCGCCCAGGATCTGGATTTCGATGTGATGCGGATTCTCGATGTATTTTTCGATATAGACGCCAGAATTGCCAAAGGCCTTCTCCGCCTCGGACCGCGCCGTGTAATAGCCTTTAACCAGGGAAATATCATTGTGTGCGATGCGCATGCCGCGTCCGCCGCCGCCCGCGACGGCCTTGATCATGACCGGATAGCCGATTTTTTTGGCGATGTTCAGGGCATCCTTTTCATTTTCGACCGTGCCTTCCGAGCCGGGGGGAGTTTCCACGCCGGCCTTCTTGGCCAGGGCGCGACTCACCGCTTTGTCGGACAACGCGTTCATGGCTTGGGGGCTGGGGCCGATGAACCGGATATTGCAACTTTCGCAAACTTCCGCGAAATGCGCGTTTTCGGAGAGGAAGCCGTAGCCCGGGTGAATGGCGTCCACATCGGCCACTTCCGCCGCGCTGATGATGCGGTCAATCCGCAAATAGCTTTCCGATGAAGCCGCCTTGCCAATGCAAATCGCCTCGTCGGCCATTTGCACGTGCATCGAGTTTGCATCAATTTCGGAATACACCGCGACCGTGCGAATGTTCAATTCCTTGCAGGCTCGGATGATGCGGACGGCAATTTCTCCGCGATTAGCCACCAGAATTTTTTCAAACATGGTTGTATTGACCCCTGGTATCGTTAAATGTTAAAGCATTGAAGCGGTACAGCGTCCGGCGAGCCTCACCTAGAGGTTCACCCGGTTTAGGCAACGAAAGCACTAGTTGGAACGTACCTTGAACAGCGGTTGGCCGAATTCGACAGGTTTGCCGTTTTCGACCAATGTTTGGGTGACAACACCTTTCACCTCGGACTTGATCTCGTTCATGACTTTCATCGCCTCGATGATGCAAACTACTGTGTCTGGACTGACTTCGGTGCCAATTTCCACATAGCTGGCAGCTTCCGGGGAAGGCGAACGATAAAATGTTCCGATCATTGGTGACTTGATGTCCACTTCTCCAGTGTTGACCGGCGGAGCCCCTACCGGCGCTGGCGCAGCCAATGCCATCATTGGAGCAACGGAAGGCAACCCCACCAAAGAACCGGTATCGTCACTTTGATGTGGTGGAGGTACTCCATTTGAACCGCGCTTGAGGCGCAATTTGGAGTCTTTCTCTTCCAGTTCAAACTCCGTTATGGAGTTCTTCTTCATCAAATCAATGATGGCTTTGATGTCTTTTAGTTCCACGGGGCGTTTTCGTTAAAGTTTTGCTAAAAACAAGTTTTTTATTGACGGTTGACAGGCAAACTACAGGCCAACGTCTGAGACCAGTTCAAGCGTGCCTGAATTCTATTTATACCCTATCACTACGTCAAGTCAAAATTCAAAAAAGTTATCCGGCCATTTTTGGTCAATACTTAACTATTTACTACATTCGGTAACGGTAACGGCAGCTTCAAGTCCTAAAATATATGATTTCACGCCAAATCCGCTAATCTGACCGAGACAAACCGGGGCGATCAGCGATGTATGCCGGAACGCTTCGCGTGCATGGATATTGGAAAGGTGAATCTCAATCGTTGGGACACCCACCGCCGAAATCGCATCGCGCAAGGCCACGCTCGTATGGGTGTAGGCGGCGGCGTTGATGACGATGGCGATAAACTTGCCTTTGGCTTCCTGAATCCATCCGACGAGGTCACCTTCCTGATTGGACTGCCGAAAATCTACTTCCACACCCAGCTTCTCCGCATGTTGATGGACCTTGGCCTGGATGTCCGCCAAGGTCAGCCGACCGTAGATTTCTGGTTCGCGGGTGCCGAGGAGGTTGAGATTCGGACCATTCAGAAACAGGATTTTCATGTCAACGAAGGTATCCCGGTGTGGAATCTTTGTCGAATTGAATTATCTTCCGGAAATCAGACTGCCCAGCAAGGTAAAGGCGGTCCACGCCAGCGCGGGCACAAACAGTCCGAATTCGCCCAGTCCTTGGACAAACCAACCCAGTAATCCCAGGAATATGGCGAACGAAAATGGATCACTGGAGCGCCAAAGCCGCTTGCCCAAAACTGCCAAGGCGAGACCGATCCAAGCCCCGTATGCCAGACCACCCGGAATGCCCGAGTCGGAGAACTGTTCCAAGTAGTCGTTGTGGGCCAGGCGGGCCATTTCGGAGGCGGGCGACTTGAGCTGGGCGTAGGGCCGCTGGAAGGTGCCCGGGCCGGTCCCCAACCACGGGTGCGCCGCCGTGGTCTGGGCCGCCGCGCGCCAATAATCGAATCTGGCCCCCGCGCTGGTGGCGCCAGCCGCAAAGTAATGGTGAAAACGCACGGCGAAAATGCCCAGGCCAAGAACTAAAACCGTCGCCACCGCCGCAAATTTCAGCTTTCTTGGCCAGCCCAGCCGGAGTAATAACAGCCCAGCCAAACCGATGGCGATGAGCCAGCCGAGTTTGGAGCCGCTCCAGCAAAACGCCGCGCCGCCGAGGAAACCCGCCAGCGCGATGGCGGCCAAACGGACCACTGGCCGGAAATGTCTGGTGGCGCCGACCGCCAGCGCCAGCGCTACCGGCCAGAGCAGCAGGATGATTTCCGCCAAGGCGTTCGGGTAAACCAGCGTGCCGGACACCCGGCCTTTGGCAAACTTGTCGAGAATGACCGGGTTGGCCACGTCCAAGCCATTGGTTGTGATGATGATGCCCCCGCTTTTCATTTCCGCAACGGTGGCGGGCGGGAAGTTGGTCCAGCCAGTGCGCCCGCCTTCGACCAGCCCCTGCAAGTTTGCCGGATACTCGAACAACCGTTGATTGACGGCGCGCACCAGACAAAAGGCAAACGCCGCCAGCAGGCCAATCAAAAGCCAGCGGGCTATCTGCGCGCGGGCGAACAGCCGCGCGCCCAGAAAATAGCACGCCGCGCAGCCGGCAAATTGCCAGAGCGTGGCCGTAGTCAAATCGGCGTCGACCGATTGCGTGGCGGAAAGGAACTGCCAGCCGAGCCAGGCCAGCGGCAGGAGCCAGAGCCATTTGAGCGGAAAGGCAGGTATACCGCCGGTTTCCGAGTCTGCTGTATCCTTGGTTTCCCAAGCTGCGGAGCGCCCTGCCTGGCCACGCGCCGCCGACTTGGAAATCGGCGCCGCAACAAGTTTGAAAACCTGCGCTCCCCGGCTACCAACCCCGCGCACGGGTGCGGGGTCAAGTCGCGCCCGCCGTGAACCACCGCCTTGAAAAATCAAAATTGCGCCCCACGCAGCCAGCGGCGCTAAAATCCAGTTGGCCCAGTGCGTCGGCCAAGCATCGTTTAGCAAATCCGGCACTGTTGTGGGCGGGGCGATTTTTTGGTCGAGAATGACGGGATTGCCAAATTTCCAGAGGCAAAGGCCGAGGAACAGCCCGAACACGATGGCATACAACTTCGTGGCGGGGTATTTGCTTTCCGGTTTCACTCGCGGCGATTGTGCCTTCAATTAGAACAAAAGGCACAAGAAAAATGAAAGGTTGAAAGGATGATGCGTGATACGTTCCAACGCTCCAAGGTCCTTAACTCTTCGACGCCGGAGGCAAGCAAGTCAAAGTTGCAATTTGAGCAGGCCCACTTCGAGCGCGAGGGCCTCTTGCACGTTGGTATGGAGCAGCCGCTGGGTTTGTTCCAGCACCAGCAGGTTTTCCCGGGCTTGGTGCGGCGTGAGGCGGCGCGCCACTTCGTCGGCGCCGGCAATCTGGGGCAGGTGCAGCAAGGTTCCGCCGGCGGCCAGGGTGAGCAGCCAGACGTCGCGCAGCCACCATTGCAGCAGCAGCAAGACTTCCGCGCGGCGGCGGCGGTACTCCGCCTCGATGGCGGCGGACAGTTCGGCCTCCCACTGTTCGCGCAAATCCTTTTCGGCGTCGCCATATTTTTCCAGCGGGGAACGCGCGGTCAACAGCTCCTCGGTTTGCGCCTTGATGGCGCCGAGCCGTTGCAGGAGCGAATCCAGCAGGCGATAACGTCCGAACAGGCTTTTTTGCCCGGCGGCGGCGGCGGCGCCGAATTGTTGCAGCCAGACGGCCTGCTCCGGCTCGAGGGCGCGGGCGGTTTCGGCGGAGAAATTCAGGCGCAAACAGCGCGAGAGGATGGTTTCCAGAATCCGCGACGGCTCAGTGGAGAGCAAAATGAGGACGGACTTGGGCGGAGGTTCCTCCAGCGTTTTCAGAAAGGAATTGGCGGCCTGCGGATTCAGGCGATCGGCCCCCACAATGACCGCGACCTTGAAAGGCGATTCACCGGTTTTGAGCTGGATTTCGCGCATGAGTTCGCGCGTTTGGTCAATGGTGATGACGCGCGATTTCGACTCCGGCCGCACCCAGTGGATATCAGGGTGATTCTCCTCGGCGATTTTCCGGCAAGTGGGACATTCGTCGCAGCAGTCCGTGGCGACCCCGTTGCGCTGGACGGGTTGTTGGCAATTGAGCGTTTTGGCCAGGGTGCGGGCGAGGTTTTCCAGAGTGTCGAGCTGGTCGCCGGTGAACAGGTAGGCATGGCCGAGGCGCCCGCGCGCCAGCGAGCGCTGCAAGAGCTGCACGCCTTGGGATTGGGCTGAAAAATCGCGGAACGCCATGCCGCAGGATGGTGGATTGACGGAGGAATTTCAAGCCGGGAAGCAGGGGAAACTGGGGAATCATGCTCATCTTCCTGCTCATCCTCATCCTCGCTTTTGTTTCGAGAACAAGGCGTGTGAGGATGAGCATGAGGATGAGCATGAAAGCATGAACCAGCCCGAATTTTTTGCTTGGCAAAATTATTATTCGGCGTACAAAGAGGGGGTTCTTTGAAAGCGGCGGAACAATTCCGCCATTGCTGCAGTCGAATGTCAGGGAACCCGGTGAGAATCCGGGACGGTTGCGCCACTGTAAGGGCTACAACTCCCAATGCCACTGCCCACGGGCGGGAAGGCGGGAAGAAGGTTTGAAGCCCCAAGTCAGGATACCGGTTTGATTGCGCTCGTCAGCTCCGAACGTTTCGGGGCACTTCTCCGCAAAGAGAAGGATGGGGCCAGTCCGTCTAAGCTGTTTTTTGGCGGAATCCGTCGAATGCCTTCGTTCTCCGTTTTGTGGAATGAAGGTTTTTTTGTTTATGGCCGGTTGAGAGGTTGCCTGCCGCCGCGTGAAGGCACGTGGCCGACCAACCCTTCCACGCCTGAACCAAACGCTTTCTTCCACTCTGGTCTCTCAACCAAAAATCGTTCCGCAAAGAATTTTGCGGCGCAAAATTGAAAGATCAGTCATGAAAAAAGTCAGTTTGCTGGCCATTGCCGGCTTGTTTGTTATCACCACCGTTCACGCCACCCTGGTGCGGGAAACCTTTGCCACCGACCCGGCTCTCGACGGGTGGCAGGTTTTCGGCGACACCAACTTGTTCCAATGGGATGCCACCAACCAAGTCCTCGACGTGACATGGGATTCCTCCCGGACGAACAGTTACTTTTACCACCCGCTGGGGCAGACGTACACTAAGAATGATGGGTTTTACCTTCGGTTTGACCTGCAACTGAACGACTTGGAAGGAACTGGATTCGGAATGGAACTGGCCATCGGATTGTCGCATTATTCCGACGTCACGGGACCGTATTTCTCACGCGCCGATTTCTATTCGCCAAACGTGTGTGAATTTGATTGGTTCCCAGCCTATATTTATGAAGGAACGACTTACCCGGATTCCGTCGAGGCAACGATGATTGACGACACAGGCACGGATCTTTTTTACAATTTCGATGATCTTACGCCGACCCCTGGGGTGACTTACCGGATCGAGATTGTGCATCAGCCTGGCGCAGGATCCATCAGTTGCCAGATTTCCACCAATGGCCAGATCATCAGTTCATTGCCGATTATGGAGAGTTATAATGGTCCCATCGGGGACTTCCAGCTCGACATGCTGTCCGTCACCAGTTATCAAGATGATGGATTCGGAGATACCTTGCTGGCACACGGCACGGTGGGCAACCTCGCATTCGCCTCGCCGCTGCCAATTGGCTTGATTCAAACCGCCACCGCCGGACAAGAGCAGTTCGCGAGCGATACCAACTGGGTGTACACTCTGGAGGAAAGTCCGGATTTGGTTAACTGGGCCGCAGCCGCACCCGGCGTGGTTGGCAACGGCAGGAACCTGCTGTTGCAGGATACGAATGCGCCGGCTGGCGCGGCGTTTTACCGAGTCCGCGCCGACCTGCCATAAATCCAAAGAAACCAATCATGTCCCAGACAGCGGTCATCCCAAACGTCCCAGACCCGGCAGTGTGTCCGCTCTGCGGGGGGCCGAATGAGTGCCGGCTCTGTTCGCCGGTCGCCTCCAAGGGTCCGTGCTGGTGCGTGCAGGAGGATTTTCCGGCGGAGTTGTTGGCGCGGGTGCCGGAAAATCTCCGCAACCGCGCCTGCGTCTGCCGCTCCTGCGTGCAGAAGTTTCGACTGGAGGAGAAACTGTCCCCGTTGCGAGTGGCGCACCCTGATCCCGCCTTGGTTCACCGTGTGGAGTTTGCTGGGGCGCAAGTTTCCAGATCGGCGGCGAATGGCGAAGTAGGGCAGGCTTTCCAGCCTTCCAGTACCGGAGACTTTCCAGTCGCCAGCTTCAAAAACAGCGGGAACCCGGGGCTCGAAAGTCCCGTGAACCCGCAGGCAGGAATGCCTGCGCTCCGGAAAGGGCGGGCGTCGGCGTTCACCTTGATCGAACTGCTGGTCGTCATCGCCATTATCGCCATCCTGGCGGCGATCTTGCTGCCGGCGCTAGCCAAAAGCAAATTGTGCGCCCAACGCGCCGTGTGCGAGGGCAATTTGCGCCAACTCGGACTGGCCACGGTGTTGTATCTTGACGACAATCGCGGCTGTTTTTTCAATCTGTGCGCGGCCCCCACCAGCGCGGGCCAGCAATGGTGGTTCGGCTGGCTGGCCGCCGGCACAGAAGGCCAGCGCGCCTTTGACTTATCCACCGGCTGGCTGTATTCGTATCTGCACGGCAGTGACGTGCGGCTTTGCCCCTCGCCCGCCTGGAGTTCGCCGCAGTTCAAGCGCAAGGGCACGAACGTCATTTTCAGCTATGGTGCCAACTCGTTTCTGCTGGCGGGGGCGGGCCAGAATCCGATCAACTCTAATACCCTTCACCGGCCGGCGGAAACAGCGCTGTATGCCGACGCCGCACAGGTGAACACATTTCAATGGCCGGCCTCGCGGAACAATCCGATGTTTGAGGAATGGTATTATGTGGATCTGGAAACCAATTACGCCAACCCCAACAATGAGCCCAACGGCCATTTCCGCCACGCGCAAAGAGCCAACGTCACGTTTGCCGACGGCCACGTGGCCTTGGAGCAAGCCGTGCCCGGTTCCTATGATCAGCGCCTGCCAAGCCAGTGCATTGGCCAGTTGCGACCGGAAATTTTGATCCCCCAGTGACGCCCGGTCAAAAGCGGCGCGCTAATTCGGGATCAGTCAGTTGAAAGCGACTTTAGCTACCGATGGACACCGATGGAGGGAAAACTCACATCAGCGGTTACGACGCGCCTTTCGGCCCCACCAGCACCTGCCGGTAGATTTCCAGATGTTGTTGGGCCACGACCTGCGGATGAAATCGGCGCAACGCCTCGGCCCGGGCGTTGACGGCCAATTGCTGCGCCCACGGACGGTCGCCCAAGAGTCTGGCGACGCCCTCGCGAAAGCTTTCCGGCCGGGCCGGATCGCAAAACAGGCCGGTTTTTTCCGGCTCAATCAGGTCCGGGACGCCGCCCACTTTGGAGGCCAGCACCGGCACCCCCGCCGCCATGGCTTCCAGCACCACCATGGGGCAATTGTCTTCGCGCGTGGGCAACACAACAAAGGAGGCCGCGGCCAGCCGGGTCTTTAACTGTTCGCGGCTGACCACACCGGCATATTCGCACCAGGGACGTTCGCGCACGAGTTGGTGAAATTGCTCTCCATAGGCGTGTTCATTCCGGGCCGTCTCGCCCACAAACACGATTTTGAACTCCCGTTCCTGCGCCAGCGGGTCGAGCGCGCGGATGAAGTTGTTTTGGTTTTTCCTCAAACCGATGATGCCAACACACAGGCCAATCGGCGGCGCGGACGCCGCCGGCGCCGGTTGCACGTCAAAGAAACTTTTGTCCACCGCGTTTGGGAGCACCCAGGTGCGCGGGGCCAGATCCTTCACCGCGTCGCGCGTGTAATTGGAGATGCACACGACCCCGTCGGTGCGCGGGAGCACAAAACTTTCCAGCCGGGCCGCGAGCCACAAGTAGGAAAAAGGCCGCGCCTGATTCAGTGCCGCGATGAACCGCATATTGCCGTGCAAGGTCAGCACGTTGGGAAAGCCGGAGCAGGCGGCCGCCAGGGCGCCATAGCGCTCCGAACCCTGGCCATGCACAAGGTCTGGCTGGATTGGCTGCAACTGTTGCCGCACGGAGCGAATGCACCCCGTGTACGCGCTCCGCAGCCAGCCCCAGCGCCCGACGATGGCGGTGTGATAAAAAATATTCTGCGCGATTTGGTCCGGCGCCGCCACGGGCTGCCGGACGCAATTGACTACATGGATCTCGCATTGGTCCCCCAGGCGGCTGAAGCCGTCCAATAGCGCCGTGGGCGCGGTGCCAAAAGACGGCAGCGGTTCGGCGTGACGCTGGAACTCGTCCCGGTTGTCCGGAACCACGACGGCGATTTTGAGCGGACGTTGCACCCCCGGGAATCAGGCCAAGGCCAGGGCCTGCTGATAGACTTTGATCAACTCACCGGCGACTTCCGGCCAGCTAAATTGCCGGGCCGCAGGTGCCGAAAGCTGCGGTGCGTCCGCATAAAACTGCTTGAGGATGCGGATATTATCATCACTGACGCCGAGGCTTGAGAAATAGCGGGCTTGGTTGCCGAACCGTTCGCGCGACCAATTCTGATCCATGACGAGCACCGGCAAGCCGCACGCGGCTGCCTCGTGGGCGGACAAACACCAGTTCTCATACCAGCTCATCAGCACGAAGCCGCGCGCGAATTGCAGCAGGGGAACCATGGCGGCATCATTTTCAACCTGCGACTGGTGCTTGACCCATCGCCCGTCAATGAGGTTCTTAAAGCGCACCCAATAGGGATCAGATTCAGCATAAGGTTTGCCGACGAATAGGACGGGTACCTGCGCCGCCCGCGCCAGGCAGGCCAGTTCAACCGAACATTTGCGCTCCGTGATGGTGCCGGTGCAGATAAGATGCGTTTCCGTCCGGCGTCCGCCGCCCGCCTGCAGGAAGGCATCGTTCAGTCCATACGGAACCACGGAAATCCGTTTTTCCGGGACGCCATAAACCACCTGGAGCACTTTTTTTTCCGCCTCCAAGCCAACCACGTTGTGGCTGCCATTCGAGTACGCCTGCCAGTCGAGCTTTTGTTTGATGCCCCCGCCAAAGGGGAGCGCCAGCAGACAGCGCACCATTCTGCCCTGCCGCTTGAGCTGGGACAGCGGGCGGTTGCAGGTTTCCGTAAACAGTTGATTGATGATGGCTGGGAGGCGTTTCAGCCGGGTCAAATGCAAATATTCGGCGGGCGGGGTTCCAAAGAAATGGATGAGGTCGGCACGTTGCCCTTCGTCCCACCAGCGGAGAAATTCGACCTCCACTCCCTGCCGCTGTAGCGCCAGAAAAGTCTGCATCACCTGCGTGTTCGCGCCGCCGTGGGCGAGCATAAAAGGGAGATGCTTGTCAATCAGGACTTTCACCGGCGCATTATGCCTTTTGCCCCTTTATTGGCAATGCGATTTCTCCATCCCCGGCCATGCCGCGGGCGGCAAATTTCACTTTTCCGCGAGAGTGAACGAGCCGTCCCAATCGTCGGGTGGCGGGCTTAACCGGTAGGCCTCGCAGCGGGTCAAATACATTTCGCATAGAAAATCCTCGCCGCTGATCTGCTCGCGGACGGACTGAAAACGGTCGGCGGCTGCCGCGAATTCCCGACGGCGATACGATTGGACGGCGGCATGATAGGGCTCCAGCCAGGCCGGCGGGGGCAGGGAGCGGTCGCTTAACACGGCAAAAACCTCAACCGGCTTAGTTTTCCCTTTTACGGTGAGCAAACCCACGATGCGATACACGAAATGTTCACGGGTCAGCTTCTCCACCTCTTCGCCGATGAGAATGTCGGTGTGAAATTGTTTGGTGGCGCTTTCGAGGCGGGCGGCGAGGTTTACGCCGTCGCCGAGGACCGTGAATTCCATTCGCTGGGGATGGCCGATGTTGCCCACAATAACCTCTCCGTGATTGACGCCGACTCCGATGCAAAATTTTGAACGATCTGGATTTCCCTTCCAGTTGGTGTTCAGTTTGGCGAGCGCGGTCCGCATTTGCAGTGCCGTCGTCACGGCGCCATGTGCGTCTTGGGCGTCGCCTTTGCTATAAGTGTCGCCCCAGACGGCCATGATGGCATCGCCGATGAACTTCTGCAGCGTGCCATTGTTTTGCAGCACGCTGCCGACCATGTCGCGGAAGTACTCATTGAGCTGGGCCACAAGCTTGGCGGCATCCGAACTTTCTGTCATGGTGGTGAAACCGCGGATATCGGAAAACAGGACGGTGACCGGCTGCTTGCGGCCTTTGAGTGCCTCAACGAATGAACGGCGGTCCTCCAGGATTGTCTTGGCCACATTCTTGGACACGTAGCGGTCCAGCACGTTGCGGTAACGCCGCCGTTCCAGTTGTTCCAAACTGTATTCAAAAATGATGCCGAACGACGTTGTGGCCACGAGACAAAACAAAGGCGGCATCAGGCCCACCACGCAGTTGTTATAGGTGAAAGCAATCTGGCTGCCGACTCCCAAGGCAAGGACGGCGGTGATGAGCAGGAGCCCTTTCAACAGTGCTTGAGGAATGGCCAGGCAGATGAACAGACCCAGCGCGACGGCTCCCAGCGCAAGCCAGAAATCGGTGGATTCGCTGGTTTCCTCGAGCCACTGGCTTTGCAACAGTGCCGCCAGCGTCTGCGCTTGGATTTCCGGGCCGGGCGTCTCCCCAAATTCAATGAATGGCGTGGCGTGGACGTCGTGAAAAATCTCCGCCATCGGGCCGATGATGACGATTTTGTTTGAGACCGCCAGCCCATCCTTGAAGGGAGGCTTCTTCCACAGTGCCTCCACAAACATGTTTTCAACCGGCCATGCATGGTAAGTGCCGCGTGCGCCCTGAAAACTGATAAAGGCCAACTTTTCAGGTGGCGGGGTGGCAATCCGGCCCTGAAACTTTTCGGCGGCCAGCGCGGTGATGTGAACCAAATCGTCCGGGGTTTTGCCCCGGCGGATTTGACTTCGCAGCAGGTTTACGATGCGGGGATCAAGACCGGGAATTTCCGTGGTTTCCCTCTCGATCGAGGTTCGATAACGTGCGCGACGGACAACGCCATCGGAATCCGGCCACAAGGTCACGAGACCCGCGACTGATTCTGTTCCGGGTAATAGCAACCGGTTGTTCGGGCGGATGAGACGTTTGCTTAGGCTGTTTTCCGCGCTGCTGATCACTCCCTGTTCATCGGCGAACATCTCGCCGATTACCACGCGGTCCCGGTATTTTTGCAGGGCATTGGCAAAAACTTCATCGCCTTCGGTTTCGCTGGCAAAGACAAAATCGAACACCACAACCTTAGCGCCAGCAGCCATGAGTTTTTCCAGAATCGCAGCATAAACCGAACGGTCCCACGGCCAGGGCTGGCGCATTTTTTGCAGCGTTGGCGAGTCGGCGATTTCATTTGAGGAGATGGTGTCGAGTTGAAAGGAGGTGGTGTTCAGACCGATGAGTTTGATCCGCGGATCCGGCAGGCTTTCGCCGCGAAACCGGTAGCAGTAGTCAAGCAAGGTGCCTTCGCCCTTTTGCCAGACGTACGCGCTCGTGAACCACTCCTGTTGCGTCAGCCAGAAAACAAGGATGCCGACAACCACCACGATCCACTTCGGGCGATGGATGAATAATTTGAGCATGAACCCGCTTTATGCGGCTCTTAATTCGCAAGTCGCCGCCCGGAATTCAAGCCGAAAATGTGGTCCCCGGTGGCCCTGGGGGAGCGGCTGAACATCGGCCCGGAGCGCCGGTCTCCGACCTGGCGCAAGGAGAAGCAGAACTCTGAAGCGACCGGTGGGAGCTCGTTGCTCCATTGGCAAAAAAGGCCGTCCGCGGGGACGGCCTGCTGTTTGGTGATCAGCTAGCTACGCCTTGGCCGGGTCTTCCTTGGCTGGAGCTTCCTTGGCCGGGGCCGCCTTGGCCGGGGCTCTTTTGACCTTGACGGCGGTCTTTTTACGTTTGAGGTAGGCCTTGCGGCGTTTTTTATTTTGATCTTTATTGTATTGTTTTCCCATAACTGTCTTTACTTTCTTCGCTGGTTGCGATTTGGTGTTGCGCACTATGAATTTTTATATGCGACGATTCAATCTTTTTTTCTGGCCGGCGGCGCTGGGGCTGCTGCTGTCGGGGTGTGCAGCCGGGCATTGGGGCGGACTGTTTCATCACCACGGGGCGCAGATTGCGCTCCTGCGCGTGCATGTCGAAAGCGAGTCGAGCCTCGCGGGAACCACCCAGACGATTTCCGTGCTGCGCTCGCAACCCGTGGCGGTGAATATTTCGACGGATGTGATTATGACCGAGGCGGATGTGGTGGCCGCCCGCCTGCTGGATGCGGGCGCTGGTTTGGCGGTGGAGGTAAAATTCGAGGACACCGCCGGCTGGCGGCTGGAACAGTATTCCGCCATTAATCCCGGAAAGCACCTGGCTATTTTCGCCCAATGGGGGAACCAGCCGGCGGATGGACGCTGGCTGGCGGCGCCGCTGATGGTCCGCCGCATGGCCGGCGGGGTGCTGGTTTTCACGCCCGACGCTTCCCATGCGGAAATGGAGCAATGGGTTAAAGGGCTGAACGAAACCGCCAAGAAAAATGCCGGCGGGAAAGCTAAATCATGAGCCGACTGTATGTCGCGTGCGCGACCGTGGCCTTGGCCGCTGCCGCGGCCTTCGCTCAATCCCCGTTCCAATTTCCCACCGCGAACCATGCGCTGTATGAGCCGGGCCAGGAGTTCAAGTTTTTCGCTCCCACCGCGCCCGAAAGGCCTTGGACCAGCGGCAGCTTTGGCTGCGTGCGCAGCGACGGCTGGCAGATGCATGAGGGGTTGGACATCGTGCATCAGCACACCGACCGGCGCGGCGAGCCGACCGATCCCGTGCTGGCCACCGCCGCTGGGACGGTGGTCTATGTCAGTACCAAGCCGGCGCTGTCCAACTACGGCAAATACATTGTCATCCGCCATTTTGTGGAAGGGCTGGAAATCTACTCGCTCTACGCGCACCTGAGTGAAATCCAGCCTGGCGTCGCGGCGGGCAAATTGGTCAAGGCCGGCGAAGTCATCGCCATCATGGGCCGCACCTCCAACACCGGCGAACGCATCAGCCAGGAACGCGCGCATTGCCATTTTGAGCTGAACATGTTTGTGAATGAGAATTTTCCGGCCTGGTTTCGCCGGAATTTCACCGGCGAACGCAATGATCACGGCATTTGGAACGGGCAGAACTTGAATGGCCTGGACGCGCGCGAAATTTTGCTGGCCGAGCGCGGCGGGAAATTCAGCCTCTTGAATTTCCTGGGCGGCCAGACGGAGTTATGCCGGGTGCTGGCGCGCGCCACGGGCTTTCCGTATCTGAAACGCTATGCGCCGCTGGTGCTGCCCAATCCGAGGGCCAGCAAGGAAGGTGTTGCCGGCTACGAAGTGGCCTTGAATTACAATGGCGTCGCTTTCGCCCTGCTGCCGCGCGCGGCGTCGGAGATCAAGGGCCCCGGCAAGTTTCAGCTGCTGTCCGTGAACGAATCCGAAGAGCGGGCGCATCCGTGCCGCAAGCTGGTGACGCAGCGCCGCGGACGGTGGCAATTGACCGATCAGGGCCTGCGCGAGCTGGAACTGTTGGTGCAATGAACCGGGGCGCCGGGCGCTGCCCCGGTTGCTTGGATGCGATTGCTTGCTAACGGACAGGGGGCGCTCCGAACGTTCGGTTCATGGTCCGCGAGCAGGTCCGAATGGATCGCGCGCGGGACCTTCTCTCAACTTTCCATTGCCAAAGCGGCAGGATGGCGTACGTTTTGGGCAGTAGCCGTATTCCATCCGACCATGATGCAACCAGGCCCGAGAACCAAACCTGCTCCCGCATTTACCTTGATCGAATTGCTGGTGGTGATTGCCATCATTGCGATTCTGGCGGCCATGTTGTTGCCGGCTTTGAGCCAGGCGAAAGAGCGGGGGCAGCGGATGGCTTGTCTGGGCAATCTCCGGCAATTGCAATTATGTTTTCATCTTTACGCGTTGGACAACTCAGATTACATGCCGCCGAATGATTTTGTCTATGACCTTGGCACCATGCAACCGATTCCAGGAAATGAAGGGCCGTCGTGGTGTACCAATGTCGCCCCCTACGATGCCGATCCAGCAGGCATCACCGGCGGTCTGCTGTTTCAATACAATACTTCCCTGGGCATTTACAAGTGCCCGGCGGATCCATCCACCGTGCAGACTCCCAATGGCACCCTGCTGTCCCAGCCGCGCTGGCGAAGCTACAATTTGAGCCAGTCCATCAATGGGCTGACGTACAGTGGACAAATTGCCGCCGACATTCCCCATTACAGCAAGACCAGCGAACCCCGGAAGCCGGTTCCGGCGAATTTGCTGGTTTTCATCGAGGTGCATCAGGATGAAATCACGGACACACAATTTGGCATTCCCGTGGCGGTGGACGACTGGTATGCGTATGGGAGTTGGTGGGATGTCCCCGCCAACCGGCACAATCAAGGTTGCGATTTTTCTTTTGGGGACGGCCATGTGGAACACTGGAAGTGGAAAGTTGCCAAGTCCGTGCTCGGTCGCGGGATGTCTCAGCCGGTGGCAGCCAACGAATGGGATGACTACGACCGCATGGAATCGGGCTTCCGCCAGGATTTCACGGATTAGCATGGGTTGGCGCAGCCGGAGCCCAGGCGGGCTGCCCCTGGTGCTTTTGCGCGGACAGGCCACTCGTCCGCGGGGCGGCGATGCGGCGATTTTGCGGACAGATTTCCATTGCGAAAGCGGCGTGATAGCGTAGCTTTTGTGCTAGCGCTGTGTCTCCTCCAACCATGATTCAAGACCCGCAAGGCAAATTTGCCCGCGCTTTTACGCTGGTCGAATTGCTGGTGGTGATTGCCATCATTGCGATTCTGGCGGCCCTCCTGTTACCCGCCTTGAGCAAGGCCAAAGAGCGGGCAAAAAACATCAATTGCCTGAGCAATCTTAAACAGTTGGAATTCTGTGTTCACCTCTATGCTGGCGACTACAATGATTGTGTGGTGCCAAACAATTCGGTGGCCTCATTGAGTTCACTCGGCACTGTTGCCGTTGAGGAAGCTAAAGGCATTTCCTGGTGCCTGGACGGCATCAACGGGTCGGCGGCCAGTCAATTGAGCCCCTCCAACATCGTCAACGGCTTGTTATTTTCCTACAATACGTCGCTCCCCATTTATCATTGCCCGGCAGACGTATCCACTTTGGTGGATGCGAGCGGCCAACCGCTTCCCCAGTTGCGTTGGCGAAGCTACAATATGAGCCAATCCGTCAACGGCTACCCCGATTACATGCCGCCCGGCACGGATTATTATTTTATGCAATACTGGGAGAATCTCCCCTCTTGGAAGAAGTTCACATTGATGCGCCACCCGGTGCCCAAGGATTTGTTCGTGTTTATTGACGAGAACGAGGAAACCATTTATGACGGTCAGTTTGGCAATCCGCTCAATCCTCCGCTTCCTTATTCGACGCCCAACCAGTGGTGGGATATGCCGGCAAACCGGCATAACCAAGGCGCAAACCTTTCCTTCGCGGATGGCCATGTCGAACATTGGAAATGGCGGGGGCCGATGAATTGCTATGAATTCCCCCAACCCGTTGAAACGGTTAACCCGGGGCAAATGGCCGATTATAGCCGCATCGAACACGCCATGAAGCAACTGACGGACGGCATCTGGTACAATTAAGGGTGGGGGGGCAAATGCCTCGCGACCAGTCTGCCAGGCGATAGACCCGGTTGGTTTTGTGGAAGGCAAGCCTCGCGCTAAGGCTGCTCCCAGTTCAAATCCACAATGATCGGCGCCCACGAAACGTGTTGCAAAATCCTCTGCAGCGAAGCGTAACTGTCGGGCGACCGGAGATGGGCGGTATTCGTAATGGTGAATTGAACGCCGCCA
>Ga0316232_1002379_pt1 | contig 19677 bp, 19 predicted proteins | sample TBHtaG_FD_206006 | JGI IMG/M metagenome (GOLD analysis project Ga0316232, IMG submission 206006) | Freshwater microbial communities from Trout Bog Lake, Wisconsin, USA - TBH18025_13 | ecosystem: Environmental > Aquatic > Freshwater > Lake > Hypolimnion/Profundal zone | place: USA: Wisconsin... | reverse complement strand
CTCCATAACAAAATCTCCCATGCCTTATACTTCGACATAGGAGATTAAAAACCATTTTCGTACCCTATTACTTTTTTTACTTTATCGACAGCCTGAAAAAGCTGCTTTGCAGCTTTTTATTGCCTGATCATCGTTTATAGAGGGAAAACTTACCAAACTCGGCAACCGCTTGAAGGTCGCTCAGCGGCAGGGCGGTTCCCTGGTTGACCAGGATATAGGTTTCAGGCTTCTGGGCTGTACGGGCCGCAAAGGTCGCAACCGTCTCTGTCGGCATTGTGTACTTTCCCGCCCAGACATCCCCGGCTGCGGACTCCGTGTTGTCCTGGACAAGACGCGAGATCGGATAGCCGCTGTAAAAAACGGCAGAGGTCGGGTAGGCTCCGTAGGCAGCCACCACCGCTCCCCGAGCAGGAATAGCGCCGACAATCGTCTTAGCAGAGCGGGTCTCAGCCAGCGGGATCAACCCTTGATAGATGAGCAGCACACTGATCACCGCCATCGCGGCACCGGTCACCCAGGGCATCCAAACGGCATCCCCGCGCAGCTGCAACCACAGAATCGCTACCGCGGTGATTGCGCAGGCAATATAAACCCCCATCCAATCCGAACCTGGCAAGTAAGTTAAGCCTGCCCCGATAACCAGCAGCAGCAACAATGCCGGCAAGGACAGCCACAGCCACTGTCGCCGCCGGACCGACAGCATCTGCTCCAGTCGATAGCCGGTCAGCAACGCAGCGGGAAACAGCGCCGGAAATACATAAGTGGGATATTTGGTGGCTATCAGAGTATAAAATATGATGGTGACCCCCATCCATACCGCTAAAAAGGCAAAATGCGGCGGCTTTTTGCCGGCTAACGACCGGAAAAAGACCCCAGCCCAAGGAAGCAGACTCACCGGGAAAAGAACCAGGTAATAGTAGATGACGTTATCCTTGGGGTGCTCGGAAACCGTTGCCCTCAGATAATTATGAAGACCTAAAAAGGTGTCGACAAACTCTTGTCCGTGCGCCTTAACCATTGCCACATACCAGGGAGCGGCGATCAGCAAAAATATTGCCAGCCCCGGCAGAATAAACAGTCGGGAGAAAAGTTCCCAGCGGCGCGTCAGGACTATGTAAACCAATACGGACATCGCCGGAAGAACGATCCCCACCGGGCCCTTGGTCAGCACCGCCAACCCGGCGAAAAAGTACCCTGTGGCATACCAGCCCTTCCCCTGGCCTTCAAGCCCAAGGTAATAAGTCCCCATGGCGACGCTGGCGAAAAAAAACAGTACCGCGTCGGTAATAATCATCCGGGCTAAAACCCAATATTCCAGCGACGTTGCCAGCACCAAAGCCGCGAGAAGCCCTGCCAGCCAGTTATCAAAAAGCCGCCTGCCAAACCAGCAAATAAAACTGACACTGGCGGCGCTGAACAAGGCAGCCGGAAAACGGGCGGCAAACTCCCCTACCCCAAACAGTTTATAGCTGCCGGCAAGCAGCCAGTAGATCATAGCCGGCTTGTCATACCAATATTGGCCGTAGATCTGCGGTGACAACCAGTCGCCGCTTGTCAGCATTTCCTTGGCGGTGAGGGCATAGTTGGCCTCCACCGGATCGGTCACCGGAATATAGGCGTTGAATGGCAAATACATGGCCAAGGCAATGACAAATACCACTAGAGGAAACATGAGGTTCTCCTGTCTGTCACGGTTTTAGTACCAGCATCTTGTTGTCACTGGTCGCCACGGTGCTAAGTTTCTGCTTTTCAGCCTCACCAAGAGCGTCATAATCCGAGCGGCGAAGCACCAGATAAACTTTTTCGCCACCGGCTACGATGTTGCCGATTTGGTCCGGCTTCAGTTCCTGACCGTACACACCGGAATAGAAGGCAAAGCCGGGATGAAGGAATTTAGCAACATAAACCGGTGATTTCCCATCATAGTGGGCCACAAACTCGCGGGCAATTTCCCGGGATTGAAACGCCGGAGCCGCCTGAGGGAACAGCATGGTTAAAAGCACCAGCGAAAATATCGTCATCGCAGCAACCTGCAGCCAAAAGGCTTTGTCGATTTCCCCCCGCAAGATGAAGTACCACAGCCCGAAAACCATGATTCCGAACAGACCGGCAACAACCACAGCTCCTGCCAGCATGTCAGGCATGGCCTTAACTCCCAAAAACAGCGCGACCCAGACCAACGCGGCCAGCAAGGTAAGCAGGATCGGCCAGGTGAGCGGCCGGGAACCGTACCGCCAGTCGCTGATTCGGTTGATATACCATCCCACAACCATCGCCAGCGGGGGATACATTGGCAGAATATATGAAATCAGTTTGGTACGCGAAATACTGAAAAAGATAAAAACAAACCCGGCCCAGATCAATAGAAAAATCAGTTTGCGGGAATCCTCGCGGCCGTCAAAAAGAGCCTTCCACAGGGCCTGGACCATCACTGCCGTCCAAGGCAGGAAGCCTAGTATCAGCACCGGGATAAAATAATACCACAGCAGCCCTTCCGGGTGCTCGGGACTGGTAAACCTGGTGATGTTGTGAAACCCGATGAAGGTATCAATGAACGGGTTGCCGTGCAGCTGATACATCATTAGATACCAGGGCAGAGTGATCACAAGGTACAGCACTGTCCCAGCCGGAATTTTCATTTTGCCTAATTCAGAAAAATTCCGGGTGACCAGCAGATAGATAAACACGACTGCTGCCGGGATAAGCAGACCGATCGGCCCTTTTGTTATCGTGGCCAGCGCCGCGCCGATATAGAACCAGTAATAGCGTTTTACCTTAAAAGACAACAGGGAGAGCGTTAAAAAAAACGTGAGGGTTATGTCGGTAACCGCGGCTTTGCCAAGATAAAAAAATTCAATACTGGTTGCCAAAACCAGCGCACCCATCATCCCAGCCCGCTGGTCAAACAGGCGGGAGCTGTCGGAATAAACGTAAAGCACACAAATCAGCGCCAGCAGCGCCGAAGGAAATCTTGCCGCAAACTCATTGACGCCGAAGAGCTGGAACGCCCCCGCTGTCAGCCAATAGTACATCGGCGGCTTGTCATACCAGTATTCGCCATAAAGTCGCGGTGAGAGAAAATCATGAAACTGGAGCATCTCTCTAGCGGTTTCAGCATAGACCGGTTCGTCCGGATCAAGTAACGGAACTCCGCCGAGATTGAAAAACAAAATCAGCGCCGCGATAAATGTTAGTATCAGAAAACCCAAGCCCAATCGTTCCGACATGCGCTACCTCCTCGGACAATTATCAAAGTTAAAAGCCTTTTTGCTGCAAAGACCGATATGTCGCTGCCAAGCCTTCCGGTAAATTGACTGCCGGCTGCCAATTGAGCCCCTGCCGTGCTGACCGGTTGTCCAGCGACGATCGGTAAATATCGCCTTCCCGTGCAGGCAAGTACTGCTTTTCGCTGCTTTTGCCGGCCACCTTGGCCATTAGTTCCGCCAATTGATTGACACTGATCTCAGTGGCTGTGCTGATATTATACACTGTATTGGCACCAGCAGCGACAAGTGCCTGGCAGTTTGCGGCGGCGACGTCGCCGGCATAGATAAAATCGCGACTTTGACCACCGTCGCCGAAAATGCTGATCGGCTGACCGGCAAGGACTTTGCGGGCAAAGATGCTGATGACCCCGCCCTCGCCGGAGTCCCCCTGGCGCTCACCATAAACGTTGGCATAACGCAGTACTACATATTCTATCCCGAAAAGCTCGCTATACAACTTCAGATATTTCTCAGCCACAAGTTTGCTAAGGCCGTAAAAAGAAGTCGGCTCTTGGCAGGCGTCTTCGGTGATGGGAACAGCTGCTCCATCACCGTATACCGCGGCGCTGGACGCGAAAACGACCCTTCGCACCCCGGTTTTTCGGGCGGCTTCCATCAGGTTTACCGTTCCCAGCACATTGACCCGGCAATCGTGGTCCGGCTCGTCAAGCGACCTGGGCACAGCCGTCTGGGCTGCCAGATGAATGATATAATCAAACCTTTCGCTGGCAAACACTCCGGTCAGATCTTCCCTGGTAATGTCCATATTATAAAATTTGGCCCTGGGATCGAGGTTCTCCTTTAGGCCGGTGCTAAGGTTGTCGATGACAACAACCTGATATTTCTGGCTGAAAAGCTTCGCAACAATATGGGATCCGATAAAGCCTGCCCCTCCGGTTACCAGTACCTTCATCTTTAGGCCCTCCTATTCAGTTGATTCAGTAAAAAATCCTGACCGAAAGTTTTTGTGGTAAAATACAGACCTATAACAAACGGAAAATATTCGGCGACGATTCGCCAGGCTACCGCCAAAACGCCCACTGTCCCTGACGGCAATAATTCACTAAACAGGATGACGAAGCCTCCTTCGGCGATACCCGCCCCACCGGGTGTCGGAGCAAAATAGAGGAGAATGTTCAAAAAGACCATCCGCCCCAGTACCAGCGGCCAGTCAACCGGTATCCCGAGCCCCAGAAACAGTACCGGTACCATGCTGTAAAGAGCCAAGAGGCTGGCTGCCGATTCGGCGAAAACCCTTAGCATGCTGAGCGGCGCGGCCAGCATCATAGTCACCGCGCCCCGGGTATCGCGATACAAAACGAAAATCCGTTTGCGCCGTGCAGATCTGAACCGCCTGGTCAGCGCCACCAACAGTCGGACAGAAAGCGCTGAACGCAAAAACCAGATGGACAGGACGCAGCCCCCTACCAGCAGCAGTGAAGCGGCAATCAATACCTGGGGCGGTATCCACGGCAAAAGATTAGGGTCATAAAGAAATACCGCCGGCAGACAGGCGAAAAGAACCAGTAAAGACATCACGGTGCGAATAAGCACAACCACTGTCGCGATACCGGTAGGAACTCCGGCCCGGCGCAGAAACATTACCTGGGCCACCGCCCCGCCTGCTGCTCCAGGGGTGAGAAGCGCCAAAAAATAATTGCTGAATATAACCTGTACCGCCTCAAGCAAAGTTATCCGTTGTCCGGCAATATGGACAAGATGCAATAGTCTTGTCCCATCGAAATACATGCCGAGAGCCATAAGAGCGGCCACCAGCGCCAGTGACCATGGCTGGAAAGCGGTTAAATAGCGCAGGGTATGAACATCCAGGGTGAAATAGATGACCGCCCCCGAAATGCCGACAACCAGTGTTATGAGAAGGGCCATACGCCGATAAATACTAGCCATGCTTCAGCTCCCTAAAGGATACCAGGTCTATTCCCTGTTTCGCCAGTTGGCCCAGCACCGGTTTGCCTGTCACTGCCGCCAGTTCGCTCTGCCAATGATAAGACCAATGATAAAGGGCCTGCAGCGAGATATCGTCATTGCCGGGATGAACCATGATCTCACTGGTCCCTGGCGGCAAAGCGTTGATGATGTTCAGGATATACTGTTCCTGCATGTTCCCCCCGGCCAGCATACCGAAGAAAAAATCCGGAGCGGCAAAACCACGACTGCGCGCCTTGCGCCTAGCCCAACCGGCCAGGAGGGACAGCCCGGTGCGTCCGATGATCCGGCCGACTGCAAACGGATATCCACCTGTAAACAACAGCGGTTCATCCGGAATACGCAGGGCTCTGATCGATCGTTCGGCAGCAAGGTCCAACACGATATCGAGGATGCCTGGAAAGACATGCAGATGCTGATGACTATCGACATGGCTGACGGCGATCCCGTCAGCCGCCACTTTATCCAGCTGGGCCGCCAGTTCACACCGCACTTCAGCCAGAGCGACCTTTCCCAGCAGGAAGCGGGCCAGAAACTGGAGATAGTTTTCAGGTAACCGGCCTTCGCCGTCCACCAGCGAGGGCACGCGGGACGGATCGGCAACAGGCCGCTCTCCCACCAGAGTCAGGTGGACTCCGATCCCCAGGCCGGGACAGGCATCTGCCATACCAATCGCCTCATAGTAAGCGGGGCCGCCGGCCATCAAAGAAGTACTGGTGATGCAGCCGGAGGCATGTCCATCGATGATAGCCCGGTTAACTGCCGGATTCAGGCCGAAATCGTCGGCATTTACGATTAATCGTTTCACGGTTTTTCCCCTTAAGCCAGGTTCGTCAGAATTCTATTGTTTAACAAGCCGCCTGTTTGTAATCATTCCCAGGTATCACTTTGAGTGCGCTTTCTGATAATAAATTCAGAGTTGCCCAGAGAAAAAGGAGGTTTCCTTGTGGACAAAAAAACTCAACAATCCAAATCCAAGTATGGAACGCTGACTGCAACATCTGACGCCAATAATGACTATCAATCCCAAGGCGGCACAACCTCATCAGCCACCACCAGCAGCGTATCAGACTCCGGAACCATGACCGCCAAATTTGACGCCAACAATGACTACAGCAAGTCCGGCGCTCAAAAAGGCGCCGGTCAGCAACAGCAACAACAACAGGCAGGCGGCAAAAAAATTCAGACCTCAAACAAAAAAAGCGGACAATAAGCGCGAAACCGGAGGGAGCCATCTAGGTTCCCTTCTTTTCATTTCAACCCCGTCGTACCGCGACTTTGACGGCGGCGGACAGTCAGTTTTGCTTCATAGCGTTCGACACAGGCAACCTCAGCGTCCGTCAGACCGTATATCTGGTATACCAGCTGATTCAACAAACCGTCCAAGGCGGCAATTTTATCAATCAGCGCCGTTTCACCGGCCATTTGCCGTTTGACTAATGTCTGTATCATGCCGACAAGTTCAGGAGCCTGAACATTGGCTTCGGCTTTAACGCTCACCGGCAATAATTCGAGGGTATCGATATCAGTTTGAGCCATCGACCGCCCGTACTCCATGCTGACCGCATGATAGTAAAAGGACATCAAGCGGGAATTCAGCAGCAGCAATAGATAGTCGAGATTTACGGCACTGTTTTTTTTCAGAACAAAACTATGGATATTGTTCAAATGATAGAAACCATTTTCGTCAGTACAGGCTGTTAGAGTATACCCGGTTTGCCTGATCAATATTTTACGTCCCTGGATCACCGCCGGGTCCCAACCGCCTTTGTACAACACTCCGGAGTCAATATTGAGCCAGTGGCCCCGGTATTCCAGGCCGTAACGCTGGACCTGACCGCCGGATATCAAGCCGCGCTGCCAAGTGTCTCCCAGCGGCGAATCAGCGATGATATTGATTTGCTTGGTCAGTGAGCGAATCCCGGTGTGGCCGGAGGAAAAGTCTTCCATCTTTGCGCCACTCTTATCTATTTTATCAATCAGATTTTTAACCGTCAAATCAGAAAAAATTCGGAAGCGATTGTAGGGCAGGGCGGTAAAATAACTTTGGCTATAATGACTGGATCCTTTATCCTTCCGGAGGGTGTCTTTGCCCTCAGTCTGGTAAATGGTTACTGACTGATTGGCCCGGACTAGCGGGTCGCTTTGTTTGGCCAAAATGCAAATCGCCGACATTCCCACCGCAGCGTGTTTGAACACCGGCGACGCAATATGGGCCAGCACTTCGATTGCCGTATGCTCCAAAATATAGCGCCTGATCTTTGAATAATACCGACCAAGGAGAAAACTGTCCGGGACAATGAATCCCAGCTTCCCTTCCTCGGTCAGCATCTCGATGCCCCGTTCCATGAACAGAACATAATAACTCAATTTGTATTCAGCCGACGCGCTGAAAGCCTGGCGTAGATAACCTTCATAATCCGGATCAAGTCGGCTGGTGCCGCGCAGACCAAACGAAAGGTAGGGCGGATTACCCACAACAAAATCGTAACAGGCTGACCAGAAAGCCCGGTCGGCGCATGATCCGTCCCCAAGGGGCGGGCGCAAACTATCACAAACCAAAAGATTGGGGTGAAGATCAGCACTGTCTTTTGGCCTTTTCAAGAGTAGGCCGGTGGCGGCAATATCCACCGCAATTGAGTCAATATCGGCCCCCCACAAATTGCAGGTAATAATATGCCGGTGAATCCCGGCATCCGACCAGTCTTTCTCCGGATACCGGCTGGCGAGAATTTCGCGGTTTTCGGTAAACTTTCGCCAAAAAACGTCGTAGATTTTTAAAAGAAAATTGCCACAGCCGCAGGCCGGGTCGAGTACCTTGGTGTACGGATTTACGACAATATCGGCCCCTTCGACAGTATGGGCCACAATAAAATCAATAATCTCCGGCGCGGTATAAAACAGCCCCCGCGTCCGACGTCCGACCGCCAGCCTTTCATGAATTTCACCCAACAGCCAGGCTTCGCGCGGCAGGGTGTGTGACCAACGGGCAATGATTTCATTGATCGAGTCAGGCAGGTCACAGCAGTCCGGCGAAAGGGGGATTTCTCCGACCGTCTGCCGCAGACATGGCAAGGTCAGGGCCTGTCCGACAACTGCCTCCGGCGGCAGATACTCACGCCAGCTCAGTACCAGCACTTTCAGCAGCAGCCGGTCGGAATCGCCAAATCCCTGTTCATCCAACCATTGCTTCAATTTATGACATTCACTGATCAATTTCTTCCAATTCACAGTGCCGATCCCCGTTGCCATTTTAATGCCTCTTTGCTATTTATATTCGCCGCCCGTTTCCTTTTAGACCTTACCCTCGCCGGAGAGCGTCTCGACATGGGCGGCATAAGCGCTGTGGTTATGAATGGATTCATAATTCTCGCACTCCACTTCAAACCAGACCATTCCGGGCAAAGCCCTCAGCGCCAATACCAGATCCCGCAGCACGTCTTCAACAAATTTCGGGTTCTCGTAAGCTTGTTCGGTCAAATGCTTTTCGTCATCACGTTTCAAGAGCGAAAAAACAGGAGCACTTCCTTGCGCTTCCATCAGGGACGCCAAATCCTCGATCCAGATGAACTTCCCTGGAATATGCTTGACCTTCGCCCGCATCAACCCTCGCTGGTTATGAGCCCCGTAGGCGGATATCTCCCTGCTGCAGGGGCAGAGCGAAGTGAACGGGACGGCCAGGCCTAAAGTAAAGTCCAGATGCTGACCGCGGACAAGGCTGCCGGAAAACAGGCAGTCAAGATCAAGCAAACTTTTCATCGCGCTCACTGGAGCGGTTTTTTCGATAAAATACTTGAAAGCGATGTCAATGCTGGCCCTTTTGGCGTCAAGCCTGTCAATCATGTCTGCAAGAATAAAGCCCATCTCTTTGCTGGAAAAGGGCTTTTGACTCCAGTCGTTCAGCACTTCAATGAATCGGCTCATATGGGTGCCTTTATATTCCTGGGGCAGATCAACCGTCAGTTTGATGTTGGCCAGTACCGACTGGAATGATCCGGTTTTGGTTTTGATTAAAAACGGCAGGTGTACATCACTGACACCGACTTTTTGAATGGCGATGCCGCGTTCATCAGCCAGGTTCTGCACATCTTTCATACACTTCACTCCCGGTGAGTAGCCGCAATCCGCAGCGCCTCTATTTAACCACACTGATAGTCAATCGGATCAGCCAGCCCCGCTTCGGCAAAACCCTTCAGCCTTAACAGGCAGCTGTCGCATTGACCGCACGCCGCCTGGGCGCCGGCATAACAACTGCTTGTCAGCTCCAGCGGCGCTTTCAGCCTGTCGCCAAGCAGCACGATTTCTTTTTTCGTCAATGAGATAAGCGGTGTCTGAACTCTGATCCGCCGCCCGTCCTGTACCGCGGCCTTGGTGCTGTAATCGGCAAGCTGCTGAAAAAGTTCGATAAACTCGGGCCGACAGTCGGGATAACCGGAATAATCCAGGGCGTTCACCCCAATATAGATGTGGTCAGCGCCAAGCACCTCGGCATAACCCAGGGCGTAGCTCAAAAAAATCAGATTCCGCGCCGGCACATAGGTAACCGGTATATCCTGCCGGGACATGTCCCCTTCAGGCAGGTCCACCGCACGATCAGTAAGGGCACTGCCGCCGATGGCGTCCATATTGGTCTGGATAACAAGGTGCCGTTCAACCTTATAATAGGCAGCCACCTGCCGGGCACAGTCCAGTTCACGGCTATGGCGCTGGTTATAATCAAAACTGATAGGCCAAATCTCATAACCGGTGTCGCGAGCAACCGCCATACAGACCGTTGAGTCCAGACCGCCGGAGAGTAGAACAACCGCTTTCACAACCACAACACTCCTCTGTCTCGTTTGTAAACATATTATATGGTTATTTTCAATGAATGTATGCTCGGTCGACAGGGCTCTTTCGGCGCCAGCCCCGTTCCATAGCGTCGAAGGTGAAAGCCTGCTATCCGATTTTCGGGAAACAGACAAGGCTGTTTTCCAACAGCCTTGTCTGCAGAAACCCTATTTTAGGCCGTTCAAAAGGTCCGAGATGCCAGGTGCCGCCACGAAAGTGCTCGCAGCCAGTACCGTTATCGGTACACAAGAGCGCTTCCGCAGCGGCAAAGTACGCAGATTGGGCCTTTTGAACGACCTAAGTCCTATGCTCCAACCAACTTGACGATACTGACGTGTTTCTGCCGTTCCAGATCGATGAACTCGCCGCTGGGGGTGCGGACAATCGGCCTGGCGGTCATCGTCTGACCCAGATATACTACCTCAGCTTCCCGACCGTCGTTTAATTCCACAATATTGCCGATGAAGTAATCCCGAACATTATTAAGGAATATGGTGCAAACGTCGGGGGACAGTTTGCCGTACATATCTTGCACCAGTGCTTCCACCGCCTGAAACGGACTGGTTTTTTCGCGATACACCTTATCGGAGGTCATGGCGTCATAGATATCGGCAACAGCCACGATTTGAGCAAAGTTGTGAATCTTGTCCCCTTTTACCCCGAGAGGATAACCGCTGCCGTCTTCGCGTTCATGGTGCTGCAGGACAGCAAAGAGAACGCCCTGGGACAGTTCCAGCTCCTTCAGCAAATTATAACCCTTGGTGGTGTGAAGCTTCATGGCTTCCATTTCCGGGGAGCTCAATCTGCTCGGTTTGCGCAATATTTCGAGGGATACCTGAGTTTTCCCGACATCGTGCAGTAATCCGGCCAGAACCAAGTCTTTGAAATCCTTGTCCTTATACCCCATCCAGCGGCCGATGATTCCGCACAGAATTGCGACATTGATGGAGTGATGAAAGGTGTAGTCGTCTTTCCTGTGGACAATATGCAAGTGATTCAGGATGCCAGAGGTATCAATAATCGGCTCGATGTTGCCGTCAGCCAGTTCCCGCATTTCATTCAAAGGCACCTGCTTGAAGAATCGCAGGGTCTCAAAAGATTTTCGGATACTGGATACGGTGCTGTTATACTGCTTGGAAACCGCCTGCTGAACTTCGGTAAGCGGCGGCGCAACCTTGTCCGGCACTTCGACCGTAACCCTGATTTCAAGACTGTCGACGTCCCACGATTTCAAACGTCCGATCAAACTGGCGGTCAGAACCGTCCCCTCGCCCAGCGCAAATTTGCCGTTGTCGGTGACAAGGCTGCGAGCCAGTTCAGCTCCGGGCTCAACTTCAGCAATTCGGCAGCGCTTCGTTATGGTCTGGAGCATTCGCATCCCTCTTCCTTTAGACACCTTCTTCGTCATTCGACAAGGACCCGCAGTCAAACCAGATAAATAAATCCTTATTTTTTCCTAGTTTGACATTTTCGACAAATTTCCTGCAACATAGTCAAATTTGCTCAATTGTTTTGAAATGAGTTTTAGCGACTTCCGCCAGAGCGGCCTTGTCGTGTGCGGCGACAAACTGGCTGGCTGCAGCAATCACTTGCGGCGATGCGCCTTTGGGAAAGGTCATTCCGAACTTCAACGACAACTCTTCAATCCGGCCGAGAAACCGGTCCCGCGCCAGAACCGAAGCGGCTGCCACTGCTATATTCCGCTCAGCTTTCGGAGTTTGAATGAGCCGCACCTGCCGGCCTTTGCTCATCAGCCGGGACTGGATGAATTTCTCATTTGCGAATTTGTCAGCAAGAGCGAACCGGCTGGGCGCCTTCTGCAGCAAATCCTCCAATACCCTGGCATGAGCCCAGGCCAAGAGGTGATTCAGATTCTTTCCCTCGGTGCGAAATTGATTGTACAAAGTATTATAACGAGCCGGCATGATTTCCAGTTCAACAAATTGATGGGCGCAAATTTCCCTGATCCGCCCTGCTATCACTTTCGCCTTGTTGTCATTTAATGTTTTGCTGTCCCTTACTCCTGCCGCCTCGAGACTGGCGGCAGTGGAACCGTCGACCCTCACGGCGGCTACCACCAGCGGACCGAAAAAATCTCCCTTGCCGGATTCATCGGTGCCAATCCAGCAGTTGTCGAATCCCTCGACACCTTCGAATCCGGGAGGCACAGTCGACGCAGCAGCCACGGGGGCAGAAGCGCTTTCACCATGAATGGCGGTCTGCACCGCCTGCTTCAGCGGCGAACCCGCCGCTCCACCCACAACCACGCTGATTCCTTTTTTGCCGCTATAAATATTCACTGTTAGTCTATCGGTCCCATCGGTTACCACAAGTTGCCGGCCGTATTCCAGCTGTTTTCCGGCGCTAATGGCTAATCCGGCCCTGGCTATTTGGGCTTCCACTGCGGCTATGTAGTCCTCAAGGGTCATCATTGGACCTTTTCCCCGGTCTGACCGTAAACCCGCCAGGCGATATCGTGGGCTTCCTGTAGCACCATTTTCAGCGGCACTCCCTGATCCTCAGCCAAACGCCGGCAATCTTCGAATTCTGGAGCAATATTGCAAACCTTCCCCAGGTATGTGCCGATTTTCACCTTTACCCGTCCCCAGGTGGTCTCGATGTCCACCAACTCGCGCTCGGTTATCATGCGGTCAACCGGATAATAGCGCGTACCGATGGTCGATGTCTCGCTAAACAGGATGGCAAAAACCATTTCCAGGATGTTGCTGTCCACCAGCAGCGAGAGCTGAGTCGCCGGCCGGCTCTTTTTCATCATAATCGGTGTCAGCCATACATCCCGGGCCCCGGCAGCAAATAATTTTTCCAACACATAAGAGTAAACCTGCGGATTCAAGTCGTCAATATTCGCTTCAACAACTACCAGGCTGTCCTCCGATCCCGCGCGTCCGCTCACCCCGAGAACTGCCCGCAGCACATTGGGAATGACCAGCTCCCACGTACCGGCTCCATAACCGATAGCCTCACTGATAAAGTCTTTGGGAGTAAAGCCGTTGCCATTGCTGAGTGCTGCCACCAGCGCCGCTCCGGTTGGAGTCACCAATTCTTTGGCGATTTCTCCCTTGTCGTAGGGAATTCCCCGCAGCAGCTCGGCTGTGGCCGGTGCCGGAACAGGCATGGTGCCGTGACTGCATTTTACATACCCTGTTCCGGTCTGCAACTTCGAGCTGTAAATCCGTTCAATCTTGAGATAATGCAGTCCGAACACTGTGCCGACAATGTCCACAATAGCGTCGACCGCGCCGACCTCGTGAAAATGAATGCGTTCCACCGTAGTGCCATGCACTTTGGCCTCCGCCTCGGCGAGTCGCATAAAAACCTTTTTGCTGCCCTCTTTCACCGGCTGCTCCAGCTCTGACTGATCGATAATCTTGAAGATATCCGGCAAATGACGGTGATGATGCTGTTTGTCGATTTTCACATCCAGGTAAGTGGCGCTGATGCCCTGCTTCTCCACCCGTTTGACCAACAGCTCATATCCGCCTACAGGCAGTTTGGCCAGTTCCTCCCGCAGCCGCTTTTCCGGCAGCCCTAAATCGATAAGGGCCCCCAGGAACATATTACCGCTTATACCGGAAAAACAATCTAAATATAGAGTTCGCATCCTTGTCACCTCATCTTGTTGATAATACTGGCCAGCCGTCCGGCGCCGAACCCGTTGTCGATGTTTACCACCGCCACTCCGGCGGCACAGCTGTTCAACATTGCCAACAGCGCTGACAGGCCGCCGAAATTGGCGCCATAACCCACACTTGTCGGCACGGCGATCACCGGTTTGGCGACCATGCCGCCGACCACACTGGCCAGCGCCCCCTCCATCCCGGCGACGACAATGATAACATTGGCGGCTTCGATCAGCTGGTGTTGGGACAGCAGCCGGTGAATACCGGCGACCCCAACGTCAAAGACCCGTTTCACCTGATTCCCCATGACTTCAGCCGTGATGGCCGCTTCTTCCGCCACCGGGATATCACTGGTTCCGGCGGTCATAATCAGAATCACCCGCTCAGGATCTGGCGTCAATTCTTCCTGCTGCACCACAATCATCTTGGCCAGCGGGTGAAACTTTGCGGACGGAACAACCGCTTTAACAGCTTCATACATCTCGGCGGTGGCCCTGCTGGCCAGCACATTGCGATTGCACTGGGACAGACGGCTGACAATCTCGGCAACCTGCTCCACCGTCTTGCCCTGGGAAAAGACCACCTCAGGAAACCCCTGACGCATCATCCGATGATGGTCAATCTTTACAAAATCCAGATCTTCATAAGGAAAACTTTTCAACTTTTCCAGAGCCTCTTCCAGAGAAATCCGTCCATCGCGAAAGCTCTCCAGCATAGACGACATATTACCAATATCCATGTTCACACCTCATCCAGCATTTCATTCATACTCCCGGTGCGGTATCCTGCCAAATCCAGCGTTACAAAGGTAAAGCCCAATTTCTTCAGGCCACTGACCACCGCAGCGGCCGCCAGCGGCTGAGCAAGTTCAGTGATACTCTGCGGGGAAACCTCGATCCGCGCCAGGTCGCCGTGATGACGCACCCGGATCTGGCCTTTCACAAACCCCTTGATCAGCTGCTCGGCCTTGTCGACCTGCTCCAGCCGCCCAGGGGTGATCGCCAGCCCGTAGGCCAGCCGGGAGACCAGGCAGGCCGCACTGGGCTTGTCCCAGGTGGGCAGATCCCATTCCTTCGATACAGCCCTGATCTGCTCTTTACTAAACCCAGCGTCGAGCAGAGGGCTCTTCACTGCTTCCAGTTCAGCGATGGCCTTCATCCCCGGCCGGAAATCGCTCAGATCATCAGCGTTGGTCCCTTCAATCACCCAGTCAAAGCCATGGGTCTTGGCCCACTCCACCAGGGCGCCGAATCGGCCTTGCTTGCAATAATAACACCGCTGAGCAGTATTCTCAAGAAACAAGGGATTGTCCAGCTCGGCGGCAGGCAGCCAGACATGCTCCATGCCTAAGCTCGCCACCAAGGAAGTGATATCCTTCTTCTCCTGCTCGGAGGAAGTCGGAGAGTATGCGGTAGCCAAAACAGCCTTGTCACCCAGCACCCTTATTGCCGCTGCCGCCAGGAAAGTGCTGTCAACGCCCCCGGAAAAAGCGACAACTACTCTGCCCAGCGACTCAATTATTTCATTCAGCCGGGATATTTTCTCACAAGTACCCAACAAAAACCCTCCCACTATTTCATACAACAAAAAAGACATAATATCCCTATTGGGATTTATGTCTTCATGACATGTATTCTATATCATTTTACCATATCTCGCCACTACCCTCAAGACGCCTGATCATCAATTTTGGAGGTGAATCTGACGAGAGCCTATCAGCAAAGCTTCTAAACCTTCCATTATTTTCAGCTGATTTTCTTCCAACAGACCGATGCTTTGGTTTAACAACAGAATTTGCGGATTCCCCCGCAGCTTGGGATCACGCGAAAAAAGTTCCAGATAGCCGTCGGCCATTTCCAACTGTTCGGCGGCGGCCAGAACCTGGCTGTCCAACAGTTTTTCCAGTAATACATAATGATACACCTGCACAGCCTCCATCGCCTTACTGAAGCCCTCGCTGCTGGCCTGGTGCTGTGCAAAGGCATTGAAATGCGCTGAAAATTCCCGAAACTCGTTATTACCGGAAATAGCTAAGTCCTCATTCAATAAGTAGATCAGCTTGTATATTTTATTAATATATGAGTTTTGCAGTTGAATCAACGATAACACATCATTAAACTCAGCACCCCGGCAGGATACGAGGTGGAAATCCTGCAACTCCACTATACCACCTCCATGACAACAGTGATCACTATATATTATTCAGCTGTTACGCATTATGTTTACACTTTCGTTGCTAAATAACAGCAATTTATAAAATCCACAATACGAAAGAACATTGACTTGCTTCCTTCCGGGGAAAAACAAAACTGCCGGTCGCCCTCGGCTGCCGGCAGTTTTAGACTACTGCATCAATATTAAGATCAGGTTCATGAAGTAAATTGACGATTCCTTCCCTGGTCCACAGAACCGGGCGGGACGGATTTGAGCTGTTGATCCGCAAGACAGCTCCTGCAACGCCATTGCTCAGGCGTACTGCCCCTCCGATGTAAAATGGAACCGTCACTTTTCGAAACGCCTCTACCACCTTCGGATCAAACTGGGTTCCGCAACAACTGGTGATGGTGCGGATAGCCTCAAATACGGCCACAGCCGGCCGGTAAACCCGGTCAGTGGTCAAGGCGTCATAAACGTCAGCCACCGCAACAATCCGGGCCAGGGGATGGATTTCTTCGCTGGTGATACCCCAGGGGTACCCCCGTCCATCGGGTCGTTCGTGGTGTTGGAGCGCCATCAAAGCGATCCGGGAATCCACCTTGGTTTCGGTCCGCAGAATATTATAGCCGGCGGCTGCGTGGTTTTTGACAAGATTAAATTCTTCCGGGGTCAGCGGTCCATTTTTCTCCAGGATGGCCTCAGAGATGGTAGTTTTACCGTAATCATGCAAAAGCCCCCCGATTCCCAGGATATAAATATCCTCTTTCGGCAGCCCCATCGCCATGCCGATAACGATAGCAAACAGGCCGACGTCGACGCAGTGACCGTAAAGATACTCACTGGTTGACCGCAGATCGGTCAAATAGATCAACAAGTGTTCGTTCTTCGACAATTCCTGGATCACTTCATCAATGGCTTCGCGGAGGCAGGGTAGGTGAGCGGCAATACTGCCCCGGTGGCGAAATGCGTTTTGCATGGTTTGAATCATCTTGCGGCGAGTGGCGGTGCTGATCAAGCTATGCACCGTGGTAATCTCCCGATTAATTTGCGGCTTGGCTGGAGACGATGTGTCCTTGACCCAGACTGCTTCAATCTTGTGTTTATGTAACAATGGCAAAATTTCTCGCCGCAAGGCCGTACCCGCTGTTACGAGGGTTGTGCCGCGCAGGTCAATTAAATCTTGAGCCAGAATCATACTTGAATCCACATTATTTAATGATATCTGCTTAATATCAGCCACCTCCGGGTACAAAAATAACCCCTCCAAACGAACGGACAGTCCGGGGGGTTCACTACTTGCTCGGTGTAAAATAAGTGACCACATAGTTTTTTACACGTCATCGCTTCCACTGCAATGGAAAATTATGCTTTTTTTAACAATTAAAAACTTCGACATAACATAATACATTCCTGCCACATTTAACAAAAAGTAGTAATTTATTTGCAAAAACATCAAAAAAAGCACTAAATGTTGGATTTTTTAGCCTGGCACATTGTTTTTTTATGTAATATCGTCAACCTGCTTTGCCTCTCAACTATTGATGACAATAAAAAAAGACCAGGCTTACACCAAATCCCTTTTCATGATTTTCCTGTCGCTTGCCAATCGCTTCAGTGTATAATAATTAATAAGAAGTCGCCAATTCCAATTTTTGCGGATGCAAAGGAGTGAAACTATGCTGACCCTTACCCCGGCTGCAGTGGCATATATCGAGGCCAGGAACAAATCCGTGTTTCTCGACATCCCACCCCTCATCGGCTGCTGTCTGCATCTGAAAGAAAGTCCCTCCGTCCGGTTCGGCGAACCGCATGACCCTCAAAACTATACCAAGGATTCCATCCAGGGGGTCACGATATTCATTCCCCATGAACTGCCGGACATCCCCCTGACCATCACCCTGACCAGTTTTCTCAAATTTAAAAAACTGGTTGTTGAAGGCTGGGTGCTGGCATAAAATCAAACTCACGGGGTTTGCCGCCGATAGGATTCCGCCAGAGCGACGAAGCGCGGCGCCCACTGTGGATTAGCCATCGCGTGGATATGGTTGTAAGTGGCAAAGACGTTGCGGTAAACCAGACCGTCATGCTTGCCGTCAATACCTTGCCCGCGGACGACCTTGTACGAATAATGAAGCCCCTCGCCGATGTTGACGACCCTGGAGTGATGGAATTCATGACCTTTTATACAGCTGTCTTCAGGGAAAAAGGGGTTGCCCTTAAGAGCGCGCATTAAGGTATAGCCGTGTCCCTGCGGTTTATCCTCCACAACCACATCCAGAGGCAGGACGCCGCACATGGCAAACTCCTGGCCGCGCCAGTAAATGGTTCGCGCCAGGTACATCAGTCCGCCGCATTCGGCATAAATCGGCAACCCGCTCTCTGCCGCTGTTTTGAGAGCATCGCGCAGCCCAGTGTTGGCAGTGATGGCAGCGCCAAAGACTTCCGGAAAACCACCGCCGATATATAGCCCGTCCAAGACGGGCAACTGCTTGTCTTGCATGCTGTTGATATAGACCAACTCAGCCCCGGCAGCCGCCAGGGCTTCAATATTTTCCGGGTAATAAAAAGTAAATGACCGGTCCTGGATGACGCCGATTTTTACCTTCGTCTGGGCCTGGCATTCATCGCCGTGATCATTGACCTTCAGCGGCAACGCGGTCCCGGCGACAGCCGCGATCCCCTCCAGATCCAGGTAACGCTCGGCGATGGCTACATTGCCGGCGATCGCCTCCAGCACCGAACCATGCTCAGCTGCAGGCACCAGTCCAAGGTGGCGTTCCGGGAAAACGCTGTAAGCGTTTTTCGGTATCGCCCCCAGAACCGGAATCTTGCAATAGGTTTCCACCGCTGCCCGTAGCATGTCCTCGTGACGGCTGCGGGCAACTTTATTAAGAATCACTCCGGCGATAGTGATATCTTGTTCGAAATTCATACAGCCCAAAATCAGCGGCGCAATGCTGCGGGTCATCCTGGTAACATCAACAACCAGAATAACCGGCGACTTGGTGATCCGGGCAATTTGGGCGGTGCTTCCCGTCCCCGCCAGATCCACACCGTCAAATAGGCCCATGGCGCCTTCGATCAGCACCATATCGGCCCCTGTCGAACCTTTGACCAGCGTGCCGCGGATCAGATCGTCATCCAGCCAGTAGCAATCAAGATTGCGGCATGGCCTGCCGGCGGCGAAACTCAGCCAACTCGGATCGATATAGTCAGGTCCTTTTTTGAATGGCTGAACGACATACCCGGATTTTTTAAGAGCACCGATAAGCCCGATGCTGATTGTCGTTTTGCCGGAATGCCCGTGCGGCGCTCCAATGACTACCCTAGGCGTGTTCCATACCTGGCTCATCAGGCCCTCTCCTTCGAATAAGTCAATCTAACTACAGCATTCCCCATTTGCGGACATACTCCAAGAACACTTGGAATTCGGTATCATGAAAGCCTAGCGACAGAAGATATTGTTTCACTTCCTGCGCTTCGACCTCGTTTGATTCGGCATAAATCTTATCTGTTTTAAATTGAAAGGAAAAACCCTTGGCAGCCAGAGCATCCATCATTGCAGCTACCCTCTCGGTCCGCTCCTTCAGCCGCCGGCCCAAAAGACGCACATTTTCGGCGCTGGGCGCACCGGGAAGATTGACCTTCGCGTATGGCACAGGCGCCTCAATCAGGTGAAAGATAACCCGGGTCAGATGATTGACTACTGATGTATAGTCCTCACTCATATCTTCACTCCTTGCAAGACCAGTATATCATAAAACCCGAAAAGCCAGCCATAATTAGAGCCCGACAATACTTTGCCGGGCTCTAAACTATACCAGGTCTCTTGCCGG
>Ga0316232_1002374_pt1 | contig 19728 bp, 15 predicted proteins | sample TBHtaG_FD_206006 | JGI IMG/M metagenome (GOLD analysis project Ga0316232, IMG submission 206006) | Freshwater microbial communities from Trout Bog Lake, Wisconsin, USA - TBH18025_13 | ecosystem: Environmental > Aquatic > Freshwater > Lake > Hypolimnion/Profundal zone | place: USA: Wisconsin... | reverse complement strand
GGGCAGGATGTCAGTGAAACAGCCACTCCTAAGAACGTCGGAGAAGTGTTTTTTCTTGACATCCCCTTTTATAGAACCCGCCACCCGCGACAACAGCCCAAGGCACTCACTATCCCAAATTTGGCACATCTCGTTAGTTCTTGGGCAGGAGCGTTTTATTAGGCAAAGCCAAGGTGCCCCACACTGCCGTAGTCGGCAGATGTGGGGCATTTGGGCGTCTATTTTTCCCCAAGAATAGAGAGGAAGCGAACTACCGACTCGATGCCCTTATAGAAATTCGGAATATGGAACTTCTCGTTGGGGGCGTGAAGGTTGTCATCGGGTAAGCCGAGTCCCATCATCACCGTGGGGATTTTCAGATCGTTCCGGAACTGTCCGACGATAGGGATGGAGCCGCCGGTGCGAATGTATACAGTCTCCTTGTGGAAGACCTCGTGAAGCGCTTTGTTCGCGGCCTTGATGTAGTCGTTGTCGGTGCTGACCACCACGGCCTTGCCCTTCGAGTGAACCTTGATGTTGATTTGAATTCCCTTGGGAGTGATCGACTTCACGAACTTGGTGAACTTTTCCAGGATGTCGTCAGGATCCTGATTGGGCACCATGCGCATTGAAATTTTTGCGGAAGCTTTGGCTGGAATTACAGTCTTTGCTCCTGCGCCAGTGAATCCGCCTGGCATGCCATGAACCTCAAGCGTGGGACGCGCCCAGGTGCGGTATAGAACTGGGTAGTCCTTCTCTCCGGTTAAAACCGTTGAGCCAACCTCCGTCTTCCGGTAGTGTTCTTCGTCAAAGGGAAGCGATTTCCAGGCCTTCAACTCATCGTCGGTAGGCGAAGCCCACTGATCGTAAAAGCCTGGGATAAGAATCTTTCCGTCTTCGTCCTTGAGTTTGCTGATGATTTCGCAGAGTGCAAAGAGAGGATTCGGCGCAGCACCGCCATAGCTCCCGGAGTGAAGATCTGTGGCGGCACCGCGAGCTTCGATTTCGGTGTATACCAAGCCGCGTAAGCCTACGCACAACGTAGGAAGATCCGGCGCAAACAGTTCCGTGTCGCAGACTAGCGCGACGTCCGACTTCAGGCGATCGGGGTGCTCGTGAACGAAGATCTCAACGGCTTCGCCGCCGACCTCCTCTTCGCCTTCGAAGATTACACGCACGTTGACCGGCAATTTTCCGTGGGCGGCCAAGAGCGATTCCAGTGCCTTGACCTGCATCCAGAGCTGGCCTTTGTCATCTACCGCTCCGCGCGCATACAAATTCTGGTTGCGCTCTGTGGGTTCAAAGGGAGGAGAAAGCCATTCATCCAAAGGTTCGACGGGTTGCACATCGTAATGCGCGTAAATTAGCACCGTAGGTTTTCCGGCGGCGTGGAGCCAGTCTCCGTACACCAGTGGATGCCCCGCCGTCTGGATGATTTCGACATTCTCTATCTTGATGCGCTTTAGTTCATCGGCCACAAATTTTGCGGCCTTATCGATGTCGCTCCGGTGTTCAGGGAGTGTGCTGATACTTGGAATGCGAAGCAATTCTTTTAGTTCATCGAGAAAACGCTTCTCGTTTTCCTTTGCGAAGGAAATTGCAGGCGAGGCCATGGGGGAGAGTCCTTTCTGGATGGTGGGGAAGTCGCAACTAGAAGCAAACTGGAGAGTATAACACTGGGAATGAGTCCGGCGTGTAGGTCCAGATGTAAGGGGAGCCTCGCAGTGGAACACGAAAGCGGAAAGTCGAGGTTGCTACGAAATCGCGCGAGTAGCCTTGCGTACGCGCATGGTTTGTGCAGCGCCGCCAATCAGTAGACCGAAACCGATTAGTGACAACGCAGGCAGCGGACTCCCTGCCACTGGGGTTCTAACGTCACCGTCCAGCAGTTCCGCGGGAACCGGCATCGCCGGGGGCGCACCAGTGATCGATTGAGTTGGGAACACTAACGTCCCGCGCGGCCCGTTTGTGCGTGCAGGCAGATTGATTGCAGGCACCTTGAATTGCACAGTTGCGGCACCGCCTTGAATCGGCGAATTGTTTGCATCCACCAATGTGACTCGAACGCTATGGATGCCAGGTTGCAATCCCGTGAAGGTGTAGTCCGTTGTAGTTGTGTTGATCGGGTCTGCGCCATCAATCTGAATCAGGAAGTTAGGCTCACCGCTCAGCACGGGCTGTATGGTTTCAAACCGAAGATTGACAAAGTCAGATTGAAGTGTCTGCCCTGCAACGGGCGTGAGAATCCGGATCGTTGGTGATTGAGCCTCTGGGTTCACAATCGCCGTGTTGGATTGCGTATCCGCCGGTGGCGCAGTTGCCGAAGGCTGACTCTGGGCCGTGCTGAATGCGACTGCGACAAGCGCGAGCAAAAATAACAGTAGAAGCTGTTTCATATACTCTCCGGATGCAAGCGGCGCATCACGTGCCGTACCGATTTTTCAGAAGAGGTGTGTTGCTGCCTCTTCACTGGGCTAAGCTCTAAAAGTTTGCTGCTGCCATTTCGATTTCGTGCTTCTTACGAAAGGGAGGCAAGCTACTGAAAACATGCCGTACCACGCAGGAAAGCACTATTTCAATTCTTCTGTCCTATGTTGATGCACGCTGGTCACCACAGGTTCAATTCTGGGCAGAATCTCTCAGATTTATTTTCGCTTAGTACTTAATTAGTTCGAATGACGTAAGGTCTTTGTTGACACCCGGCAGGTGCACTGGAACAATCGGTGAAGTTAATCTTTTCAACAGGAGTCCCGTCATGATTGAGGCCGAACAGAATCAACCGGAGAACCGAACGGGCAGATTCGCGCTGGTGGCCGGCGCTATAGTGGTCGCTATCTTATTTGCAGTTGCGCTTTATCTCATTTCCGATCTTCGCGGTCGTGTGAATGCGCTTGAAACAGGAGCGCAGCAGCAAAGTGCCCAGACAAGAGTCATTGAAGACAAACTTCACCTGACCAATAAAAACGTTGCTGCGGGAATGGAAGCGCTCGGTTCAAAGGTTGGAATGACGCAGGCGGATCTCGCCAAACGGACTACCGAACTTAAAGCGCAGCAGGAGCGGGCCGCCGCTAAACTAACGGCCGAACAGGCTGCGACGAATTACAAAGTTGCGAGCGTGAATTCGGAAGTCAGCGGAGTGAAGAGCGATCTTGGCGGCGCGAAGACCGACATCGCCAGCACGCGTAGCGACCTTGCGGCAACGAAGGCAAAGCTTGAGACTGCAATCGGCGATTTGAATGTGCACAGCGGACTAATCGCGAAGAGTCATGAGGAGTTGGAATTCCTGAAGCATAAGGGAGACCGCAGCTATTTTGAGTTCAAACTGAAGCGGAAACAACGCAGCCCGATTTCGACAGTGAGCCTGGAACTGAAGAAGACCGACCCCAAGAAATCACGCTTCACACTCAATGTTTATGCGGATGATCACACGATTGAGAAGAAGGATCGCACGCTTGGCGAGCCATTGCAGTTCTACACGGGACGCGACAAACAGTTGTATGAGGTCGTCGTGTTTACAGTAGACAAGGACGGGATTTCAGGCTACCTGGCGACGCCAAAATAGCGGCTGAATTTGTAACTAAACAATGGCCCGGCATTGCCCGGGCCGTTGTTGTATCGGAGGGCTATGCTGACCACCTGGATGACTGCACTGCAGATTGTTGCGCGCACTGGAGCGGTGTATCTGCTGGTGCTGGTGGGTGTCCGTTTAACCGGCAAGCGTGAGGTTGGACAGATGACACCGTTCGATCTGACGCTGTTGTTACTGCTTAGCAATTCAGTGCAGAACGCAATGACCGGACCTGACACTTCACTGATGGGCGGAGCCGTAGCGGCCATTGTTCTGCTCTCGTTGAATTATCTTGTCGCAGAGTTGAGCGGCATCAATCGATGGTTCCGGCGGGCGGTGCAGGGTTCGCCTTCGCTCCTGGTTCATGATGGGGAACTCCTGATGGATCACCTCAAGCGGGAACATCTGACGGTGGATGAAGTGATGCGCGCGCTCCGAGAGCATGGGATAGGTAGCATCGCCGAGGTGGCAATTTGTGTGCTCGAAGTGGACGGGTCGCTGAGTTTTTTGAAGACCGATGAGCTGCCCGAGGGTCTTAGAGTGCGGCACCGTAGCCGATTTCTGAAGCGAAACTAGAACAGCTGCATAGAGAAAGTACACGGTCATGTAAAAACGACTGAGCGGAACGATCGTCGAAATTGTGGAACTAGATGACCTGAGTTTGCGTTAGGTACGCGTTCCTTCCCATTAGGCATTCTCGCTTGTGGTGAACATTTCTCCTGCATCATCCTTCTCAATGATTACTCACGTCGCGGGCCCGTCTTTTTGGATGGATGAAACGCTAGGGTCGATCCAATCGACTCGGTTTCTGTCCCTTGGGACTGGGAAAGAAGCGTGTGCATAGTCGAGATGAGTTTGGAAACTGCGAACGGTTTCTGCAAATAGCATGTGTTATCGAGCGGAAGATGTTCCAGGATACTCATCTCCTCACTGTAGCCGGAGATGAGTACGACAGGCAGTCCGGGAAACCGTTCGCGAAGCTGCTTGGTCAAATCGATTCCGCCGATCTTCGGCATTACGATGTCCGTAATGAGCAGGTGGTATTGAAGGCGCGCGAAGGCAGCGAGAGCCTGTTCGCCGTTTCTGACGGCGTCGATAGAAAAACCTGCTTTTTGGATGGCATGTGAAAGATGCTTGTTCACGATCGGATCGTCTTCCGCGAGAAGAACGCGAGAGGCTGGCCGGCTGCCCTTGAACTTGGCTATGACTGTGGATTGTGCTGCGGCAACAGGCAGATAGATGTTGAAAGCAGCTCCCTTTCCGGGACTGGAGACACATTCAATTCGCCCCTTGCTCTGGGCAATGATGCCGTGGACGGTGGAGAGGCCAAGGCCGTTGGCCAGCGTGGTTTCTTTGGTCGAGAAGAATGGTTCGAAGATGTGCTGCAGGGTGTGTTCGTTCATCCCCACGCCGGTATCGGTGACCGTTAGAACTGCGCAGGGCCCGAACAAAAGTGGATCCCCTGGAGAACTCGAGGTGGAAATTTGCAACGCGCCGCCACGCGGCATGGCGTTGCGGGCATTGTCAGCCAGTTGCATAAGCACGAGTGCGAGCTGGTCAGGGTCGATAAATACGTGGCCGGTTTCTTCGTCAAGCTTCAGCTCAATTGAGACATCCACCCCGACGGCGCGAGCAAGCATGGGAAGAGCCTTGCGCACACACTCGTTGACATTGACCACATGGGGATGAAGTACCTGGAGACGGCTGAAGGCGAGCAGTTGACGGGTGACCTCAGCGGCGCGAGCGGTCTGGTGCATGACTTCGAGAAATTTGGACTGCACGGCTGGTGCGAGTTCATCCTGCATTGCGAGTTCGCAAGCCAGGCTAATGGATTGGGTGATGTTGTTGAAGTCATGCGCGACGCCCCCGGCGAGCCGCCCCACGGTTTCCATCCGATGGGCATGACTGAGCCGTTCCTCTAATTCGCGCTGGCGGGTGAGGTCCACCGTGTAGCCATGGACGTACCTGTGACCCGTTTCGGCATCGGTGCAGACGTATCCATAGAGATGGACGCGGACGGCCGTACCATCTTTTTTGCGGAACCGAGTTTCAAAATCACCGACGCTGCCAGTGGTATGCAGCTCTGCAAGCAAGCGGTTGCGGTCGGCGGCTTCGACATATAAGTCAGGTATGTCGATGGAACAAAGCTCCTCAAAGCTGTAGCCGAGGAATTGCAGAAGTGCTGGGTTTGCCTGTTCAAAGCGCGAAGTAGTGAGGTTGAGGCGATAGATGCCGAAAGGGCAGTGGTTGACAAGCGACTGCTGGATTCCCTCAGAGCGCAAGAGTTTGAGCCGCTCATTGTCCCAGGCTGAAGCGTCGACTGCGGACATGAGAAAGAGCTTGCGGCGAAGGCGCACAAATGGACGGATTCGTACATCAACCGAAAAGGGCATTCCTTCTCTGGTGAAGTGGGTAGATAGCGAACACGAAGGGATTTCCGAATCCACGGGAAGAGCGCTGTCGAATGCCTGCGCGTCACTTGAGGAGCGAAGGTTCTGGATGGACATGGTGCGGAATTCTTTATTGGTGTAGCCGTACCTTGCGACTGCCGCATCATTGGCCCCGAGAATTCGCAACGTGTTTCCATCGTAAAGAAACATCGGGATGGGATTGCTGCGAAAGAGGAAGCTTCGAAGATAAGCCTGAAAACTTGCTGTCGCCATGTCGTTCACCTGAAGAAGAACACGGAGCTTCGGAGTTGAAGATTCAGGTAAATAACGCAAAGAAGGCGAGTAGCGTGGGAGAGAATGAGACTGTTTCAAAATGGGAGTGGGAGTATTGAGCTCTCGTAACCGCGACAGGACGAGCATGTTCGGTGCGTGTCAGGATCGGGCAAGTGTGTTGCGGACTTGATCGAGTAACTTGGGCAGGGTGGCTGCGGCCGAGGCGGAGGCACCGAAGCGCGCCCGTTCGTAAGCGGCAACAAAACGCATAACAGCCTCTCGGATTTCGAGGTTGCCGATGGAGGCGGCAAACTCAGAGGGAGTTTGCGTGGCGGAGCGCAGATATCCTTCGCGGGCGAGACGCCGGGTCATGCGGAGATAGAGAATGGCCGAGGCAGAGGTTGGGGAGATGCTCGGTGATGCCGCGCGCCATGCAGTCCTTACGCGGAGCACGGCAAACGGCAGAGCAATGAGGGCTACGATGGCGAGTAGCAATAGGCCGGGCCGGAGCAGGCGTTTGGGATCGCTCGTTGCCGTCCGATGAACTCGGCGGGCAGATTCCAACATCCGGGTGTATATGCTGGCTGACCATCGGCGGAACCTGCTGAGTTTATCGCGCGTCTGCCGAATACCCGTGATGGACAGATTCTGCTGGTGGCCAACATCGTAGTTGACGATCCACTCGCGCCAGAACTCGCGCGCGGCGTCCAGATAAAGCTGGGAACGGGTCCAGAGCGTCGTGACTGGTGCGTCGCCAGAGGGTGTGGGGTCAAAGGTAGTCCACCCAGCGCCAGGAATGTAAGCCTCGACCCAGGAGTGGGCATCGCTCGCGCGGACGATGTAAGTCGAGTTGACCTGGTTGAACTGCGCTCCTCTAAAACCGGTTATGACCCTTGAAGGAATACCAACGACGCGCAGCATCACAGCCATGGATGACGCGAAGTATTCGCAATGCCCCCGGCGGCGATGAAAAAGGAAGTCCGCCAACGGATCAACGGGCGGCTCCGATGGAAGTTGCAGGGTATAACCGTACTGCGAAGTTAGGTAGTGCTCAATGGCAAGGGCTCGGCGGTAGGGCGAGGGCTGGGTATCCGCTAGCTTGTGAGCAAGTTCCGGAATACGTTCGTCGAGGAGCTCGGGAAGCTCAAGATAGCGCTCGGAGAGGACGGGAAGACTGGCCCCCTGCAGACGGTCGAGAATCGTGGGCAGCGGGACGGAAACATCCGACACTCCCTCATAAACGCTCACGGTGCGGTCCCGGTCGAGGTTATGAAAGGTCCGGTCGTCGTCAACACCGATTTCGCGAAAGGAGCCGAAAAGGGCCTGAGCAGCCGGAATGGTGAAGATGACAGAGGTGGTTAAAGGCTCCATTAGGACGCGGTAGTGGATGAGGTTGAGCTGTGGCCCGCGGGCAATGCGAACCTCCTCGCGGTGGTCAAAAGCCGACGCGTGTGTGGAGAGCTGGAAGACACGCCCATAACTTTGGACAAGCACGTCGGAACTGGGACGAGGATTCGTCCACCGCCGTCCGTCAAACAGAGTCAGGACGCTGCCACGGAGGCGAAGGTCAGGATGGTCGCCTATGACGTCGCCATCGATGCGGAGGTGAGCGACAACCTCGGAGGACTGCTGGATGTGTCCAATTTCCCCGAGGTTAACGGAATCGGAGAAGCCGGTCGAAATCGCGTCGCTTTGCGCGTAGCGGGAAAGATAGCCTCCGCTGATGCGCGGCATAGCAAAAAACAGGAAGGTGGAGGCGGCAAGAATCGCCATCACCATGACCGCTGTAGTGCGGGTTAGCGATGTGGCGAGGCGGTGCATGGGAGAGATAGCGGCGCGCCGGGTGCGAAGGCCGGGAATTGCCAAAGGGGCGGAGTTGGCGGCCGAGAGCGACGAGCGGCGCATCTCCATGGCCATGAAGCAAAAAACCGCCAGCACGATAAAAATGGCAAAGGCGGCCAGAAATGCAGAATCCACAGTGAGGATAGCTGCCGATAAGACCATTAGAAACGACAGCACCGCAAGGTAGGCGTAGTCGCGCTCACGCTCCACATTGAAGAGCTTGACGCACATTCCAAAGAGCACCAGGTGGACCGCAGGAGTTATGAAGTCGCGCCCGGAAATGAAGAAGAAATCGACAAAAAAAAGCAGAACATACAACACCGCGAGCCAGGCGGTGACGCGGCCAGGAATCACAAAGCGGCGATCATGCAACAGAAGATAGCCTCGCAGCAGTAGCGCGATGACAACGAAGGCTACGCTTGCGAGATCCAGCTTACCGGTGCCGAACAGGGTGGCAAAACCGGTGACCACGAGCAGGAAAAGCGATGTCTGAAATAGACGCTCAATCTCGGGCGGCGCGAGGCGGGATGTGAGAGTTGCGGCCATCCGGTTTCAGTATAGTTGAGGCTGCTCCGAACCGGCAGGAGAGTTCTGGTGACTCTAGTACATTTCCTCAGGCGCAGCAGTGAATGATCAAGGGGGCGTGTTAATATCGAAGCTGGTCGGACATCGGTCTTACGCGATGAAACCCCGCCAATCCCGCCAGGTCCGGAAGGAAGCAACGGTAACGGGTCGTTTCGTGTGCAGTGAGCTTCCGGTGTCCGGCTTTAACACGTTCTGCTGCTCGTTTGCGTTTACTCCCGCCTGCAGAATTTCCCAAATCGACATTTTCCCTGTTTCGACATTTCCTAGGTCACTTAATTGAGGAGATGGAACGATTTCTGTCTGCCGCTGGGCTGGCTAGGGAGAAGCTTGTGTCACGGAGATCGCGGCGATGTATACAGAGAATGTGGATCAGGCAGGGCGGAACTTGGCAGCGGAGGCTATGGCGGCAGACGCTTTGCTCAAGGCGATGGAGAGTCGGCACCTCGCGGGGAGTGAGACGATCCCGAGAAAGATGTTGCCGGACGGTTCAGCGTTTCACGGGCTTGTGATCGCGGTGCCGGTGGCGTTGGTTCTTTGGATGGGAATCGGAATGTTCGTTTGGGCGATGGTGCACTGAGAGACCTCGTGAGCAGAATGCAAGGCCCTTACCAAGGCCCCACAGAGTCGCCCGGAAGAGCGCGGATGTGGGGCTTTCCAATTGCGAGCACCAACTCATCCGAAGCGCACGATCCCGGTGCAAACCGGGAACTCGGCGGTTCTCCCGTGAGTGGGTTACAATTGGCACATCCTATCTATCGGAGAGTTGGGAGTTGAAGACGAAGATTCGAGCCAAAATCACGGCTCTTGGCACATTTGTACCTCCGCATGTTCTCTCCAACGACGACCTTGAAAAACTGGTCGCGACGTCCAATGAATGGATTCTGGAACGCACGGGAATTCGCGAACGTCATATTGCGGATCCTGGAATGGCGACCAGCGACCTTGCTGTGGGCGCTGCCCGAGATCTGGCTGAGCGGCACTCAATCGATCTGAGCACAGTAGAGGCGATCATCGTGGGAACGGTGACGCCGGACATGTTGTATCCATCGACCGCCTGCCTGGTACAGAAGAAGTTGGCGATTCCGCAGGCATGGGGATTCGATATTTCCGCCGGATGCTCGGGGTTTGTGTTTTCGCTGACCACGGGCGCGAAACTTGTAGAGAGCGGTGCTCACAAAAAAGTTTTGGTGATCGGCGCAGACGTGAATTCGTCGATGATTGACTACACAGACCGGACGACCTGCATTTTGTTCGGCGACGGTGCGGGAGCGGTGCTGCTGGAACCGGCGGACGAGGGCGAGGACGTGGGTTTAATCGACTTTGTTCATCAGGTCGAGGGCTACGGTGGAGAATATCTTTACATGCCGGGCGGGGGGAGCCTACATCCGTCATCCCATGAAACCGTGGACCAGAAGATGCATTACGTTCACCAGGATGGGCAACAGGTGTTCAAGTATGCCGTTAAGAAAATGGCGGAAGTTACAGAGCGCGTGCTGGCTAAGAGCGGGCTGACAGGTGCGGATGTGGACTGTTTCATTTCACATCAGGCGAACAAGCGGATTATTACGGCAACGGCGGATCGCCTGAAGATGCCTCGCGAAAAAGTCATTATCAATATTGAAGATTTTGGAAACACGACGGCTGGAACGATTCCGTTGGCAATGAAGACGGCAGTAGAATCCGGACGGCTGAAAAAAGGCGATACGTTACTGATCGCATCGGTGGGCGCGGGATTTACCAGCGGCGCATCTGTAATTAAGTGGGCATTCTAGTTCGCAGGGGATTAAGAAGGGTGCTCGCCTTGGCGGGCACTTTTTTGTTGGGGATGGAATTCCTCACCTGGCAAATATTTTGTCTGGCTGATAAGGCTCGGGCGCAAAACATATCTTGCTGCTTTGGGTTTAGAAGTCAATCCACGATTGTGGCCGAAATCTGAAGTGCATGCGAGGTGGCGACAAATGAGACTTTTGCGTATTTCTTTCCCGATATTGGTTTGCTGCTCTGTGGGGTTGGCTGCGATGGCGCAGGATCGACCGCGGTATCAAGACCCGGCCCCGCCACCAATTCAGAGTCAAACTACCGTGCCGGTTCAGCCCCGGGAATGGGTTCCGCAAGGAATTGCTGCGTTGGGACAGGATGCTACTTCGCGCACCGAGTTTACGCTGGATCACTCGATGCTGGTAATGGCGTCAAAGCTGGATCGGGACAACGACGATCTCCGGCGGGTGATCGCGGGAGTGAACGGAGTTTCCGTACACAGCTTCCGCTTTCCAGGGGTGGTGTCATTCGACCCGATCGTAATGGACTTGATTAACCAGCAATACAGAGAAGCAGGCTGGCAGCATCTGGTGAGCAACCATAAGAGCGATGGGGGACTGGCAACAGATTTGTGGATTCGCCTGGACCATGCCGCGATCAGCGATATTGCGGTGCTGTTTGTCGGGATCAAGCAGTTGAATTTCGTTTCGGTGTCAGGGTCAATCACACCGCTGGATCTGCTGCACCTGAGCGGGCATTTTGGGATCCCCAGAATGGACGGCGGAGCGGTGATACCAGCACCGAATCGGGACCAGTAGCGACATCCGCGTATTCATCCAGGCTGAACTCCTACTTGTTGGGCTTAACGATATCTTCGACGTTGGTTTCGCAGCGAATGTGGGAATTGGGCTTTAGCAAGGCCTTGACCTGTGCTTCGTACCACTTGTGGCGGCGGAGGATTTGCTGGATGGAATTGGTGAGCTGAGTTTGCCTCCAATTGCCGCCCAACGGGGGCTCCGGAAAGGTGATGCCCTTGGGCGTGTTGGCGAAGATGGCGTTGTTCTCGATGCTGTAGGTATGGTGGTCTTTTATCCGGATGTCGAAGATCTTTCCCTGGTCGTGCTTGGGACTGGTGAAGACGATGACATAGATATAACTTGCGCCGCCAAATGTCTTAGTGTCAGCCTGATATGCGAGTTGCAACTCCTTCTGGTCCTTTACGTCCACCCATACATACTTACCATTGACCAGGCATTGAGCCGCCTCGAAGAGCGCAACGGGGGCCCTCTCTTGCGCGACGAGAGGCACGCTTACAGAGGCGAGTAAGAGCAGGAGCGCCAAATATCGATTCATGATTTATGTCCGTGGGCCAGATGGGCCCTGATCAACGCGATCCAATGTTACATGACGGCTACGAAAAATAACATTGGCCTTAGCCTTCTACAGCAGAAGCTGCGACGACAGCGACTCCAACAGCGTGGGCGAAAGCGTTTCACGACGGTGCGCATTTCAACCCACGTTAGCCAAAAGAAGGCCAACGTGGGTTGCGCGAGTTTCTTTCATCTTCCTTTACTTCAGGCGTGCGCCGTTAGGTACTTCTTCGAGGAAGCTGGCGAGGGCTGGCTGGCCTTCCTCTCCGAACGAGGCGGCGACGATCATGCCTTGGGATTCAATGCCGCGAAGTTTGCGTGGAGCAAGATTGGCAACGATGACCACCTTGCGGCCTACCAGCGTCTCGGGCGCATAAGACTTGGCAATTCCGGCTACGATCTGGCGGACCTCGGTGCCAATGTCCACGGTCATGCGAAGGAGTTTGTCGGCCTTCTCAACCTTTTCAGCCGTTAGCACGGTACCTACCCGGAGCTCGACCTTCAAGAAATCGTCGATCGTGATTTGGTTCGTCACGGGCGCTGGCGCGGCAGTGGGAGCAGCGGCAGGCGCTGAGGGGAGCGGGGCGGTAGCTACTGCAGTGGCGGCGCCGGCGGCAGTGGTCGCGATGGCGGGCGGCTCGGCGGCGTTCTTACGTTCTTCTTCCATCTGTTGCATCCTTTCAATCGCGCTCTTATCGGCGCGTGGGAAAACACCCTCGATCTTCCCGAGGCGAGTACCTACGTTCATCTGTCCCCAGCGCAATGTGTTGAGATCGGTTTTGGCGATATCGCTGAGCCCGAGCTGGGTAAAAATCTTTGAGGTGGAATCTGGAATGATGGGATGGGCCAGCGCAGAGATGATGCGCAGTGCCTCCGCCGATGTGTAAAGAATGGTCGCGAGACGCGAGCGCGAATCGCGATCGTCTTTCTCGGCAACCGCCCAGGGTTGAGTTTCGACAATGTATTTATCGACCGCGCTGAGCAGAGCCCAAAGTGCTTCCAGCGCGCGAGAGAATTGGTAAGCCTCGAAGAGACGGTTGTACTCGGTGATCGTCTCGCCAGCGAGCTTTGAAATCGCAGCCTCGGCCGGTGTGTGGGCGATGGTAGCGCTGGGGTATGGGACCTCACCCCCGAAATAACGCTGGATCATGGAGAGAGTGCGGCTGGCTAGATTACCGAGGCCATTGGCGAGGTCGCTGTTGAAGCGCTGCACCAGCGCATCGAAAGAGAAGGATCCATCCTGTCCGAAGACGATTTCGCGGAAGAGAAAATAGCGTAGCGCATCGGCACCCAGAACTTCGAGGATGGTCTCGCTGCGGACAATATTGCCGCGCGATTTCGACATCTTGCTCTCTTCAAACAGCAGCCACCCGTGGGCCACGATCTGTCGCGGCATGGGCAAACCAGCGGCGAGCAGGAAAGCCGGCCAATAGACGCAATGAAAGCGCACAATTTCTTTGCCGATCATGTGCACGTCGGCGGGCCAGTAATGCTCATAGCGCTGCTGGTCCTTTGGATCAGGTGAGCCAAAACCCACTGCGGTGGCGTAGTTGCAGAGAGCGTCAAGCCAGACATAGATGACGTGGGCAGGATCATCTGGAACGGGAATTCCCCAGCTAAAAGTTGTGCGCGAGATCGAGAGATCCCGCAGGCCACTTTTGACGAACGCGATGACCTCGTTACGACGGGTTTCGGGGTAGATGAGGCCGGGATTCTCTTCGTAGAGTTTGAGGAGCGGCTCAGCCATGGCCGAGAGCTTGAAGAAATAGTTTTCTTCCTCGACGGTTTCCGTGATGCGTCCGCAAACGGGGCAAGGAGTGCCCGGAGTGTTGTCGTCGGCGTAGAGCTCGTCAGAAACGCAATATTGACCGACCCATGAGCCCTTGTAGATGTATCCGCGCTCCTTCAGTAGAGTGAACATGGCTTGCACGCCACGCTTATGCTCCGGACTGGTGGTGCGAATGAATTTGTCGTAGGTGATTCCCATGCGATCCCAAAGAGTGCGGAACTCGCCGCTGACCTCGTCGGTGAACTGCTGGGGACTCTTGCCGGCAGCGGCGGCCGAGCGCTCGATTTTCTGGCCATGCTCGTCAGTGCCGGTGAGAAACAGTGTGTCGTGGCCCAACATACGCTGGCGCCGCGCAATGGCATCACAGACCACAGTGGTGTATGTGTGCCCAATGTGTGGGCGCGCGTTTACGTAGTAGATCGGGGTGGTGATGTAAAACTTTTCGGGTTGCTTGGTCATTCGAATCTCTCGTTCAGGATTGAAAAGTTTTAGAGGCATCAGCGGACTTGGCAGCATCCGCGATTTCATTGTTTGCGGCAGGCGACGCGAGATAAAGGCGCAAGGCCTCCTGCAGAACTGTTTTAAGCGGTACGCTGTGGGCTTCAGCGATTCGGCGGCAGTCCTCGAACTCAGGCGCGCAGTTCAGAACCTCGCCTTGCAAGCGACCCAGTTTTACCCGGATCGGCCCCCAGGGTGATTCGACCGTGACGTGCTCGCGGTCGAGAATGCGGCGCTGCTCCTGACGCATGCGAACTCCGAGGGTCGTGGTCTCGGTTAGCAGGATGCGGGCCAGGGTCTCAGCGTTGTGGGGCGCGGCAAGCACGGTGAAGACGATGCCGGGCCGTCCCTTTTTCATCTGCACAGGGACGCCGAATGCGTCGAGCGCACCGGCTGAGAGCAGCTTCTGCTGCACGTAGGAGAAAAGCTGGGGGTTCATGTCATCGAGATTGGCTTCGAGGACGGTGACCGTGTCGGCGTTGTCTACATCCCACATTTGCGCCGGTGAAGCTGGCGCAGATGTGGGCCACCCGGTTGACGCAGATGCATTCAGCCCGGTCGGCACAGATGCATTCAGCCCGGTTGGCACAGATGCATTCAGCCCGGTTGGCAGAGATGCATTCAGCCCGGTTGGCACAGATGCATTCAGCCCGGTTGGCGCAGATGCATTCAGCCCGGTTGACGCAGATGCATTCAGCCCGGTTGGCGCAGATGCATTCAGCCCGGTTGACGCAGATGCATTCAGCCCGGTTGGCGCAGATGCATTCAGCCCGGTTGGCGCAGATGCATTCAGCCCGGTCGGCACAGATGTGGGCAGTTCGGTTGGTACAGATGTGGGCAACGCCGTTGGCGCCGATACAGGCAGCCCAGATGCTGGGCGGGCGGTTGCGACGGACTCGCCTACCGACAGGCGGACAACATTGGCCGAGCGTTGGAGATCTCGTGCTCCGGCGCCGTATCCCGTAGCTGAGAGCGTCATGCCAGGAAGCGGCTCGAAACGGACTTCCAGGGCGCGAAGCAGCGCGGCACCAGTCGGAGTAAGCATCTCCTTTTGAATACCGGAAGAGAAAACGGGTGCGCCGAGCAGCAACTCGGCGGTTGCAGGAGCAGGGACGGGAAGGACTCCATGAGCACACTTTACGGTGCCGCCGCCGACGTTGAGCGCAGAGCAGTACCATGCGTCAACCGCAAGAGTCTCAATGGCTACCGCCGAACAAACGATATCGACAATAGCGTCCTCTGAGCCGACCTCGTGGAAGTGAATCAATTCGGCGTCGCGATTGTGAACCTTGCCTTCGGCATGCGCGAGGAGTTCGAACGTCTTAAGGGCGAACGCCTGTGCGACCGGGCTAATGGGGGCGTGGGCGATGATCTCCCGAATCTCTTTAAGGCCGCGATGAACGTGGGGTTCGTGCGCTTGATGAGCGTGTCCGTGCTCGTGGGAGTGAGCCTCGTGCTCATGCGGGTGAGCGTGTTCATGCCCATGGGTGTGAGCCTCATGCTCGTGCGGGTGAGCCTCATGCTCGTGCGGGTGAGCGTGTTCATGTTCGTGCGATCCGGCAGTGTCAAGGTCGAGCGGTTGGTCAGCGCGGCCGTGGATGAGGACATCAATCTTGGTTGCGGCGATTCCACCGCGTTCAACACGATGGGATACCAGTTCGGCATTCACGCCGAGACCGCGGGCAACGGCTTGCAGTGTCTGCAGAGGAACGCCTGCATCTACGGCCGCGCCAAGAAACATGTCGCCGCTGATTCCAGAGAAACAGTCGAGGTAGGCAATACGCATTGGGATCCCGATGGGCGTTTGCCCGAAATTCAAGTATAGGAGGCGTGAGGGATTGGGGCAAACGGGAAGAACGAACTTTCAAGGTTTCGAAGGTTTCAAAGTGTCATGGTCAGGAGCAAACGAGAAAGACACGAACAAGCGCAGTAGCAACACGGTTCACGAGGAGGAGTGCGCAGTCCCATGCTTGCCCAAAGGCTAACATGGGACCACCTGTCTCTTTTTCTCAGGCGACGGATGACGGACGCTCGGTGATCGTATCCGGAATACTTTGCTGAACTTGCACAAGTTTTGCCAGCAGTTCCTTGGGGTGAATCGGTTTCGCGAGGACTTCAAAATCGTACCCGCTCCGGCGCGCCTCCTCGAGCAGGTTGGCAGTTGCGGCTTGGCCGGAGAAGAGGAGAACCTTGCAGTCTGGGTAACGCTGCTTGATTTGCATCGCCAATTGAATCCCGTTCATTCCGGGCATCACAACGTCGCTTATGACTAGCTCCGGGCAGAACGTATCACACAGCAATAACGCGCCAAGCCCATCGTACGCAGAGAGAGACTCATAGCCTGTATTGCGGAGAATCGTGGCTAATGTGTCTGCGATCACTTTCTCATCATCGACCACTAACACCCGTTTCCGCGCTTTGGTTGGGCCAACCGACGGCCCAGATTGTTCTTTTGTCGTCGACGTCGCTTCAGGTAGACCTACCTCATGCGGAACTGTTGTTTTTTTGAGCGCTTCTGGGAGTGGCACTATCTCAAATCGCCTTTCAGCCTTCTTCATCTGGGGGAACCTCACACCCACAAGGCTAGCTGACGTGCATCGATACGGGGAGATTTTCTTAAGAATGCAATCAGCGAATTCCTATCGGTAGAACACCTTAGAGAAAAATCATTTCTGGACTTGAAATACTTGCGGAGTGAAATAAAATAGTGTAAGGTAAGAGGTCGATAAGAGGCGAAGTAGCGATAGGTTAGCGGGAGGATAGCATGGATGGCAAGAAGCAGAACACGCGTCGTACCTTCAAAGTTGCCGAGCGGGCGGATGTGCCGACTGGGCGCAACGGAAAGCACAAACCAATCGTTACGCAAATTTTGAATGACCTCGAAGGTCTCGATAGCGGCCAATGCTTGAAGATTCCCCTCGCCGAACTGCCCGACACGAAGGTAAATATTCGTTCTGCGCTTAACCGTGCCGCCCGTAACCTGCACCGGTCCGTCGCGACGGCCACAGACGACGAATTCCTGTACGTCTGGAATTCGTAAAATCGCCGGATTATCGCCGCTGGGTGAGAACTACCTGCCGGAACTCCGGCCCACATCCCTTACAATCGTAGTTTGATCGATCATCGCGAGTCTGAGAGTCCTGCTGGACCCAAGGAATACTGTGTATCTTTTATTGCAGAACCGTCTTGTTGCGCATGTTCGCGCCTTCCTGAAGCAGAAATACAACGTTGACATGACGAACATTGTTGTGGAGCAACCGCCGAAGATCGAGTTTGGCGAGTTTGCACTGCCGGTCTCGTTTGAACTTGCCCGCAGCCTGCGCAAGGCTCCGCGAAAAATTGCCGACGAGATCGTAGCGGAGATCTCGCTACCGGAAGGATTTGCGAAATTCGAGGTAGCGGGGGCCGGGTACATCAACGCGCGGTTGGACCGGAGCAGGGCGGCTGAACTGGTGGCGGACGGAGTTGCGGAGGTTAGCGGCCTGGAACAGGAACAACGTCAACAGCCCCACACAAGCCAAAAGAAGGCTTGTATGGGCCACCCGCCTTCATCGGGTGCGCGGGGCAAGGTGCTGGTCGAACATACGTCGATCAACCCAAATAAGGCTGCGCATATCGGGCATTTGCGGAACTCGATACTGGGCGACACCCTGGTGCGGTTGCTACGTGCGGCGGGATACGCAGTGGATGTGCAGAATTACATCGACAACACAGGCGTCCAGGTGGCGGACGTGGTGGTTGGTTTTGAGCGCATTGCCAGGAAGTCAAAAGCCGAGATTGCCGAACTGATTGCAGGGAGTGAAGGGCGCTTCGATTATTACTGCTGGGACCTGTACGCGAAGGTTTCGCAATGGTATGAGCAGGACAAGGCAAATCTGCAGGTACGGCGCGATACGCTGCATGCGCTGGAAGTGGGCGGAAACGAAACCTCAGAGATTGCACAGATGATTTCGATGGCCGTGCTGCGCCGGCACCTGGAAACCATGCAGCGGCTGGATATCGAATACGATTTTCTGCCGCAGGAAAGCGACATTCTGCACCTGCACTTCTGGGCCAGGGCATTTGAACTGCTCAAGGAGAAGAAGGTCCTTTACTTCGAGGAGGAGGGGAAGAACAAGGGCTGCTGGGTGATGACACGTCTGCGGACGGTGAAGGATGCGTCCTCGCCAGAGGGTCCGGACGAAGATGCGAAGGTGATTGTGCGCTCGAACGGAACCGTGGGATATGTAGGGAAAGACATTGCCTACCACATGTGGAAGTTTGGGCTCCTGGGATTGGATTTTGGATACCGGAAGTTTTACACCTACGCAGATGGCCGCCTGGTTTGGATCTCATGCGATCCGAAAGACGGCGAGGCAGGGGCTCCGCATTTCGGCGGAGTGGGTGCGATCTACAACGTGATCGATGCGCGCCAGAGCGATCCGCAGGAAACGGTCAAGCAGGCGATTCTGCTAATGGGACACGAGGCCGAGGCGGCGCGGTACACGCACTTCAGCTATGAGATGGTGGCTCTGACCCCACGCTGTGCAATGGAACTGGGATACAAGGTTTCAGAGGAAGACCAGCAGCGGAGCTATATCGAGGTTTCCGGGCGCAAAGGGTTTGGGGTTAAGGCTGACGACCTGCTGGATAAATTGATTGAGGCCGCCAGGAGCGAAGTGGATTCGCGCCACGCGGAACTGAGCGAAGAGGAGCGGCGCGAGGTCGCCACGCAAATTGCAATTGGTGCGCTGCGGTACTTTATGCTGAAGTTTACGAAGCAGTCTGTGATCGCCTTCGATTTCCGCGAAGCGCTTTCATTCGAGGGAGAGACCGGGCCGTATGTGCAATACGCTGTGGTGCGGGCAACAAACATCTTCCGCAAGGCGGGTATTGCGCCTGAAGATGCACTGAAACCAAATATTGCAAGTGACGGGTTCGAGGGCAACGACGATCTCTGGTCACTTTGGTTGGCAGCAGGGCAAACCTCGAAGGTGATCGAACAGTGCATTGCAACAACCGAACCGGCCGCGCTGACCAAGCACGCGTTCCAATTAGCGCAGCAATTCAACAACTTCTACCACAAGCACCACATCCTGACGGAAGAGGACACGGGGCGGAAGGCTCTATTGCTGGCGACTGCGGCCGTGGTACGACGTGAGTTGATGGCGTCGATGGCGGTAATGGGAATCCCGGCGCCTGCGGTCATGTGAGGTGCTAAATATCGCGGGGATCAATACGGAGCCAGAATCGTCGTCTGCAGGTTTTACAACGAAATGGAACCTTGCCGGTAAGACGGGTCTGAAGGAACTCTAAGAAGTTCCTGCGATGTGAGCGGAAAGCGGTGTGGGTAAGGCAATATTTGCATTCAAAAGCATATCTATGATTATGACTATGATGTCGCTCAGCGGTTGGCACCTGGACCCCGTATGTAGTTGATAAGAATATGACCTGATCATAACAGAGTGGGTAGGTTACGGGGTAATTAAATGGGGGGACAGACTCGAATCTGTCCCCCATTTAACTACTGGGGAGTACCTGCGAAATGACGAGCGAAGTCCACCAGGGAACGGACAGCAACGCCGCTTGGCCCTTTTGGCATCCAGTCCTTGTTCTCTTCCAGCCAGGCGGTCCCGGCGATGTCGAGGTGAATCCAAGGTTTGTCGTCAACAAACTCTTTCAGGAACATGGCTGCTG
>Ga0316232_1002370_pt1 | contig 19773 bp, 19 predicted proteins | sample TBHtaG_FD_206006 | JGI IMG/M metagenome (GOLD analysis project Ga0316232, IMG submission 206006) | Freshwater microbial communities from Trout Bog Lake, Wisconsin, USA - TBH18025_13 | ecosystem: Environmental > Aquatic > Freshwater > Lake > Hypolimnion/Profundal zone | place: USA: Wisconsin... | reverse complement strand
CGGCGAACCTCGTCGCCCTCGTCGAAGAATTTTGGGACAAGAAAGAAAAGACCTTTGTCCTCAAGCTCGACGACGAAATCATCAAAGGCTGCCTCGTCACCCACGGCGGCAAGATCGTGAACGAAAAACTCATCGCCCAACCCAAGTAAAATTTATGACGCTCGAAAGCCTCCAAGCTTACAACCAGATCCTGGTGCTGTTCATCTTCGTCCTCGCGGTGTTCGTGGGGTTTGAAGTCATCTCCAAAGTGCCTTCGATGCTGCACACGCCGCTGATGTCCGGCACGAACGCCATTCACGGCATCATTTTGTTCGGCGGCATCCTGGTGCTGGCGGACGCGGACACCACGCTGGTGCGGGTGCTGGGTTTTGTCGCGGTCGTGTTCGGGTCGGCCAACGTCTTTGGCGGATTCATGGTCACAGACCGCATGCTGCAAATGTTCAAGAAAAAGAAAAAATGAGCTCAACCATCGCGTTAATTCTGATCGGCGTCTCCGTTTTATTCATCCTCGGCATCAAGTTCCTGAGTTCGCCGAAGACCGCGCGGGCGGGCAACCTCGTCGCGGCGGCGGGCATGGTGATCGGCCTGCTTGTGCTGTGCAAACCGGACGGCGCGAACATCTGGGCGCAGGGCTGGACGTTCAACTACACGCTCATCGCCATCGGCACAATCATCGGCCTTATCATCGGCGCGATGGGCGCGTATTCGGTGAAGATGACCTCCATGCCGCAGATGGTCGCGCTCTTCAACGGTCTCGGTGGCGGCGCGGCGGCGCTGGTCGCGAGCCTGGAATTTTTGAAGGGCGCGCAACCGCAGCAACTCGCCGGCATTGAACTGCCCGCGCTGCATGATGCCGGCGCGGCCATCACGATTCCGATGCTGTTCGCCACGCTCATCGGCTCGCTGTCTTTTTCCGGCAGCATCATCGCATATCTGAAACTGGAAGGAAAATGCGAGAAGCCGATGACGTTCCCCGGCCAGAACATCATGAACGGCCTGATTTTGCTGGTGATCATCGGCCTGTGCGGCTGGCTCACGTTCAACGCCACCGGCCACAACGCCATCGTCGCGTTCATCGTGATGGCCGCGCTGGCGCTGTTTTTCGGCGTGGCGATGGTCATGCCCATTGGCGGCGCGGACATGCCGGTGGTGATTTCGCTGTTGAATTCCTTCACCGGTCTGGCCGTGGCGGCGGACGGTTTTGCCATCAACAACAACGCGATGATTGTCGCGGGCACGCTGGTCGGCTCGTCCGGCACGCTGCTCACCCTGCTCATGTGCAAGGCGATGAACCGCCCGGTCACGAATGTTTTGTTCGGCGCGTTCGGCTCCAGCGGCAGTGCGCAAGCGGGCGCGGCTGGCGTCGTCGGAACCGTAAAACCAATTCAAGCCGACGAAGTGGCGTTGCTGCTGGCCTACGCCCAGCGCGTCGTGGTGGTGCCCGGCTATGGCATGGCGGTGGCGCAGGCACAACATTCCGTGCGCGAACTCACCGAAGAACTCGGCAAGCGCGGCGTGGAAGTGCAGTTTGCAATTCATCCCGTCGCCGGCCGCATGCCTGGTCACATGAATGTTCTGCTTGCCGAGGCAAATGTCCCTTACGACCAGCTCATCGAGATGGAGCAGATCAATCCCTCGATGGATCGCGTGGACGTCTGCCTCGTCATTGGCGCGAACGACGTCGTGAATCCCGCCGCGCGCGAGGACAAGTCCAGCCCGATTTACGGCATGCCGATCATTGACGCCGACCATTGCAAGACGTGCATCGTGATGAAGCGCTCGATGGCCGCCGGTTTCGCCGGCATCGAGAATCATCTTTTCTACAAGGACAACACGCGGATGCTTTTCGGCGACGCCAAAGCCTCGTTGAATGCGCTGGTCGCGGCGGTGAAGGCCAGTTGAGCCGGCGAGAAATTTTCCCCGCACCCGCCGGCGGGAAAAATGGGACGCGGCTCCCGAAGTCTGGGTTTGCAGTTGCCCAGAATGGGGCTAGACTGCTTTGAGACCTATGACCAACGAAGCCAAGCCCGTCGCCGCCCGGCCGGCCGCCGACAATGCGGCGTGGAAGGAGATTGTCGCCCGATACCAGAAACCCTCCGTGTGGCGGGCGGTGTGGCAGATCGTCAACACGGTCGTCCCGTATGCCGCGCTCTGGTATCTGATGTATTTGTGCCTGCCGGTGTCGTGGTGGCTGGTGGTGCCGCTGGCCGTTTTGGCCGGGGGAATCCTCGTGCGCGTGTTCATCATTTTTCATGATTGCGGCCACGGCTCCTATTTCAAATCGCGCGGCGCCAACGACGCGGTGGGCTTTGTCACCGGCGTGCTGACGTTCACGCCGTATTATCACTGGCGCTGGGAACACGCCATCCACCATGCCAGCGCGGGCGACCTCGACAAGCGCGGCACCGGCGACGTGTGGACGATGACCGTGCAGGAATACCTCGAATCGTCGCGCTGGAAAAAATTCGCCTACCGGCTGTCGCGCAATCCCTTCATCCTCTTCGTCATCGCGCCGCTGTTTTTGTTTCTGCTCCGGCAGCGGTTTCCGTCGCCCAAGGCCAGCGAACGCGAACGGCATTCCGTCTGGGCGATGAACGCGGCCATTCTCGGCATGGCGCTGGGCTTGACCTGGCTGGTCGGCCTCAAGGCCTACCTGATTATTCAACTGATCATCCTGATGGTCGCCGGCGGCGCGGGCGTGTGGATGTTCTATGTCCAGCACCAGTTTGAAGATGTCTATTGGGAGCGCGGCGAGGACTGGAGCTACGTCGCGGCGGCGCTGCAAGGCAGTTCCTTCTACAAGCTGCCGCGCGTCCTGCAATGGTTTTCCGGCAACATCGGCTTTCACCACATCCATCACCTGAGCCCGCGCATTCCCAATTACAACCTGGAGAAATGCCACCAGGCCGACCCGTTGTTCCAGCAGGTAAAACCCATCACCCTGTTTTCCAGTTTCAAATCCGCCACCTACCGGCTCTGGGACGAGAAGAACAAGAAGCTCGTCGGCTACCGCCATCTTCGGGAGCTGCGCAAGCAGGCCAAGCCCGCCTCACGCTCTTAAAACTTCATCAACCGTGCCAAGGTTCATGGCCATGCGTTGAACAGTTTTGCGCAAACTTGCGGTTGCAAAAACCGGTTAATTTTTGACAGCCGGCGGGTGGTTTAGATTCGTTCCAATGCGGATGATGAGGTGGTCAACGACACCTCATATGAGCCAGAAAACGCGCTTCGATCTCACGCAGGCGGACATTCCGTCGGCCTGGTATAACCTCAACGCCGATTTTCCCGAGCCGTTGCCGCCGCCGCTGCATCCGGGCACCAAGGAGCCGCTGCCGCCCGCCGCGCTGGAAGCCATCTTCCCGAAAAATCTCATCGAGCAGGAAATCAGCGCGGAAAAATATATCGAAATTCCCGAACCGGTGCGCGACATCTACGCGCTCTGGCGTCCCACCCCGCTGCTGCGCGCCGTGCGGCTGGAAAAGGCGCTGAACACGCCGGCGCACATCTACTACAAATATGAGGGCGCTAGTCCCGCCGGCAGCCACAAGGTCAACACCTCCGTGCCGCAGGCGTATTACAACAAAGTCGCCGGCACCAAACGGCTCGCCACGGAAACCGGCGCGGGTCAGTGGGGCGCGTCGCTGGCGTTCGCGTGCAGCCTGATCGGGCTGGAATGCAATATTTACATGGTCAAGGTCAGCTACGACCAGAAGCCGTATCGCCGGATGCTGATGCACACCTGGGGCGCGACGGTTCACGCGAGTCCGAGCAACCTGACCGAATACGGCCGCAAGCTGCTGGCGGAAGATCCGAATTGTCCCGGCAGCCTTGGCATCGCCATCAGCGAGGCCATCGAGGACACGGTTAAAACGCCGGGCACAAAATATTCCCTCGGCAGCGTGCTGAACCACGTCTGTCTGCACCAGACCGTCATCGGCGAGGAAACCATCAAGCAGATGGAACGTGCTGGCGAGGAGCCGGACGTGATTTTTGGCTGCTGCGGCGGTGGCAGCAATTTTGCCGGCCTCGCGTTCCCGTTTATCCGTGGAAAAATCCGCGCCGGGAAAAAATATCGCATCGTCGGCGTCGAGCCGTCGGCGTGTCCGTCGCTGACCGAAGGCGAACTGCGCTACGACTTCGGCGATACGGCGGAAACCACGCCGCTGATGAAGATGTTCACGCTCGGCCACAAGTTCATGCCGCCGAGCATTCACGCGGGCGGACTGCGCTACCACGGCATGTCGCCCATGGTCAGCCACGCGCTGAAACTCGGACTCATGGAAGCCAAGGCGTATCACCAAACAAAAGTATTTGAAGCGGCGATTCTGTTTGCCCGCAAGGAAGGCATCGTCCCCGCGCCGGAATCATCCCACGCCATCGCGGCGGTGGTGGATGAAGCGATCAAGGCGCGCGAGGAAGGCAAGAAGCGTGTGCTGCTTTTCAACCTTTCCGGCCACGGCCTGCTCGACTTGAGTTCGTTTGAAAGCTATCTCCACGGAAAAATCCAGGACGTTTAACTTTTAATCAATGATCAAAAAATTATGACCAAAACCTCATTAGTATTGGCTGCGGGCCTTTTCTCGCTGGCCGTCAACCTGCACGCACAACTGCCCGTCGGCAGCCATTATCCGATCGGCGCGGAAGGCATCAAGGGCGCCGACCTGCCGCCGCCGGGATTCTATGTGCGCGACTACAATTACTTCTACACCGCGAACCAGGTGAACGGCATGCCGAATGGCCCGGACATCTTTGTCTATTGCCAGGCGCCCAAACTCGTCTGGATGACGCCGTGGAGCTTGCTCGGCGTGAACTACGGCATGGATGCGATCATCCCGTTCGTTTACAAAAACATCAGCGCGCCCTTTGGCGACGGCCATAAGTTCAACCTCGGCGACATCTACGTCAGCCCGCTGGTGCTTTCCAAGCACTTCCAGCAATTTGACGTCGCCGGCGCCTACGGCGTCTATGTGCCCTCGGGCGAGTTCAACGCTGACACGCCGGTGCATTATCTCACCAGCCCCGGCAGCGGTTTTTGGACGCACATGTTCACGCTCGGCGGCGTCTGGTATCCCGATGCGAAAAAAACCTGGGCAGTCTCGCTCCTGAACCGTTACGAAATCAACACCGAACAAAACCACACCGACATCACCCCCGGCAACATGCTCTCGATGGACTGGGCCGTGAGCAAGACCGTCGCGCAGGGCGTGGACGTGGGCCTGATCGGCTATTATCAGCAGCTCATCACCAAGGACAGCGGCACCGGCGCTTCCACCGTGTATTCCGACGTCGTGGGCGTCGGCCCGGAAGTCAGCGCCTTCTGGCCCAAGATCGGCACGTTCACCTCGCTGCGCTACGCGTATGAAGTGACCTCCGCCAACCGTCCGCAAGGCCAGACCGTGGTGCTGACCATCACCAAACGGTTTTAAGCGACAACAGCAAATCTTCCGAGGGCGCAGAGGAAAACAATTTCCTTTGCGCCTTTTGCGTCTTTGCGTGAAAATCTCACCATGAGCGCAGTTGCCAATACGAATCTTCCCGACGCCCAAGGCCACTTTGGTCCCTACGGAGGACGCTACGTGCCGGAGACGTTGATGCACCCGTTGCAGGAATTGGAGGCCGAATATTTCCGCGCGCAGCACGACCCGGAATTTCAAAAGGAACTGAGTTACTACCTCACGGAATTTGTCGGCCGCCCTTCGCCGCTTTATTTTGCCGAACGGCTCACCAAGGAACTCGGCGGCGCAAAAATTTATCTCAAGCGCGAGGATTTGAACCACACCGGCGCGCACAAAATCAACAACGCCCTCGGCCAGATCCTGCTCGCCAAGCGCATGGGCAAGACGCGCATCATCGCCGAGACCGGCGCGGGGCAACATGGTGTTGCATCCGCAACAGTCGCCGCGATGTTCGGGATGAAATGCGTCATCTACATGGGCGCGGTGGATTGCCAGCGGCAGGAACTCAACGTCTATCGCATGAAAATGCTCGGCGCGGATGTCGTGCCGGTTCACGCGGGCCAGAAGACCTTGAAGGAAGCCGTCAACGAAGCCATGCGCGACTGGGTGACGAACCTTCGCAATACGCATTACATTCTCGGCACGGCCTACGGCGCGCATCCGTATCCGGTGATGGTGCGGAATTTCCAGCGCATCATCGGCGACGAGGCGCGCGCGCAAATTTTGGAAAAGGAAAAGCGCCTGCCGGACATGCTCATCGCCTGCGTCGGCGGCGGCTCGAATGCCATCGGACTTTTTTATCCGTTCCTCGATGACAAATCCGTAAAGCTCGTCGGCGTGGAAGCCGGCGGACTCGGCATCAAGCCCGAGCAGCACGCGGCGCGGTTTCAGGGCGGCTCGCTCGGCGTGTTGCAAGGCACGCGCAGCTACATTTTGCAGGACGAATTCGGCCAGATCCAATCCACGCACAGCGTCAGCGCCGGACTGGATTACGCCGCCGTCGGGCCGGAACACGCGTGGTTGCGCGACGCCAGCCGCGCCGAATACACCTACGCCACCGACGACCAGGCGCTCGAAGCCTTCATGAAACTCGCGCGGCTGGAAGGCATCATCCCCGCGCTGGAAAGCGCCCACGCCGTGGCCGAGTGCATGGTGCGCGCGCCGAAGCTGGGCAAGGACGAACTCATCATCGTGAACCTCTCCGGCCGCGGCGACAAAGACGTGGCGCAAGTGGCGGCGAAGGTAAAGCTGGAAATGCCGAAGTGAAAAACTGCTTGCCTTCATGTTGACGATGTGTCACAAATAAAATGCAAGATGATTAGTGGAACAACCATTCAAGATTCTCTTTTGGACGTGCCAAAAATTCAGCGTGTCAGGCAGAAAAAGCCGCGACTTGGCCGCTACGAAGGCATCCGCAAAAAATTCGAGAATGACACTTCTGACACGGCCAAGGTTTATGTTGAGTTCAGCGAGAAAGTTTCAATCCCAAACGGCTTCCAATTCATCGACCTTTTTTGCGGCGCGGGTGGAATGACTTGCGGCCTCACGCGCGCGGGCTACGCGGCGCGGGCGGCGGTGGAAATCGTGGACATTGCCTGTGACACGCATCATCGAAATTTTCCAAATTGCAAACTGCATCGCGGCCCGATTCAGGATTTTGACGCGAAATCGTTGACGGATGAATTCGGACAAATTCATTTGGTTGCTGGTGGCCCACCATGTCAGGGATTTTCAGTTGCCGGATTCCGCAATCCAAAAGATGAGCGCAACCAGCTTTTCCGCGAATATATGCGCGTCATAAAGACGGTGAAGCCGTGGTATGTCGTCATGGAAAACGTGCCGGGCATTTTAACTTTGGCCGGCGGTGATTTTTATCGCGCCATCATCGAGGCTTTTGGCGAGGCGGGTTATCCGACGGTTTCCGTCGCGGTTTTGGAATCGGCAAATTACGGCGTCCCGCAACTGCGTCCGCGCGCGATTTTCATCGCAAACCGTTTTGGCCGCAGCAATCCATTTCCGCAGCCGCAATTGACGTCGGGAAATTATCGCCCGATTGAAAGCGCGCTTCACGGTTTATCTGCGAACGAGCCCTTGGCAGAAATCAATCACGAATGGACAAAGCACTCGAAGGAAATGGAAATACGGCTGTCGAAAGTTCCGCCCGGCGGCTCGCTCTATGAGACTTTTTTTGATGCGTGGAAGCGGCAGTATCCAGGACTGCCAAGCATGACCATCAAGGAAAACCACGGCGGCACGCATATTCATCCGCATCTCAACCGCGTTTTGTCGGCTCGTGAAATGGCGCGGCTGCAAACATTTCCCGACGATTTTATTTTTTGCGGGACGATGAAGAAAGCCATGTGGCAGATCGGCAACGCCGTTCCACCAAGGCTGGCGGAAGTCATCGGAAAAACTTTGCTGCCTTCGTTGCAGGCACTGGCCGACAAAAAGCCGGATCCGTTTGCTTCACTTTCTAACTGGCGGCTTTTGGATCAGAAAGCTTGAGGTTCAACGCCTCGCGCCACTTGGCGAAGTCATACCAGCCGCAACCGACGCAGCCCTTTTCCGCTTCAACCCCAAGCGGCGGAACTTTTTTGTGCCAGTCACCTTTGCCGTGGTAGAAAAACTCGATGCCAAATGGCGTTCCACGCTTGCCAGTTTTGAAACAAGTTTCACACGCGCGGCTTTTGAGCAGATTGTGGTTGCCGCCAGTATCAAACTTGAGGAGTTGAAACTTTTCTTCAATCTCCTTTTCGGACATTTTCGGCGAAAGTTTTAATTCCGCAGCCTCCCAGCGAATCATGGGGAAACGGTGGTCTATCACCAACTCATGCACTGGCCGCACGCGTTGCTCAATCACATCCATGTTGCCAAAATGAGCCAGGATTTTGTGCTGCAAAGCTTTTGGAATGCTGGCTGGGGCATTGGTGCTTTGATAAGCACCCGTCCATCTGTCCCAAGTTGTTTTCCACCCGCACTGCTTGCAATCTTCTTTTTTTGTCTCGATTTTTATACCGGGGCGGTTTTTAGTGCCGCGTTGCAATCCTTGAATGCCACCGCCGCCAGCAAGCTGTTCGCTGGCGATGTGTTTGTATTCATGCGACCGGCAATGCCATTTTTTGTCCCTCAAAACTTTCAGGACTTCGGCTTGCAAGCTTCCTTCTTTTGGCTCGCTCATCGGGGCTTCCTTTTCGCCTTTGCTTCCAAGCCGTGCAATAATTCTTCGGTCGTGATGCCGAAACCCTTTGCGACTTTGACAATCGCCGTCAGCGATGGATTGCGGACACCGCGTTCCAGCCCGGAAATGTAAGTCCGATCCAAATCGGCGCGTTCAGCGAAGTCTTCCTGTGAAATGCCGAGTGCATTGCGCCGTTCGACAATAAGTTTACCAAAACTTTCGAGAGTGAGTTTTCGCTCGGACACGACACCAGTTAAAACGCTGGTTGCCGATGTGTCTATGGACGATGTGTCACAAATCCGTCCCGTTGCCAGATTCCGCGCCGTTGAAAAATGGGAGTGCCTGGCCTCGGCCGCCGGCGAAGATTTGGCGGAAGAAGTCCGCAAATATCACCTCCCCGATTTCTCGAACTGGAAGAACCACGACGCCTTTGATCCGCCTACGCTGCGCTTCCGCCTTCATCCGATTTCGGCGTGACGAGTCGGCGCGACCGGCCTCCATCTCGTAGGAGACGACGTGAGGAGGCTCTAACTTTTCTTCAATTTGAGTCTCGTCACCTCGTCTCCTACGAATCACCACCATTCGCGGAATTGTTCGGGCGTCAGGCCGGCGGCGGTGGCCAAACCGTGTCGAAACCGGTCAAAATGGTCGTTTTTTGGCATGATTCCCGGAAATCCGGCATTTTAGGGAGAAAAAAAACCGACCGGTCGTGCTGCATAGCCTTTTTGAGGAGCAACGAAGCTTGTATCACGTCTTGCAGAGCGTTTTTAAGGAGGAACAAAGCTTGTAAGACGTCGTGCGAACCGATTTTAAGGAGCAATGAGGCTTGTAAAAGGTCTGCAAGTGCTTTTTGCGGAGCAACGAAGCTTGTAAGACGTCGTCCTTGGCCTTTTTAAGGAGCAATGAGGCTTGCATCACGTCGTGCAGAGGGTTTTTACGGAGCAACAAGGCTTGCATATGCATCGGTCCGGGAAATATTTATTGCTGTGAAATGGGGCTTGCCGGGCGGCGCGGCTTTTTGAATGATGCGGTCATGCCCGATGTCACGCCTCCTCCTTCCGCCCCGGCCGCAAACGCCGGCGCGTGCGATCCGGACCTGATTTTTCCGATGCTGGCCGATCCGGTGCGGCGGCGGTTGCTGCTGGCGGTGGCGCGGAACGGCGGTCAGCCGGCGTCGGTGCTCAAGGACGGCGTGGCCCGGCGGCTGGACGCGACGCTCAAGCAGTTGAAGGCGATGCTCGACGCGGGCCTGCTGGTGGCCACGCCCGACCGGACGGACAAGCGGCGGATGCTCTACGCGCTCGCGCCGGCGGTGCCGTTCACGAAAACGGAAACCGGCGCGGTGATTGATTTTGGTTTCTGCCTGCTGCGGCTTTCCTGAAACGCGCGTGAAGACCGTTGAAACCCAAACCGGCGCGAAGCTGCGGCCGATGGATTACTGGTGGCTTTGGGTTTTGGACACCGGGCTGGTGAGCGCGGGCATCCTTTTTTTCCTGGCGCTACAATACGGCACCTATGAATTCTTCGGCCGGGCCTGCGCGATGGCGTTGTTGCCGCTCATCCCGGTCATGGTGCTGGTGGGCGGCGCGGGCAGCACCATCTTCGCGCTGACCAAAGTTTTGATTGAGCGGCGCGCGCTGAAAAAGCCGGCGGCGCTGGCGTTGCTGGCCGGCCCGGCGCTGGGGGTGACACTGGCGCTGGTGCTGCTGGGCGCATTCAAGTCGCCCGCGCACCGGCTGGCCTACATTTGTCTGGGGAACGCGCCCGCTTTAGCCACCCACGTTGAGGTCGCCGGTTATTCAACCTTTCTGCGCAGCGAATGGCTGGCGGTGTTCAAGGTCGGGCAAAATGATTTTCAAACGATGGTGGCCGGGGCGAAACTGGTGCCGGCGGACGCCTTTGAATTCAAGCAGCGGCTCAAACGCTCGGCGCATAACGGCACCCGGCTGTTTCAAAATTTGCCGCCGATGAACCACGCCCTTTGCTTCCAGCGTGTCTTCAAGGAATCGGAGGAACACCAGCGCGGCGGCGTTTATGCGGTGTTTGATCCGGCCACCGCGACGGCGGCGGTGTTCCGGGAATACCACGACTGATTTACATCTGGCTCACGGCGCGTTGGCCGGAATCGTCAGGTAGTTCGCGACGAACTGGTAAACCACCGGCGGAAACACAAACACCCAGCGTTCGCCGTCGTAGGTCACCGCCGCCAGCGCGGTCTGCGCCTGCGCCAGCTCCATGCCGAAATCCACAGCCAGCTTGTCGCCGGACTTCAGCTCGACGGTGAGGGTGAGGTTGGCGGGGTTCAGCCCGAATTTTTCCGGCGCGGTGACGTTGCGCGCCACCCAGCCGGCGGCGGTGAGCCCGCCAAGCCGGTGCACCGCCTCCTCGACGGCGGGCGGATTAATGATGCCCTGCGAGCCGGCGGCGAACGACCATTTGTTTTCGCCGGTGCGGACGAGCGTGCGCGTCTTGCCGTTCTGCCGCAGCGTGACCTGCGCGACGTCCGCCTCGGTGAAGTTCCAGATGCGGCGGTTGCGGAATTCCCAGCCGGCCTCCGGCAGCCGTGCGTAATCCGCTGGCTTGATCGCGTAAATAAAATCTTCGTCGCCGCGTTTCACCAGCACGCGGTTCGTTTCGGTTGTGCTGAAAAGGAGCTGCGCCAGCACGCTGTTCGAGTCGCCGGCCGTGCCGCGCAGGATGACCTGCCGCGCCGGCGCGGTGAAGCCAAAGCCCGCCAAATCCGGCGCGGTGACGACGTCTTTGACGAATTCCGAGACGCGGAGGCCGGCGAGCAGCTTGAGGAAATTCTGCACGTTCTCGGCGTCGGCGGAAAATTTTTCACCCGCCACCACCCAGTCGTTTTCGCCGCGCTGCCGGAGCGTGAACGGGTTTTCGCCGCGCACCTCGATTTCCGCGACCGGCGCGGCGGGCGTGAACAGGTGCGGGTCGCGGAAATCGTTCACCGCGCCGCGCCACGGCGTGAAAACATCCTTGCCGGCGGTCACGACGGAGTTCCAGCCATCGCGCCGCGCATACAGCAGCGGGGAATTTTCCGACAAGTTTTTCCCGGCGTGGACGGCGCCGGTGAAATTGGTGCCGCGCCCCAGCCAAACGTCCAGGTCGGCGGGCTGCAAGCCGTAGCCGCTCAAATCGGTGCGCGGGTCGTCGGTGACAAACTGTGTGACACGGCCGGACTGGAGCTGTTGCAGCGCGGCGGCAATGCGGACGCCGTCCGCCCGCGTCTGTAGCGGCCGGGTCATGCGCCAGAGCTGGTTGGTCGGGTCGCGCCGGAATTCCATGGCCTTCGCACCGTTGGTGACCGTGATCCAGTCCGTCGCGCCGGCGGCGGCCACGAGCGCGGTGTCGCGCCATTCGTCCGCCGCATGCGGGAGCAGCTGCAGCCAGCCGGCGTCCGTCACGAACGCGCCGTCCAGGCCGACGACGCGGAGGAACACCTGGTCGCCGGGCGCGGTCTTGTTGCCGACAATCAGCTGCCAGCGCCGGGCGCCGTCCGCGATGACGAGCGAAAACTGCGGGTTGTCAAAGCCGAACTCGGCGTCGGCGTTTTTGTGGCTGCGAATTTCGGCGGCGGTAAGGCGGGTGGCGGACGTGAGTTTTTCCAGCGCGCCGGCGAGCGCCTCGATGGCGGCGGCCTGCGCCGGATACGCCAGCGGTTTTTCCAGCTGCCACGCGCCGTTGGTGCGGACGGCGGTAATTTCCAGGGCGTTGGCCGGGCTGATTTGCAGGGCGGTCAAATCGCCGGCGCGCAGGCCGGGCAGCAGCGTTTCAGCCGCCGGCGCGGCGGGCGAGAGAAATTTCTGGCACAGCCAGATGCCCGCGAACAGCAGGGCCGCGAGCACGAACCAGAGGGTGGTGGTCTTGGATTTCATGCGGGCTGGGCAGGGGCAACAACCAACAACCAACAGCCAACATCCAACATCCAATGAAACCGCGCCACAGCCGGCTTTGGATGTTGGATGTTGGCTGTTGGTTGTTCGATGTTTTTCATTTTCTGCGGACGAGCCAGACGAGCCAGCCGAAAAACAGCACGCCGCCGGGCAGCGCGCCGAGCAGCAGCCAGTCGAGCTGCTGCGACTGTTTGCGCGTGAGCAGCAGGCGGAATTCCATGACCGGCTGCGGGCTGATGCCGGCCAGCAGCTCCTGCCGGTCCAGCAGCCAGTTGGCCGCGTAGTTGACGAAGTCGCGGTTGCCGCCGCCCGCGATGTAGTAGTTGCCGAGAAAAATCGAGTCGCCCGCGACCACGATGCGCGTGTTGCCGCGCGCCGTGGCGATGCCCGCGACGGGTTTCTGCTCGACCGCCGCGATGAGCGGATAACGGCGCGGCGCGGCCGCCGGCTCGCCGGCGAGGGTGGAGGATTCGCCGGACAGCACCAGCTCGTCCACCTGCGGCGCGTTGGCCGGCGGGTTCGGCCGCTCCACTTTCGTGACGGGGCGCGGCAAGATCATCTGCAACGAAAACTGCGCGAGCGGCGCGACAAAAGTTTTCGGGTTGAAGTCGCGGACCTTCACATCCTGGCCGGTGATGGAATTTTGCGGATCCTTCACATAGTCGGCCAGGACGTTGACGCCCCAGCGCCGCAGGATCGGCTCCAGCCCGGTCGGCCGTTCGATGGACGCGTAGTTGAACAGCATGAACAGCCGGCCGCCTTCCGCGAGATAGCGGTCAATTTTTTGCAGCTCCCACTCCTGAAACGCCGCCGTGGGCGCGGCGATGATGAGGAGGCTGCAATCCATCGGCACGGGCTCGGCGGCGGACAGCTCCAGGTTCGTCACGGAAACATAATTCTGCGCCAGCTCCAGGCCGAACTTGGTGAAGCCAAACTGACCGCTGTCCGTAAGCGACGATTCGCCGTGGCCCTGCAAAAAATACGCCTTGAACGGCTGCGCGCCCGCCAGCGCCAGCAGCTTGGAGGTGAACATGATCTCGCCGTTGAACACCACCGGCCGGTTGCGGAACTGCAGTTCCTTTTGCTTGGGATCCTCCTTCGCCGTCTGCTCCAGCTTGTGCTGCACGATGGCCTCGCCGGGGACGATGATGGGCGGGTGCCCCGGCGAGTCAAAGATGACCAGATCCTTCGCCGGCGGGGAATTTGGGCTGTCCGCCGAGGCGGGCAGGTTGTATTGCTCCTTCACCTTGGCCGCCATGCCCGCGTCGCGGACATAATCCACGCTGCGCACGGAAATGTTCTTGTTCGCCGCGCGGTATTCGTTCAGCAGCGCGAGGAGGTTCGGGTAAAAGTTTTCCGGGTCATGCGTGTCGTAATACAGCGTGACCACCACCTTGTTCGTCAGCGTGGACAGCACCGTCAGCGTGCGCGACGACAGCGCCACGCGCGTCTGCGAGCTCAGATAGAACCGGTGGAAAAACTGCGCGCCCAGGTAGTTGAGCATCACCACCACCGCCGCCGCCAGCACGGTGCGCAGCAGCATGTCGAAGCCGATTTTCCAGCGGCTCGCGGGCGAAAAACTGGGGCGCGGGTTGCTCATTTTATTTCCAGCGGCGGCTTTCCACCACGCGCAGCGTCAGGAACAAAAACAGGAACGTCGCGCTCACGTTGAAAATCACCGCGCGGGTGTCCACCGCGCCGCGCGCGAAGTCGTGCATCTGGTCGAAGAGGTTGAAATACGCCAGCGCCTGCGTCTGCCAGTGCGTGTTCACCGGCGTGGATTTCGCCAGATACGCCAGCGAAAACAGGCTTACGCCCAGCACGAAGCCGATCATCGCCGCCGTCATCTGGCTGGATGAAATCGCCGACGCCAAACAGCCCATCGAAAGGAACAGGCAGCCGACGAGAAAAATTCCCAGATACATCCCGCCCACCGTGCCGGCGTCCAGCGCGCCGGACTGGTTCGTGAAATGCCGCACGGTGAACAGGCACGCCAGCAGCGGCAGCCATGCGACCATGTAAAAAATGATTGCCGCCGCAAATTTTGCCGCCACCACCTGCACGTCGCCCACGGGCGTCGTCATCAGCGTCTCAAAGGTTCCCGACGCCTTTTCCAGCGCGAACAGGCGCATCGTGATCACCGGCGTCGCCAGCAGCAAAATCAGCCAGAAATAAAACGTGCCGTAAAACATCTCCGTCACCGGCGCCGTGAACGGGTCGCTGCCCACGCCCGCGATCAGCACCACGAAGCTCAGGCCGACCAGCAGCGTGACCGCCGCGATGATGACGTAGCCCGTCAGCGAACAGAAAAACGACGACAGTTCGCGCCGCAGCAGCGTCCAGAAAATGCTCATTCAACCTCCTCCGTCATCGGCCGCGTGACCTGCATATAAATGTCCTCCAGTGAATGCCGGCTGCGCGTCAGCTCGCGCAGCGCCCAGCCGTTCACCCGCGCCAGGTTGAAAATCAGCGGCCGCAGGTCCTGGCCGTCGCGCGGCGTCAGCGCGCAGCGGAAAAATTCGCCTTCGCCCGCCGAAATATCAAACTGCGCCACCTCCGGCAGATTTTCCCAGACCGCCCGCAGCGCGGCGGCCGGCGCGGCGATTTCCGCGATGATCTGGCTGCCGCCCGCCATCCGCCGCTGCAAATTTTCCGGCGTGTCCGACGCCAGCACGCGGCCGTCGAGCATGATGAGCACGCGGCCGCACATCATTTCCACCTCCGGCAAAATGTGCGTGGAAATCAAAACCGTGTGCTTGCCCGCCAGGCTTTTTATCAGCGCGCGGACGGAACGGATCTGCTGCGGATCAAGCCCAATCGTCGGCTCGTCCAAAATAATCAGTTCCGGGTCGTGCACGAGCGCGTCCGCCAGGCCGACGCGTTGTTTGTAGCCCTTGGAAAGCTGGCCGATGATGCGCCGGCCGACATCCGCCAGGCCGCATTGCTCCATCACCGTCGTCACCCGCTCGCGCGATTTTTTCCAGCCGAGACCTTTCAGCCGCGCGCGGAATTTCAGGTATTCGCGCACGCGCATTTCGGGATGGAGCGGGTTGTTTTCCGGCATGTAGCCGATGCGCCGCCGCGTCTCGTCCGCGTCGTGGAACACGTCGAAGCCCGCCACGCGCACCGTGCCGCTCGTCGCCGGCATGAAGCCGGAGAGCACGCGCATGGTCGTGCTTTTGCCCGCGCCGTTTGGGCCGAGCAGGCCGACGATTTCGCCGCGCGCGACCGTGAACGAAATGTCGTCCACCGCCGTGCGCCCCGCATAGCGCTTCGTCAAATTGGAAACTTCAATCATCGCTGCATGAACCGTAAAAAACTTGCCCAGTCTAGCCGGAAAAACCGCCCGGCGGCGAACAAAAACTTCGGCGGCTCCAGTGTTAAACAGGCAGAAAACCATTTGGTTGCGTTCAAAATAATTTGACTTCCCCGCCCGCCGCGCAAAAGACTCCGTCGTGAACTCCCGCGCCGAAAACTTTTACGCCGTCTGGCGCGAGCGCTGCCGCGCCGTCAACAGCCTGCGCGACGACGGTTCCGCGCCGCCGGAAAAACTGCTCCAAACCGTCTGGCAGCACCAGCGCCTCCACCGCGACCGGCTGCAAACGGCGGACGGAAAAAATGTCCGTGTGCTCCATCCCGGCTTCATGAGCGCCGAGGGCGGGCCCGATTTTCGCGGCGCGGTGTTGCAGTTTGAAAACGAAAAGCCCGTTTCCGGCGACGTGGAAATTGACCTGCAATCAAGCGGCTGGCGTGCGCATGGTCATGACAAAAATCCAAAATTCAAAAACGTCATCCTGCACGTCGTCTGGGAAACCACGAAACCAAATCCAAATGTTCCCGCAGTTTTGGCGTTGAAATTATTTCTTGATTCATCACTGGCCGAACTGGCGCTCGCGCTGGAAAACGAATCCGGCCTGCCGGCAAGCTTGCGCGGCAAATGCTCTGCGCCGCTGCGCGAACTTTCCGCGCCGCAGCTTGCGGAACTTTTGCACGCCGCCGCCAAAGTGCGTTTTCAAAACAAGGCCAACGCGATGCTGGCGCGCGCAAAAAATTCCGGCTGGGAGCAGGCGCTGTGGGAAAACCTGTTCCGCGCGCTCGGTTACAAAAACAACGTCTGGCCGATGCAAAACCTCGCGGAGACAAAATCTCGCTGGACGCGTGGCGCAGATTCCACGTTTGAAATCCAGGCGCGGCTGCTCGGCATCAGCGGGCTGCTGCCGGACGATTTGACCCGCGCCCAAAAATCTTCGGACACCTTTTTGCGCCGCGCGTGGGATTGCTGGTGGCGCGACCGCGACGAATTTGAAAGCTGCATTTTGCCCCGTGAAATCTGGAAGTTTCACGGCCTGCGCCCGGCCAATCATCCGCAGCGGCGGCTGGCGCTGGCATCGCACTGGCTGGCGTCGGAAAATTTGGTCTCAAAAATCGAAGGCTGGTGCGCGGCGGAACGGTCGGACAAAAAGCTGCCCGCTTCACTTCGCGAAATTTTCCAGGTCGGACGCGATGAGTTCTGGTCGTGGCACTGGACGTTCAAATCCGCGCGCATGACCAAACCGCAGCCGCTATTGGGCGAAGCGCGCGTCACCGACCTGGCGGTGAACGTCGTTTTGCCGTGGCTGTGGGTGCGGGCGCACGCGGGCGGCAATGAAAAATTAGCGCAGGAAGTCGAGCGCCGGTTTTTTGCGTGGCCGGTGGCGGAGGACAATTCCGTCTTGAAACTTGCCCGCCAGCGCCTGCTGGGAACCCCCCATGCGCGCGTCCTGAAAGGCGCGGCGCAGCAGCAGGGTTTGATGCAGATTGTCCGCGATTTTTGCGAGCACTCGAACGCAATCTGCGCTGACTGCCGGTTTCCCGACCTGGTGCGCGGCTGGAAGATTCAATTGTAGCCGCGTCGCGTGAGCACGGACATTCCGCGTTTTTACAAACAGCGGCTACGGGATTTCCAGGCCGGCAAACGGATTGTTCAGGCCGCCAGTTGCCGGTTGTTCGGCGACGGGGATTTTTGCTTTTTCCGGCGCGGAAGTTTTTTCGCGGTTCTTTTTCGGCGGCTCTTCAACTTCGTCGGCCACGTGCAGTTCCGCATCCGCGTGGCGCGGGTTTTTCGCGCGCTTGCTGCGCGGGTGCGGGCTGATCATCAGGTTGATGGCGCGACCGACGAGCTTGGGCTGGAAATCAGGATGGCCGAACGGCGCAATCTCGGCGATGAACTTGTTGATGACCTCGAAGCCGACCTCGGTGTGCGCCATTTCGCGGCCGCGAAACTTTAGCGCGACCTTCACCTTCATGTCCTCGCAGAGAAAATTGATGGCGTGCTGCAGCTTGATGCCGAGGTCGTGCGGATCAATGCGCGGGCTGAGCTGCACTTCCTTGACGGTCGAGGCGTGCTGGTGCTTGCGCGAATCCTTTTCCTTCTTGGCCAGCTCGTAGCGGAACTTGCCGATCTCGATGATGCGGCAGACGGGCGGCACGGCGTTCGCGGAAATCTCCACCAGGTCCACGCCGTGCTGGCGCGCGAGGTTCAGCGCGTCGTTCAGCGGGAACACGCCGAGCTGGTTGCCGTCGGGTCCAATCACGCGCACTTCGCGGGCGCGGATCTTGCCGTTGACGCGCATGTTCGAGGCGGGGGAGGAATTACGCGGGGAAAAAGGCCGGCTCAAGCGACCCTCTCTGGTTGGGGCTGATTTGTGTGGTGCATCAAAACTGTCGTCTGGCTAATTCTTACGATGCGCCTTTTTTAAGCCATGCGCGGAGCCGCCGCAAGCAAATAATCGCAATAAAATCACGGCGAAAGGCGGAATGACCGCACGCTGGCCACGAAATCGTCCGGCACGCCGAAGTCGAACCGCTGCGCGCCGGTCATCTCCAGCGCGAGATAACCGTGGCGCTGGCGCTGGATTTCTTGGGCGCGGGTGAGCTGAAATTCGCCGCCGTCGCGGACGTTGTCGCGGATCATTTCGCCGAGGATTTCGTAGATGCTGGGCGCGAGCAGGTGCATGCCGAACCAGCCGAGCCAGGTCTGTTCCGGCAAACCGTCCACGCGCAACTTTTCCTCCGCGACGGCGATGGCGGGTTTTTCGACGATGAGCGAAACGTCAATCAGGCGTGGGTTTTCCGCGCGGCGCACGCCGGCGATGGTTCCGTAGCCTTTCAATTCGATTGCGGAAATGCGGTTCACGGCGGAAATGCTTTTGCCGTTGGAAATTTTCGCCGTGTCCGCGAGTTCGCGATAAGGAGAGGTTGGCGAGCCGCGAAAAAGATGGTCGCCGAGGCCGAGCAGCACCATTTCGCCATTCGCAAAATTTTTCGTCTGGAAAACGGCGTGGCCGTAGCCTTCCTGCTCGCGCTGGACGGCGAAGGAAATGCGCTCGGAAAACTTTTTCATCTGCGCCGCCTCGCGCAGCAGCGCCGGGTATTTTTCCAGCCGCTTCAGATAATTTTCATCCGGGCCGCGCAAGTAATTTTTCACCATTTCGTCCTCGCCCGGCTGGACGATGAGGCAGATTTCCTCGATCCCGGCGGCATCAAGCTCCAGCAGGTGATAATGAAAAAGCGCGCGGGCGATGCCGTCCGCGCCGACGACGGGAAACATTTCTTTTTTCACCGCGTGCGACGCGGGAAAATGCCGCGTGCCAAGGCCGGCGATGGGAATGACGGCTTTGCGAACGGTGCGGTTTTGAACGGAACTCATTTTAAGAATTGGGAAACATTCAACATTGAACATTCAACGCCCAACATCGAAGGGCTGGCGTCTGGCGGACGATTCGTTGGAGGTTGGGCGTTGAATGTTCAATGTTCGATGTTTGTTTTCATTTCACACGTCAAACCGTTTCCAGCCGCTTGCCCCGAAGGCGTAGCGCTTGGCGCCGAACTCGATTGCGCCGGGCGACGTGCCCTCAAAAATGTCCGGCGCCACGCCGACGCGGCGGGAAAATTCCACGGCAATCTGCGGGATGTGCTCCTTGAGCGCGGCAATTTTTCCGAACACGGCCACGGTGCCGCCGGTCCCGCCGCCGGTGATTTTCGCGCCGTAAAGCCCGCTGGCCGCACCACGTTTGCGGACGGCTTCGACGAGGAAGTTCACTTCCGGCACGGAGAGCCGGCAGTTGTCGCGGTAGCTTTCGTGCGCGCCATACATGAGTTCGCCGGCGGTCGCGAGCGCGGACTCGTCGCCGGTCTTGGCGGCCTTGAGCGCGGCGATGAATTTCAAGACGCGCTCGTTTTCGCCGACCGG
>Ga0316232_1002364_pt1 | contig 19794 bp, 19 predicted proteins | sample TBHtaG_FD_206006 | JGI IMG/M metagenome (GOLD analysis project Ga0316232, IMG submission 206006) | Freshwater microbial communities from Trout Bog Lake, Wisconsin, USA - TBH18025_13 | ecosystem: Environmental > Aquatic > Freshwater > Lake > Hypolimnion/Profundal zone | place: USA: Wisconsin... | reverse complement strand
TTAAGTTAGTAACACCCAGCTATTCCTTTCGTGCAGGATTTATTTACCAGAATATTTTTTACCTGATTGCAGGAAAAGTAATCGAAAAAATTAGTGGTAAACCCTGGTCAATATTTATTCGTGAACGCATTTTTCAGCCTTTGGGGATGAACAGGACCGTTTCACAATTTGCACAAATAAAAGACGATAACTTCTCAAAACCGCATTACAGGATAGATAGTACCATTACCGTCATCAGTCATGACCGGGAAACAGATACCATTGGCCCTGCAGGCTCTGTTCTCTCCTGCATAGACGATATTTCTTTATGGTTGAAATGCATGTTGGATAGCAGTAAGTATCCAGGCGGAAGGCTTGTAAAACCGGAGACCTGGAAAGAATTATTAAAACCCCAAACCCTGGTTACCGAGCAGGAATTTTATCCTACCCAAAAAATCACCAAACCCAATTTTACCACTTATGCCATGGGTTGGTTTCAACAGGATTATAAAGGCAGAAAACTGAATTTTCATACAGGCAGTTTATCCGGGGCGGTAGCCATTCATGCACAAATGCCGGAAGAAAAAACAGGGGTATATATTTTCGGAAACCTCGATCATGCTGAACTCAGACATGCGCTCATGTTCAGAGCGCTTGATCAATTTGCCCTGGGTGGTGATCGGGACTGGAGCGCAGAATTTTTAAAATTATACGCCCAAATCAAAAATGAATCTCTTAAGAATACAAAAGAGTCTGAAGCAAAAAGAGTGCTCAATACCCATCCAAGTCTACCCTTAGAAGAATATATTGGCAAATACCAACATCCTTTATTCGGGACTATAGAGATCATTATGGTAAATGGTAAACTAACCAGTATCACCAATCATATCACCACTGGAACCATTGATCACTGGAACTATGATACTTTCCGATTAGTATATGATCAAAAATGGAAGGGAAAAGAATATCTGAATTTTCATTTAAATACTGAAGGGAAAGTCAGCGAAATTTCAATGAATGGAGTGGTACTTGAAAAAATCAACAACAAATAAAGTCAAAAATCAAAAGTCAAAAATAGCCTGAATGCTTTTGATTTTTGAATTAAACCAGTTGTTCTAAAACCAAATCCTTCACCTTACTCATCAATATCCTTTCCTGAACCATGGTATCCCGATACCTGATGGTTACGGTCTGGTCTTCTTTGGTTTGGTGATCGATGGTAACACAAAAAGGTGTTCCGATGGCGTCTTGTCTTCTGTATCGTTTACCTATTGCATCCTTTTCTTCGTAGAAACATTTAAAATAAGGCTTACACTCATTCATCAAATCTCGTGCGATTTCTGGTAATCCGTCTTTCTTGGTCAAAGGCAGGATTGCGAGTTTCATAGGAGCTATCTTAGTAGGTATATGCAATACCACCCTGCTATCCGTTGAGCCATCCTCTTTATTAATGGTTTCTTCTTCGTACGCATTGGCCAATATCAGCAGAAACATCCTGTCTAACCCGATAGAGGTTTCTACCACATAAGGAACATAATTCTGGTTGATTTCTGTATCGAAATATTGCAATTTCTTTTTACTGAATAACTGGTGCTGGGTAAGATCAAAATCGCTTCTGGAATGGATACCTTCTACTTCCTTAAAACCAAAAGGGAATTGGTATTCAATATCGCAAGCTTCCTTGGCATAGTGCGCCAGCTTTACATGATCGTGGTAACGGTATTTATCTGGTGAAATACCCAAACTCAAATGCCATTGTAACCTTGCTTCTTTCCAATATTGGTACCACTCTCCTTCTGTGCCTGGACGAACAAAAAACTGCATTTCCATCTGTTCAAATTCACGCATGCGAAAAATGAATTGTCTGGCTACGATCTCATTACGAAATGCTTTTCCGGTTTGCGCAATACCGAAAGGAATTTTCATCCTCGCAGTTTTTTGAACATTGAGGAAGTTAACAAATATACCCTGGGCAGTTTCGGGCCTCAGGTAGATTGTATCTGATTCTTCGGCAACCGAACCCAGTTGCGTGGAAAACATGAGGTTAAACTGGCGTATTTCGGTCCAGTTACCTGTTCCGCTTACACTACAAACAATTTTCTGTTCCTGGATTAACTCTTTTAGTGTGGCAAAATCTTCTGCGGCCAATAAAGCATCCATCTGGGCTAATAAATTATCAGCACCTGCTTCATCTCCTTTTTCTCTTAGCTGATCTGCTTTTGCTTCCAGCAGATGATCAACCCGGTATCTTTTTTTACTATCCTTATTATCAATCATCGGGTCGCTGAAATTATCAACATGCCCACTGGCTTTCCAGGTTGTTGGATGCATAAAAATAGCCGCATCTATACCCACAATATTTTCATGTAACTGGGTCATACTTTTCCACCAGTAATCACGGATATTTTTTTTCAATTCGCTTCCATAGGGACCGTAATCGTATACGGCCGCAAGGCCATCATAAATTTCACTGCTTGGAAAAACAAAGCCATACTCTTTGGCATGCGAAACAATTGCCTGGAACTGATTATCGGGTTGTGTACTCATAACTATCGCAAAAATATGCTTTTCGGCTTTACGAAGAAGCTGCCATCTGCCATTCAACCTAATTTATCCCATCGTTTATCAAGTAAATGAGCAAGGAAACCAGAAAAAAACTAGTTTTATTACTCAAGTAAATCCATCACCATATGCGTATTTGTTCATCTCCGATTTTGGCCCTATTGCTGATCCTGCCCTTTTTGAGTCAGGCACAACAAACCACCGAATACCCGAATGATTACCTGAGTCCGGCTTTTCATGCGGGAAGAAGGGCTGCTTTCAGAGATATGATGCCCAGAAATTCGGTAGGTATATTTTTCGCTTCACAGGTCAGGGTTCGGAATAATGATATCGATTATTACTATGCACAGAGTAAGAATTTTTATTACTTCACCGGACTGGAGGAGCCCAATTCTGTTCTCCTTATTTTCAAAAACCCAGTAACCATACTTGGGGCCACCGGGAATGAATTCTTATTTGTTCAGGCCCGTAACCCTCAACGCGAAATGTGGACCGGGAAAATACTTGGGGTAGAGGGAGTAAAGGAGAGATACAAATTTGAAAATGTATTTACGAATGATAAATTCAATGCAGCTACCATTGATTTTGGCAGTATAGACTCTGTGCTCAGCTTATTCAGGAATGAGGATATATTTTCCAGATATAAAAGGGCTCCCGACCAATTAAGCCGGATGGCAGATATTACTGATAGCCTGATTGTCTTAAACAAAAAACCGCTGGCAACCCGTACCACCCTGTCAATCTTACAAAAGTTAAGAGGTATCAAACAGCCCGAAGAAATTGTATTGATGGAAAAAGTGGTGGCCATGAGTGCGGAAGGACATAAAGAAGTCATGAAAGCCACCAAGCCCGGAATGACAGAATACCAGGCGTAGGCTATCATGGAATATCTTTTTAAGAAAAATGGTTCTGAATTTGTGGGCTATCCAAGCATTAATGGTTCGGGCGAAAATACCTGCACGCTTCATTATGAGAGTAACCAGCGTTTAATGAGTAGCGGCGATCTTTTATTAAGTGATTGTGCCGCTGAATACCATGGATACAGTGCAGATATCACGAGAACCATTCCTGTTAATGGCAAATTTACACCCGAGCAAAAAATCATTTATGAATTGGTATTAGAAGCGCAGGATTCTGCTTTTTTACAGTGTAAACCAGGTAATCTTTTTACCGAACCTCATGCAGCAGCAATGCGTGTTATCAGTAATGGATTGATTAGATTGGGTATCATCAAGGCCTCCTCAGAAGCCAGAACCTATTTCCCACATGGCACATCTCACCATTTAGGTTTAGACACACATGATATGGGAGGAAGAGGACCTTTGGAGCCAGGTGCAATATTTACAGTAGAGCCTGGCATCTATATTCCTCCAGGTAGTAAATGTGATCAAAAATGGTGGAATATTGGTGTACGCATTGAAGATGATGTATTGATTACTGCCAGCGGATATAAAAACTTGTCGGCCGCAGCCCCAAGAACAGTAGCAGAGATAGAAAAAATGGCCAAACAGAAAAGTATTTTTAAATAAGCCGGACTTATTATAACCGGTAAAAAATAGCCTGCAAAATTGAATAAGGCAGATTCAGTTTGCAGGCTATTTTTTGCTAGTGAAGAACTGATTTATTTCAAAGCAGTTTTTCATTTGTTTTATGCCGGTCCGCATCCCGCAAATCTTTCTTTTCAAAATTTTTTCTCAAGGCTTCAGTCAGGTCCACCCCGGTTTGATTGGCCAAACAGATCAGCACCCATAATATATCAGCCATTTCATCTGAAATTTCTTTGTGCTTATCAGATTCTTTATAAGACTGTTCCCCATATTTTCTAACCATTAGTCTACTAAGTTCTCCCACTTCTTCCATAAGAATGCCAAGGTTGGTAAGTTCATTAAAATACCGAACCCCAACCGTTTTGATCCATTGATCTACTTCTTTTTGTGCATCGTCAATTCTCATACAATTACAATTTATGTATTCCCGGATGTAATAATTTGATCTGCATAACCGTAGCAATGGAGGCCCCCCGCTGTTTGGCTCTTTCTGCTTTTTCTCCAGAAAAAAGGCCATCAATTGTTTGCTGAAAAAGCAATACCCATCTTGCAAAATGCTCCGCCTTGAACGCAGATAATTGGTGAAGGTGTTGGTGTACGTCCATCACATTGCCCCGATATTGTGCTTTATCAAACAAAATCGTTTCCCAGAAATCTGCAATCAGCGGTATATGAGTAGCCAGATTGAGTGGGGCTACTTCCGTAAAGAAATGACCAATCAACTCATCTACCATTGCTTTCTCATAAAACCTTTCTAATAGCATTACCAGGTCTTCCCTGCTTTCAATATCTTTCATAGTTTCTGTTATAATCGGGATTCTTATATACCAGTGACCTTTATTCTTTATTCTTTGAATCAATAATAATGGTCACCGGACCATCATTTAAGAATTGAACCTGCATATCTGCACCAAAAATGCCTGTTTGGATAGGTTTCCCCAGATCAGTTTGCAACTGATGTATCATTTTCTCATACATAGGAATCGCAAAATCAGGTTTTGACGCTTTACTATAAGATGGTCGATTTCCTTTTTTAGTACTTGCATGCAAGGTAAACTGGCTTACCAGTAAAATATCGCCACCCATTTCTTTAATTCCCAGGTTCATTACTCCATCGGCATCATTAAAAATTCGAAGCCCGATGATCTTATTACTCAACCATTGAATATCTTCCAGGGTATCGGCATCTTCAATACCCACCAGTACTAAAAGCCCCCAACCAATAGCGCCTGCTATTTTATCTTCCACCTTAACAGAAGCTTCTCTTACCCTTTGTATAACAATTCTCATGATTCTTAAACCGTTTTTTATCCGAACTTTATCATAATGAAGATAGACATTAGCCATGAAATACAGTTCCAAACTGCCCGAAGTGGAGGCAAGGGTGGGCAAAATGTAAACAAGGTCGAGACCATGGTAGAGGGTCGTTGGCTGGTTTCGGCATCATTACTGGTTACTGAAGAACAAAAATCCCGCCTTTTGGATAAATTATCCAATAAAATTACCGATGAAGGTTTCCTCCTGGTAAAATCGCAAAGTGAAAGATCTCAGTTGGGGAATAAAGAAGAAGTAGTTCGCAAGATGAATCAACTGGTAAATGCAGCTTTGGTAAAACAAAAAATTCGTCGCCCCACAAAACCCACCAAAGCCGCAAAAGAGAAACGTATTGAATCAAAAAAAAGAAACACGTTTACGAAAGAGCGGCGAAAAAAAATAAACCGGAACGATTATCTATGAGAATACCTAAGGCATTATCTGTATTTTTTGTTTTTCAGTTATTGATAATTTTTGTTGTCAGCGCCCAATCATTGGATAAAAAAGTAACCATCTATTTTGAAAATAAAATTGGGATTGATCCCCTAGTTTTAGGGAACCCGGTAAAAAATATAAATGGAGAAGAGATGCGTATTGAAAGATACAAATACTATATTTCTCACTTGTCGGTGACCGATATGAAAGGCAATACCCATTTTGCATCTTCTCAATATTATCTAATAGACGAAAGCGACTCGGCTTCCAAAATAATCAAAGTGAACTTGCCGACTGGTAATATTAAAAGCATTCATTTTTTGTTAGGGGTTGATAGTATCCGAAATGTATCTGGCGTACAAACCGGTGCTTTGGACCCTCTAAACGGAATGTTCTGGACCTGGAACTCTGGCTATATTATGGCAAAACTGGAAGGTGTTTCCGCATCAGCCAATACGCCTGGCAATCGGTTTACTTACCATATAGGCGGTTTTAAAAACGGTATGAATACGGTGAAAGAAATTGATCTGGCTCTTCCCAATACCTCGGGTCAACTGCAGGAAATACATATTTCAGCAGATATCAATCATTGGTTTAAAGGAAATACGATTGTAAAAGTTGCGGAAACACCTATTTGTCATACACCAGGTGCTTTGGCCGTAAAAATCGCTGAAAATTATATGACCATGTTTTCCATTAACAGGGTTAATTGATATGAAAATCGCTAAAAATATATGGTTACTCTTTATCATCTGCATAGCAGGTGCCGGCTGGATCACGATTGATACCCACTACCTAAGACCCACTCCGGTAAAGTTTATCGTTCCTAAAGGCTGGCCACAACCTTACTATGATTTTTCAAAAAACCCACTCACCGAAGAAGGAATCGCACTTGGGAAAAAACTTTTTTATGATGAAAATCTCAGTAAGGATGGCAGTATTTCCTGTGGCAGTTGTCACCAGCAGTTTGGGGCATTCAATACCTATGACCATCCCTTAAGTCATGGATTTAATAATTCTATGACCACCCGAAACGCTCCGGGCTTATTTAACCTGGCCTGGCAAAAAGAATTTATGTGGGATGGTGGTATTAACCATCTCGATTTACAACCTCTTGCGCCTATTACCGCTGAGAATGAAATGGCTGAAACAATTGAAAATGTTCTTAACAAACTGAAAGCTGATAAAGAATATCGCAAAATGTTTAAAGCGGCTTTTGGCGACGAAACCATCACCACGCAAAGGATGACAAAAGCATTTAGCCAGTTTTTATTACAAATGGTGAGTAGTAATAGTAAATACGATAAAGTAATGCGGGGAGAAGCCAGTTTTATCTTACCAGAAAAACTGGGTTATGAAATATTTCAGAAGAAATGTAGTTCCTGTCACCCTGAACCCATGTTTACCGATTACACGTATCGAAATACGGGTTTTACGCTGGATCCCTATTTAAAAGATCCCGGAAGAATGAGAATAACCGGTGATCCGAAAGATTCGTTGAAATTTAAAGTACCTAGTTTACGCAATGTAGCCATGACTTTCCCGTACGGGCATGATGGAAGATTATTTTCCCTGATAAGTGTATTTGAACATTATCGAAAATCCATGGTAACCGGCCCTGATACTGATCCTTTGTTGAAAAACCGGATTCCTTTATCTAATTTCGAGATAGGCCAATTAACCGCATTTTTGTATACGCTTACAGATTCCACTTTCTTAAAAGACCCTCGATTTGCACCACCTGGATATGCATACAATGGGAAACCACCAGCTGATCTTCACCAGTAAGCAGGGTTTTGTTACTTTCGGGTTGGAATTTGTGGCGATTGATTAGAGGCAGGTTGTTGGCTATTGGCTTTTAGCAGTTGGCTTTTTTGAATATAGATGATACAAGTTAAACAGGTTAAAGGAATGGGAATATTTTGAAAATTAAGCGAAAGACCAAATGCCAATAGCCAAAAGCTAAAAGCCAATCTTTCTAAAGGCCAGTTCATTCGGAAAATAAAAAACTAAATAGCAGTCAATTGAGTGGAATAAAGAAATTAGCGGGACAAACGATGTGGTACGGATTAAGTTCTGTGGTTGTAAAATTTATTGGTGCATTGTTGGCCCCTTTCCTTACCTATTCTCATAATGTGAAAATGAGTGATTTTGGGAAACAGAGTTTATTATATTCTGCAATACCTGTACTAAGTGTTTTGTTTACTTATGGCTTTGAAACTGCCTATTTCCGTTTTTCATCGAGAGAAGAAAATAAACAATCAATTTATAGTACATCTTTTCTTTCGATTTTATTTACGACTATTATATTATCTCTTATATTATGGAACTTCCGTTCAGCTTTAGGGAATCTAACGGGGTTTTCTGATATTCCGGAAATAATTCAGATTACAATAGGCATTATTGCAGTTGATACACTCAGCAGGATACCACTTGCCCGACTAAGACAAGAGGAAAGACCTCTTAAATTTGCTTTTGTAAATATTTCCGGCGTATTCATCTTTATTCTTTTGGTAATTTTCTTTATTAGCTACTGTCCATCGCAATTACAAAAAAATCCAAACAGCTGGGTAAGCTTTGTCTACAATCCCATAAAAAATCCAATTGTATATGTAGTATTAGCCAACCTCATACAAAGTTTACTAACTCTATCACTTTTAGGCAAGGAGTTGGCAATGGTGAGATTTGAGTTTAATATAAGACTTTGGAAAGATATGATGTGGTACTCGCTCCCATTATTAATTGTAGGTTTTGGCGGTATTATCAATGAAACATTCGATAGAATAATGCTTCGAGCTTGGTTACCGGGCACTATCGAATATAGAACGGAGCAAGTAGGTGTTTATAATGCTTGTTACAAACTATCATTATTAATAACTCTGTTTGTTCAGGCTTTTAAAATGGGTGCGGAGCCATTCTTTTTTAAACAGGCTGAGGGGCAAAACCCACAGAAAACATATGCAAGGGTCATGAAATTTTTTGTAATCGTAATTTCAGGTATGTTTCTTGTTGTAATGCTATTCCTTCCAATATGGTCATTAATGATAGGGCCGGCTTACAGGGCAGCACTATCAATTGTGCCTATACTTTTATTAGCAAATATGTTTCTAGGGATATATTATAATCTCAATATATGGTTCAAACTTAGCAATAAGACCATAGCCGGTGCTTATATCACTTTAACGGGAACTGCTATAACAATTATTGTTAACTATTTTTTTATACCCCGGTTTGGATATATAGCCAGTGCATGGGCAACATTTTTTTGTTATGGAACTATGATGATAATATGTTACTTATGGGGTCAAAAAGTTTATCCAATTCCCTATGTAACCAAGAAATTAATAGCATACTTGGTAATTGTAGTTATCCTTTATTTGTTTCACAAAACCATAGTCTGGCTTATTCCCCAGGTATACTTTAGTCTCAGTTTAGGTGCAATTTTATTGGCAATCTATACATGGTTTATCTTATTAGTAGAAAAAAAAGAGTTTCAAAAATTCCCCATTATCGGTAAATATATAAGGTAATATGTTTACTCTTTTACGAACGCATATCGAAAAATTTATTCCGCTGGGTAATGAGGATTGGGATTTGCTACTGCCACATCTCAAAGAAATATCCATCAAAAAAAATGATTATTTCAGCAGAGAGGGAAAGCCCTGTAAAGAGATTGGCTTTATAGTGGAAGGTTGTATGCGTCATTTTTATACAAAAGATGGAGAGGAAAAAACCACTTATTTTTATTTTGAAAATAACCTTGTAACAGATTATTTGAGTTGCCTGACCGGAAAGCCGGGGTTAATTTCGATAGAAGCACTTTCTGATACAAAACTGATTGTGTTTCCTTATTCTGTTCTAACGCAACTATATTCAGAAAGTAAAGTTTGGGAAAGATTCGGCAGATTAATTGCTGAATATATTGCCAAGGGTTTAGAGGAACGAATGACTGGCCTGCTGGTGTTGAGTGCAGAAGAAAGATATCATCAATTATTGGGTAGTAATAAACAGAAAATACTAGAGCGGATACCACAACATTTTATTGCCAATTACCTGGGAATCACACCTGTAAGTCTAAGCAGGATCCGAAACCGGATGCTCAAAAAATGAGTTTTCTTATCTTTTGTTAACGTTTTTTTCTTTCGCTATTTGCAGTTTTGTGTAATCAAAAAAGAAAGCTTGAAAACATTACTGCAAACAGAAGAAGTTGCTCAATTGATTTTGGGTGTATTGGGATTATACTATCTACCCATACACCTAAGCGGATGGCTATGGGTAATCTTATTTTTTTCTCCGGATATCAGCATGCTGGGATATTTGATTAATACCCGAATTGGGGCTTATGCTTACAATCTGTTTCATCATAAACTTATTGCCATACTAATTATCATTATCGGGTTTTGCATTCACATTGATACAATGCTGCTGGTTGGCATTTTACTATTTGCTCATTCGTGTTTTGACCGGATTTGGGGCTATGGTTTAAAATATACAGACAGCTTTCAACATACTCATCTGGGTAAAATTGGTAAAGCTGCTCAGGAATAAATAGTTTTGCATTCTGAATTTACCTATTATGGCAGAAGACCTCATTATACAAAAAGGAAATAAACAGGAGCAATACCTATCCCTGATCCCTCAAATCAAAGCATTAATAGAAGGGGAACCAGACCTGGTTGCCAATCTTGCCAATATAGCCGGTGCCTTAAAAGAACAGTTTAACTGGTTCTGGGTAGGCTTCTATTTGGTAAAAGGAGAGCAGTTGGTATTAGGGCCTTTTCAGGGGCCGGTTGCCTGCACACGAATCAATAAAAATCGTGGCGTATGTGGTACCAGCTGGGCAAAAGCAGTAACCCTGATTGTACCCGATGTAGAAAAATTTCCGGGGCATATTGCCTGTAGCAGTTTATCAAAATCAGAAATTGTGGTTCCCCTTATCAAAAATGGAATCGTTTGGGGAGTACTGGATGTAGACAGCGAAATCTTGAATCATTTCGACGAAACAGATAAAATATTTCTCGAACAAATCGTTGCTGGTATTAAAAGCTAAAGGCTATTAGCCAAATGCCAACCGTCAATGGCTATTCCGTGCAAAATTGCCGATTAATAAAAAATTCCTTAACTTTGCACAATTCATATACTCTCTCTACAGACTGATCATTCTTCCGTGACAAAGTTCATCAAGTCAATTACGGGCAGGCTATATAGCATCTGAGCTAATTCGGATGTTCATTTATTTAAATTTATTTTATTTTGTTATTCGAACAATTACACCTCATTGAGCCCATATTAAAGGCGCTCGAACAGGAAGGGTACACTACCCCTACTCCTATCCAGGAACAATCGATTCCCATTGTGTTAGAACGCAGAGATTTGTTGGGATGTGCCCAAACTGGTACGGGTAAAACAGCTGCATTTGCCATACCCATATTGCAATTATTGCATGAAGGGAAAATAGCTGGCAAGAGCAGTCGTGGTATTAAATCACTTATTCTCACACCAACCCGTGAACTCGCTATTCAGATAGATGAAAGTTTTGCAGCTTATGGAAAATTTCTCAACCTGAAGCACCTGGTGATTTTTGGCGGGGTATCACAACAACCACAAACCAATGCATTACGTAATGGTGTGGATATATTAATTGCTACGCCAGGCCGTTTACTTGATTTGGTTGAGCAAAGATTCATTGATCTTTCACAAATTGAATTATTTGTATTGGATGAAGCTGATCGTATGTTGGATATGGGTTTTATTCATGATGTAAAAAAGATTATTACGAGGCTACCTGCAAAAAAGCAAACTCTTTTCTTCTCAGCTACAATGCCTACCGAGATTGCGAAATTATCCGGTACCATTTTGCATAATCCTGCTAAAGTAGAAGTAACACCTGTTTCATCTACTGCAGAAACCATACAGCAATCAATGTATTTTGTAGAGAAAGAGAACAAGAAACATTTATTGATCCATTTATTAAAAGACAAAACCATTCAGTCTGCACTGGTATTTACCAGAACCAAGCATGGTGCAGATAAAGTAGTGAAAGAATTGACACGTGTTGGGATTGGTGCAGAAGCCATTCATGGCAATAAATCACAAAATGCCCGTCAGCGTGCACTGGGAAATTTTAAATCAGGTCATACCCGCGTACTGGTTGCTACAGATATTGCCGCAAGGGGTATTGATGTAGATAATCTATCGCATGTTATCAATTTCGAATTACCCAATGTTCCGGAAACCTATGTACACCGTATCGGTCGTACTGGTCGTGCCGGGGCCAGTGGGATCGCTTTTTCATTTTGCGACATGGAAGAAAAAGAGTTTTTGAGAGATATCCAGAAACTAATTTCAACTTCAGTTCCCATTGTTACCGATCATCCTTATGCCATGAGTGATACATCACTTACCACGTATAAAACATTACCGCAGAAACCCGTTCAAAGACATTACCAAAGCAATGAGCGCAGATCTTTCAGGGGTGGGGATAGCAGAAGATATTCCGGAAATCAATCAGGCAACCGTCACGCTTAATACAACTTATTTGTAATCCATTCTGTTTTCATGTGTACTACTTGATCGCAGAATGGCTTTTTTATGCCCGCATCATACTATTTTCAGCTAGCTACAAAAAAACGCCCCGGGAATACCGGGGCGAATAACCACTATCTACTCATATTCACTCTAATGGGTTTGTACTACTTTTTTGATGCCGTAACTTCTGTTCAGGTTAAACCCTATTGAGAAATTACCTTTTGCAAAATCATTTGTATTCGTAGTTAACTGAGATATATTGGTTGAAGCGGTAGAACTCGTAATAAAGAACTGAAATATGTGTCCGCCGGTATCCCAATCATATCCAATTGATATCAAATCAGGTTTGTAATTGGTTGCAGATGCGGTTTCATCCAACAAATCCTTATACCCATTCAACTGGTGAGAATATTCGAAAGAAATAGCTGTTTTATTGGTCAGCTTATATCGTCCGCCCATTCCAATTGAATACATATTGTTTGTATTATTATATCCATAAGGAACCACATTGTAATGGATATAAGAAGGAATCAATTGCAATGAAAATTTTTCACTGAATTTCCGGGCAATCAATAACTGGTGCAGGAATGAAAGCCTGTTCCAGGTAAGATCATTGGGACTAGGTCCGTCTGTTGCATCAATATTCACAAGACCCAGATAGTCGATTGTTACCGGCATATTCTTCTTACCAGTCTGTTGCCTGGTCAAACGAATTTTTGTCCATGTTTCATACTTAGAGTTTCCTGTACTGGCAAAACCAAAATTGAGCCAGTTTTTTACTGAGTAATCAAAAGAAAGGTAAGTAGTAGCTACTCCGGCATTGAACCCGAATAACTGCGCTACATTCTGCCATCCCTTTCCGTTATTCCAAATATTGCCAAAGTGGTGACTGATCATAAACTCGAGATTACCCTTACCTGTCATTTCCACACTCTGCATATTGATAATACGGTTTGATTTGAAGGTTGCAGTAGTAACATTCTCTTTTACTTTCGATGAATCGTCTTTCATCAGACCGCCTAACAAGTCATCCTGTCCGGCTGCTTTCAGAAAAAAGCCGCATGCAACGATAAGATATAATAGTATTTTTTTCATAATCTTTATATTGTAAGATTAATTTAATTGGAAAACGATAGTAGCGTTAAGCGGTGTATACTCAGACAATTTAGGTTTTACCAAACCTGGTATATCGATATTATAGTCTTCCGCTTTTACTTTGAATATACAATTGAATGTGGCTGTTTTGCCTTTTACTTCCAGTTTTACGGGAGATGAAAAATCTTTCGTAACTCCATGTAAAGTAACCTGTCCGCTAGAAGAGATATTGTATACCCCGTCTTTGGTAAGCATATCCTTTGTAAATCCAATCAGTTTTCCTTTATAGGTTGCATTTGGAAATTTATCGGTATGCAGGTAGTTTTCATTAAAATGCTCTTCCAGCAATGCATTGTTAAAGTGAAAAGTTTTCATAGGAACCAATAAAGCCACTTCACTGGTTTCTACTTTCAGAACTGCCGTTGCTTCTTTACTGAGTGATGCATAATCGGTATGGGTCTGATCTTTATTGGGGTTAAAGAATATATTCCCGTCCCTGGTTTTATAGGTCTGTGCAGTCAGCATATTCATGAATAAGATCAGAGCAAATGATAATAGTAAGGTTATTTTTTTCATGGAAATAAGTTTTATGTTTTGATTGAATTAGTGTATTGATTTTATTGTGGTAATCCCTGTGCAATCCATGCTAAGAAAGTAGCTGTTGTGGTTCCATCCAAACTAATGGTTCCTCCTGGGTGTCCTGTACTGCCTGCACTTGTCATCATGCTGGAAATAATTGATTTATCGGCAGACATTTTAGTATAATCCAATGTGGGTCCGATACCGCCATGACAAGAACTACCTTTACAAACAGATTTATATATCGGTACAATATTTACTGCATACGAAACAGGGCCGGTAATTGCAGGTGGAACATAATTATCTTTTGCCCCTTGAGCAATCCATTCAGCGATCAATGCGGCATCAGCTGCTGTAAAATAAATACCGCCTTCTCCTGGGTGACCACCGCCTGTAATCATGGTATTAAATACACCTGAACGCGCTAGTATAGTTCCATAATATACAGTATCCAAATGTGAAAACTGTACGGCATTTGTAGAACTGTTATTATGGCAACCGCAGGCTCCGGATGTTACTATCGGTACTATATCGTCTCTAAATGAGATACTTGCTATGGAAGTAGCTGTTGGCTTTGTGATGTCGTTTTTATTGTTATAACAGGCGGAGAACAGCAGGATACCCCCAATCACAGCAATTGATATAAATAGTTTATTCATAAAAATTAATTTTAACAGTTGAAATTATTTGTGGATAATATTTCCGCTTTTTCTATATTGATAGATCCCGGTACCATCAGTTCCATATTTCCAAACATCAGGGATATTGGGATCCAGGAAATACCAGCCTTTGATCAGGGCTACTTCTGAAGGTTTCAATCCACCATCACTCCAGGCCATACCCCCTTGATTGGTTGTAGCAAAAACCTTTGTGCGTGGGTTAGCCAAAAGAAGTGTAGAATCCACCCTGGATAAAACAGAACTGGTTGAATTCAGATAGTCACCTTTTACATAATAATTCATTCCATTCGCTGAAAAACAAACAGTAGAATTGGCCCTTAATGCCTTTGGATAGTTGATATCCATCAGCACATCATCATAGGTATTAAAAGGACCACGGGCACTGATTGCTGATACAGGCGTACTTACTGTTTTATAGGGTCTAAAACTGGCATTGGCTAAAGTATCCGCATAAAATTTTCTTACGCTGTCTTTATACGCTTTCCAAACAGAACTAAGTAGTGGATCTTTTAATTGTGTATAAGAAGTAATAGAACCAGTATTAGGATTGGTGTACACAAATGTTATCGTGTCTGTTGCACTTACACCCAATAAGCCTTTTTTAGCCCACCCCCCTGTTGCAGTTGCTTCATTATGACAGTTACCGGAAGAACAACCGATATTAATCAAGGTAATGGCTGCTGGCCTGTAATCTTCTACACCTGGAAATTCCTTAGCACCATTCTTTATCCAATTATAAATAATATTCTTTTCCGAAACAGTCAAATCAACTCCATAATTGATTGGTGGCATTGCTTTTGTAAGATCACTGGTGGTAATCAGTTGGTATAACTGACTGGCTTGTGGATTACCTGGCACCACCATACTTTTTACACTTGCATAGGTATTCAGGTAAGGCTGAATGCCTGTTCCACCATGACAGGAAGAAGTTACACAGTTGTTTTTAATAATACTGATAACGCTTTTTGTTACTACTATATCATTAACGCCAGGAGTAACATCTGCATTAGGCACAATCGTTGAATCATAGAATGGCGAAAACAAAGTTGAGTCCGGCGTATTCACAAATGCGCGGGATACTCCAGTCGCATTGGTGCCATCTTTTTTACACTGAACTAAAAAAACGGTGAGCATTAACAAACAAACCAGGCTGATAATGCCTTTTTGGTAGGAGACCTTTCTTTTCATATACTAATTTTTTTATTAAACGGATATTAGCTTCTGTAATGATTATTTACCATATACACCTGATAAATAACCTTTCAATTCCGACACAAAATTACCTGCGGGTGGTTCTGCAATAAGTGATAGCACGCATAAACAATCATGATTCTAATCATGCCAATCTATGCACAACATCATGTTGGCATAAAGATTGAATTTGGATTTTTGCATTGAATAAAAATTAATGTCACAACAATATTTTACTCTTTATGAAAAAGAAAATCCTGTACAGTATTCTTGCCATCGTTGTAGTGTTTGCCATATGGGCAGCATTCAATAAAGAAAAAGCAACTCAGGCAGTTGTAGATCTGGGAATGGCCTTAACCTCTTCAATGAAACACCGCAATCCTGCAACGGAGAAAGCGAAATTTGAAATGAGTTCAGATGCATTTGCGAAGGCATTTAAGGACAATACTGCCGAAGCCACTAAAAAATATATCAACCAGGCTGTGCTGCTGGAAGGAGAAGTAACCACCGTTTCCGGTGTAATCGTATCCTTTAATAATGTAGCCTGCAATATCGATTCTGCCGATGTAGCCAAACTGGCTGGCGTAAAACCTGGCGCGAAAATTAAAGTACAGGGGCTGGTAGTAGGATATAATGATCTGATGGAAGAAGTTGATCTTGCTCAGTGCACGATTAAATAAACAAGCTTTAGAAGTATTGATTTATCTCAACGCAATACGCAATGTATTGCGTTGATTTTTTTTTGGAGACTTGAACACTTCGGATATTTCGCTTACTTTAGTTAGTATGATAAAGCGAAATTATTTTTTACTCCTTCTCCTGCTGATAACTCAGCTTACGATTAGCCAAAAAAGAGCAAATAGTCAAAATAACCTGCCCTATTTCCCTTCAGCACAAAGCTGGGAGCATCGTTTTCCTTCCCAGATGGGTCTCGATTCAAACAAAATCCAGGAGGCAATTGCTTTTGCAAAGTCTGCAGAAACCAAAAATCCACGTAATATGGAGATCAGCCATTACCAGAGTTTTGGAAAAGAACCTTTTGGAGAGGGCATCGGACCCTTTGCAGAAAGAGGAGATCCTACCGGAATGATTGTATACAAAGGGTTTATTATAGCCAGTTGGGGCAACCCTTTGCGTTGTGATATGACACATAGCGTAACCAAAAGCTTTTTATCCACTGTGATTGGTGTTGCAGTAGATCAGGGACTGATTGCGAGTGTCCAGGATACAGTCGCCAAATATGTACCTCCTATTGAATTATTTACTCCGGGTCAGGTAAACCGATCAGCCGATTTGATTGGTCAACCACAATTATTACAACCTTTTGAAACCCCGCATAACCGAACCCTTACCTGGGATCATATGTTGCGACAGGTAAGCGATTGGGAAGGAACTTTATGGGGAAAACCCGAATGGGCCGACAGACCTGATCCTGATCCTAAAACATGGATAGGGAGAAAAAGAAATGCTCCTGGTACCGTATATGAATACAATGATGTACGGGTAAATGCGCTCGCATTAGCTGCCACCAGCGTATGGCGTCGACCGCTTCCACAGGTATTAAAACAATATATTATGGATCCGATAGGGGCTTCGAATACCTGGCGATGGACCGGGTACCGAAATGCCTGGATTGTTTTGGATGGCCAGCCGGTTCAATCAGTAAGTGGTGGTGGACATTGGGGTGGCGGCATGTTTATTAATGCATTTGATATGGCTCGTTTTGGGCTTTTAACCCTCCATAGAGGTAACTGGAATGGGAAACAGCTTTTAAGCGAACAATGGGTTAACCAGGCTTTAACCCCTACTCCTGCCAAAACTGATTATGGATATATGAATTGGTTTCTGAATACTGATAAAAAGTTGCTACCGGATGCTCCTGCTAACGCTTTTATGCATATAGGTAATGGAAATAATATCATTTATGTTGATCCGGAGCATGAACTGGTGGTGGTTATTAGATGGATAGCCGATACAAAATCCATTAATGAAACCATTCGAAAAATACTGGAAGCTTTTCACCAATAACCTGATGGGATTGTTTTTCATGTCGAATTTGGCATCTTCTCAGTGAAAAGGCTGGCAGTTTTGTCAAATCCCCCTATTTTTGCGCCCCGGTGTTTTTATAGAATCTCAAACACCCGATAAAGAAGCGGATGTGGCGAAATTGGCAGACGCACTAGACTTAGGATCTAGCGCCGCGAGGCGTGTGGGTTCGACCCCCTCCATCCGCACTGATTGAATTTCAATTGATTACAAGGAGACCTAATGATTTAGGTCTTCTTTGTTTTCGGACTATTTTCATACAAACGGGATTTTAATTGGCCTGATAATGCTGATTTACTATTACAAATAGCTAAAAAGCATTGATTGAACAATCATACATCAAGTGAAATTAAGTTTAGCGCTAGACCCAAAATCTAGTTATCACGAGGTAATGAAAGTTATATTCTCGTTCTTGGCGGGAGCGTAAATTAAGCTGCGTTAAGGTCTCAAGTCAATTAGGGGGGCTAAGAGACAACAATATTTTTCTTGCAAGGAATTTCCGTGAATTTAAAAGACCTTGTGGCTCTCTCCCAATAATCATACACGATAAATTAGATATTCAGGCAACTAAGAATAAAATATTGGCAAAGCAAACGGCATCCTTTGCCAATTCATCCCAACCGGTATTCTTGCCTTTTAAAAAGCTGAGAGATTTTTTATCGTATTGTTGATTTTCTAACATTTTATAATTACTACCAAATTAACAAAGCTCTTAAAGGTTGCCATACACCTAAATCATCTGCATATTCAAATGCATCTATAAAGTCTGGAATTACGGCAATTGTTGAATATGCAGGCACTAAAATATCTGCGTTGCGTAAGGATGTACAAGCAGTTGATAAACTATTGAATTTAAAACTACCAGGATTCTGTTTAAAGTCACATTTTTGATTAGTAGTAACTACGCCAATAGTTTCAGTTGACACATTTGGAGTATAACATTCACAGTCTGAAAATCGAAGATTGCCAGCACCATCATTAACTATGTATAACTGTGGAACTCTAACAATATGGTAACGCCGAATAACTGTTGCTGAAACTGTAAAATTCAATCTCATTTTTTTGAGCGGAACTGCAACAGCTTTATAGTTACCTTTTATTTGTTCAAGAAATGGAACAAGGTTAATTAAGCAGTTTTCAATCCTTAACAGTTCGCCTTTATATACTGGTGAAGCTAATTCAAAATGTGAAAGAGGGTGCAATAATGTGTTTAAATATCCTTTTAATTCTAATAATAATGAATCATTTTGGTATGTAGTTCTAACAAAGTGAATAGCATTTTCTACAATCTGAGTTAGCTTGTATCCTTTTGTTAGTTCTCCATATTCATCTGAGAATGTTGCAAATTGATTTCTGTTTTCCTGTTCAGGTATTAAATTTTTATCTGTAAGTAATTCTTCTGCATATTTTCGGAAATTATTAGCTGCACTTGGATAATCAGGTTTTATTTCATTTTTTAATGCAGCCTCACCTTTCGCAAAATTGCTGTCGTAATTAGTAAGTATTGGCTTATCAAAAGTTTTGCCAGCAGTATGTTCTCCTTTGTGAACAAAAATTTCGTAATACTTCCATTGCTCTTTCATGTGTACATTAAACCAACGTACCGCTGTTTCGTACCAAAACCTATCATAAGTGGAAACAAAAATCTGATGGTCGGGAAACTCAGCTTTAATAAGTTCTAAAAGAGGAATGCGGTTTGATGTGTCTAAACTGTAAATACCACACAAATTGATCCCCTTCCGCCAGAGCAATGTGACCCCCTGCAAACACCTTTTCAAAAATCGCTTATTGGGTCCTAAAAAAAATGGTAAAGAACTAATTGCTTTTGTTGTTCAAAC
>Ga0316232_1002362_pt1 | contig 19799 bp, 14 predicted proteins | sample TBHtaG_FD_206006 | JGI IMG/M metagenome (GOLD analysis project Ga0316232, IMG submission 206006) | Freshwater microbial communities from Trout Bog Lake, Wisconsin, USA - TBH18025_13 | ecosystem: Environmental > Aquatic > Freshwater > Lake > Hypolimnion/Profundal zone | place: USA: Wisconsin... | reverse complement strand
CCCGTCGCCCCCCCCCCCCCCGGCGGCCCGGGCCTCTCTGCCGCCAAGGCCAGCAGGGTCGACCTGGTGATTTCGGATGTCGTGATGCCCGAGATGGACGGCTACGAGCTTTGTCGAGCCCTTCGAGCCGATGGGGAGTGCCATCGCCTACCGGTGATCATGCTGACCTCCTTGTCCGACCCGAAGGATGTGATCCGCGGCCTCGAAGCCGGGGCTGACAATTTCATCTGCAAGCCTTACGAGGACCAGGCGTTGCTCGCGCGGGTGGAGAGCGTCCTGGCCAACCTGGAACTTCGCAAGAGCGTGAAAAGCGAAATCGGGGTCAACATCTTCTTCGCCGGGCAACAGTTCCTGATCACCTCCGACCGGCTCCAGATCCTGGACCTCCTGCTCTCGACCTACGAAAACGCGGTCATTCAAAACAAGGAATTGATCCATGCCCGCAACGAACTGAGGGTTCTCAATCTGCAACTCGAGACACAGGTAGCCGAGACCACGGCCGACCTGAAGGCGCGGATCAAGGAAATCAGGTGCCTTTACAGCATTTCGAACCTGGTGGCTGCCCCACGGAAGTCGATTCAGGCATCGCTGGAGGCGGCGCTGCCCATGATCCCCCAGGGATGGCAGTATCCGGAGGCGGCCAGATCAAGGATCCGCTTCGAAGGGCTGACGTTCTCCCTGGATGGCTTTCAGGATACCGCCTGGAAGCAGTCAGCCGACCTCGTGGTCTCGGGCCAGACCATTGGAACAGTCGAGGTCAGTTACCTGGAAGAGAAACCCCCGCGGGATGAGGGTCCCTTCCTCCAGGAGGAGCGGAACCTGGTCAATGACATCGCCAGGCAACTCGGCGTCATGATCGAGAAAATGCGCAGCGAAGCACAGGTAGAATACCTGGCCCGATTCCCGAAGGAAAACCGGTCCCCGGTCTTGCGGGTCGCCCTGGATGGCACCCTGGTATACGCCAATCCGTCTTCCGTTCCGCTTCTGCAGCATTGGGGCAGCCAACCCGGCCAGAAACTGCCAGAAGCGATGACCGCCAACGTCCACAGCGCGTTGACCACCGGCCTGAGGCAGGAGGTCGAGCTGGAATGCGCGGGCCAATCCTACGCACTCGATCTGTGCCCGGTCATGTCCGAGGGATATGTCAGCATCTACGGCTACGACATCACCCGACGCAAACGGGCCGAGGAGGCGCTGCAGCGCCTCACGGACATCCATGCCACCCTGAGCCAGACCAACCAAGCCGTCGTGCGGGCCCAGACCGAGGAGGAACTGCTCCGGGAAACGGTTCGAATCTGCGTGGAATTCGGACATTTCGACCTGGCCTGGATCGGAGAGGCGGACGAAGAGCGAGGCTGCGTTCGCATCCTGGCGGCCTCAGGCCCCGCTTCAGGCTTCATTGAGGGACTGGAGATCAGCCTTGACCCGCAACGCGTTGAGGGCCTGGGGCCAAGTGGGAAATGTCTAAGGGAAGGGCACTTGGTCATCGTCCAGGACTGGGATCAGGATTTGAGCCTGGCTCCCTGGCGGGAGCGTGGCCGGTCCTTCGGCATCCAGGCCAGCGCATCATTCGCATTGTTCCAGGGGAACCGTGCCCGCGCCGTCTTGAGCCTCTACTCGCGCGAAGCTTATGCATTCACTCAAGAGCGCCTGAAACTCCTGGAGGAAATGTCCATGGACCTGGGCTACGCCCTGGATGGTTTCACAAGCGAGCGCCTGCGCCGCCAAGCCGAAAAGTCGCTCAAGGTCAGCGAAGAAAACTACCGGGGCATATTTGATAACTTCACTCTGGGCGTTTACCGTACGACTGAGGATGGTCGGTTCCTGCTCGCCAACCCCGCATTCGTCAAGATGCTCGGTTATACGTCTTTCGAGCAAATCCAGGCGTTGAACCTGGAGAAGGACGCGCAAAACCATGGCTTCAATCGATCAGCCTTCAAGAAAGCGTTCAAAAAGGGCGATGAGATCGTCGGATTGGAATCGCCATGGGTCAGGACCGATGGGAAAATCGTCTTCATCCGTGAGAATGCCAGGGTCATCCGCGACAACGACGGTCAGGTCCTGTACTACGAGGGCTATGTCGAGGACGTCACCGAGGCGAGGGCGGCGGCGGCTCGAGAACAACTATTCCGGGCTACGCTTCAGCTGCTCAACAGCGTTGACGATGGCGATGAATCTATTGGCTCCATTCTGCAACTAATCAAGAAACACTTGGATATTGAGGCCGTTGGTTTGCGCCTGCGGGAAGGAAATGACTTCCCGTACTTCCTAACGGAAGGTTTTTCCGAGGATTTCGTAATAACTGAGCGATTCCTCTGTGAGAAGAACTCGGCCGGCGATGTTGTGTACGATTCCAAAGGGAACTGTGTGTTGGAGTGCATGTGCGGGAGAGTCATCCTCGGACAGACCAATCCCAGTATGCCCTTTTTTACCGAAGGAGGAAGTTTCTGGACAAATGGAAAAACCGCTCTGTTGGATTCAGTGGCCATAACGGAACTCCAAGCAAATACCCGCAATCGATTCAAGAATGAAAATTATGAATCTATAGCACTTGTGCCCTTGAAATCCGGGCAGGAGATCATTGGATTGCTGCAGCTCAACGACCATCGTCCAAATCGTTTCACACTGGATACCATCCATTTCTTTGAGGGGTTGGGGGCCAGCATCGGGATCGCATTGGCCAGAAAGCAGTCGGCGGAAGCTCGGCAGTCTTCCGAACTCCGCTACCGGCGTCTTTTCGAATCTGCCAAGGACGGCATCCTGATTCTCGAAGCCGAGACGGGGAGGATCATGGATGCGAATCCATCCCTGGCGGTTCTGCTGGGCCACACCCAGGAAGCGGTCATTGGTAAGCAGCTATGGGAGTTGGGGGTCTTCGGTGACTACGCTTCCGCGATAAACAGCATGGAGGAAGTGAAGCGCAAAGGGTCCCTCCGGTACGAGGACAAACCCATGGAAACCTCAGATGGAGGCAAGGTCCATGTAGAGGTCATCAGCAACGTCTATCGGGTAAACGACCGCCAAGTGATCCAATGCAATATCCGCGATATCACCGAACAACGCCTCGCGGCGGCTGAGATCAGGAGTCTGAATGAGAATCTCGAGAAAAAGATCCAGGAGCGCACGCTCCTGCTGCAGTCCGCCAATACGGAACTGGAATCCTATTCCTATTCCATCAGCCACGACCTGAAGGCACCCCTGCGCTCCATCGCAGGGTTCAGCCAGGCGGTGATCGAGGACTACGAGGACCTGCTGCCGGCGGAAGGCCGGGAGTATCTCCAGCGGGCCCAGGACGAGGCGATCCGGATGGGGGGCCTCATTGAGGACCTGCTGAGGCTTTCGCGTTTCGGCAAGCAGGAAATGGCCACCGAGGAGTTGGACCTCACCGCGCTGGCCCATTCAATCCTGCACGGGCTCGCCGGCCTGGAGCCCACTCGCAGGGTTAAATTCGCGCTGGAACCCAACTTGAAAGTCCATGGGGATTCCGTGCTGATCCGCGTACTCATGGACAACCTGCTGGGCAATGCCTGGAAGTTCACTTCGAAAACGGAAGCAGCGACCATTCAGGTTCGCCGCTGCCCCAGCGAGGCCGGTTGGCTGGCCTTCTCGATCTCAGACAACGGAGCCGGGTTTGATCCAGCCTATGTGGATCGGCTCTTCACCCCCTTCAGGCGGCTCCATTCCACCGAGGAATTCGCCGGGACCGGCATCGGTCTTGCGATTGTCCGGCGCATCGCGCAGCGCCATGGTGGGACCGTCGAGGCCGAGGGCCGGCCTGGAAACGGTGCGACCTTCACGGTGGTCCTCCCTGAGCCGCAGCCATGAATCGGGCGCTGCTTCTTTGGGCGGAAGACGATCCAGGGGACAGGGCGATGATCCGGCGGACGCTTCAACGTTCCAGCCTCGACCTGAAGCTGGTCATGGCGATGGACGGCAAGGAGGCGATGGATTTCATCTCAGGTTCCGGTTCCAGACCGCGAGTGGAACCCACAATCGTGATCCTGGATCTGGAGATGCCGCGAATGTCCGGTTGGGATCTCCTCACAGCCATCCGCGCCCTTCCCGGCTGCGAGGATCTCCCGCTGGTGGTCTTCTCCAGCAGCGGCATGCCGTCCGACATCGGCAAAGCCCTCAAGCGCGGAGCCACCGATTACCTGATAAAGCCGCTGGAACCTCTCCGATTCAGGGAGATGGTTCTGGACCTGGGCCAACGCTGCGTGCGCTACGCCTCGTCAGACGCGCCTCTGCTCTGGTGAAACCATGGAAACCCTAAACCTGCTGCTCATCGAGGACTCGGAGAACGACGCGAAGCTGCTGCTCCGCCTGCTGGAGCGGCAGGGCCTGAACGTGAAGTGCCGCAGGATAGAAACCAAGGAACAGCTGGCAGCATCCCTGGCGGAAGGTGGCTGGGACCTGGTGGTCTCCGACTATTACCTTCCCCATTTCGATGGGGTGGACGCCCTTCGGCTGGTCCGCGCCGTGGATCCGGACCTCCCCTTCATTGTGGTCTCGGGCAAACTGGGCGAGGACCTGGCGGTGGCGGTCATGCGCGCCGGCGCCAACGAATTCCTGCTCAAGGACCACCTATCCCGGTTCGGTCCGGTCATTGAACGAGAGATGCGGGAGTCCGCGAACCGTCGGATCCAGCGGGCCTACGAGGAGGAGCGGCGCCGTCTGCACATGGCCATAAACCAATCGCCAGATGCCGTCCTCATCACGAATCAGGACGGGCGGATAGTCTATGCCAATCCCGCATTGGAAGCCATTTCGGGCTATTCCCTCCCGGAACTGCTGGGTCAGAATCCCCGCTTGTTCAAGAGCCATCGCCATGATGCCGACTTCTACCGCGTTCTGTGGGACACCTTGAAAAAGGGGGAAACTTGGCACGGCCTCTTCGTGAACAAGCGCAAGGACGGCCAGTTCTGGGAGGCCGAAGCCTCCATCACTCCGGTGTTTGATCCGGAAAATCGCCTGGCCAACTACGTCTGCACGCAGCGGGACGTCACCCATGAGCGCCTGCTCCAGTCCCGATTGGAACAATCCCAGCGCCTCGAAGCCATTGGCTTGCTGGCAGCGGGCATCGCCCACGATCTCAACAACATCCTCACACCCATCCTGGTCCGCTCGGAAATGAGCCTGACCCGCGAGGATCTGGATTCAAAGCTCCGATGGAACCTTGAGGTCATCCAGATCTCAGCGAACCGCGCCGCGACCCTGATCCAGCAGGTTCTCAGTTTCTCCCAAAGGATGGCCAGGGATGTGCGCAGCCTCGAACTGCATCGCCTCGTGAAAGAATCCCTGAAGTTGGTGCGTGCCGCGATCCCCAGCAGCGTCCAGTTCAAAGTTGACCTGGAGGCGGAAAGCGGCTTCGTGATGGGTGACGCGACCCAACTCCACCAGATTGTGCTTAACCTTTGCTCCAACGCCGCCCATGCCATGCGCGAATTGCCTGGGACGCTATGTGTTTCCCTGCGAAGGGAGAAGATCCCTGCAACGCTTTGCGTCATGGGCCTCCAGCTTCCCAAGAGCCTGTACCTGGTCCTGGAAGTATCCGATACAGGACATGGCATGGACGCCGAAACCCTCTCCAAGGTCTTCCTGCCCTTTTATACAACAAAAGGTCCCGGGGAAGGGACGGGGTTGGGCCTCTCCATCGTCCACGGGATCGTCAAGGACATGGGTGGCGGGATCCAAGTTGAAAGTAATCTGGGTGTGGGCACCACGTTCCGGGTCTTCCTGCCCATGGCGGCGCCAGTCGGGTCCCCCTCACTCGAAGGCAACCGTCTTCTACCGCTCGGCACCGAACGGATCATGATCGTGGATGACGATATGCATGTGCTCTCGACGCTGGAGATCATGCTGTCCGGTCTTGGCTATCTTGTCGTGGCACTTCGGCATCCCCAGGAGGCTCTCGAGCGATACCAGGCCGGTACGGATGGCTTCGACCTGCTCTTGACGGACCTTACCTTGCCCGGGATGACGGGTTACGACTTGATCACCCAGGTGCGGGCCCTCAGACCCGGGCAGCGCACGTTGCTGATGACCGGCAATCTGGGCGTGGTGGATGCGCAAGCCACCGGTCCGTCCATGCCCGATGGCATGCTTGCTAAACCGTTCTCGGTCCAGAATGCAGCCGAGATGATCCGGAATGTGCTGGACCGTTAAAGATGCTCCATGGCCGGTTTGCCTTCCAAGGCATCGGATTTAAGCTTTCCGGCCGCATCACTTAACGCCATGCATCCCGGGTGGTTGGAGCTTGCCGGAGGGTTAACTCAAACCTTTCCAATGGGGAACCCCTATGGGGCAAGGCTATTGGTGAGGTCGTCCTCCGATTTTAATTGTTTCGATTTCATTTCCTGCCGATAAGGTGGTACGAACGGAATTTGTCTCGTCCGGTGAGGAGGGTAAACCATGGACGCCATTCTGAATATTTCGGGAATTTCGACAGTCGATCATGTACCCCATGTTGTTTTAAAATCTGTGGCATCACCATCGGTAAACAATTTGCTTCCAAAGCCAGCACTTTCCCAAATGCTTGACGAGCCGTTATTTGAACTCAAGCAGCTGGCTGCGGAAGGCAATCAAATGGCCAAACAGATACTGACGCATGAACAGACTAAGGAACAGCTAGGACAGATGACGGCTAAGGCCGCTGGAAATGTCCCTGAATTTGGTCTAATCAATATTATTGCTGGATTACGTGGCCTCAAACGTCGGCCGTTGTATACAATTGCTGGCATGAGGTTCCCGAGGGTTCGCCCGCATGACTCTGCTTGGGTACCAACCCTCTCTCACTGGAGGCCACCCAGGGGGCATAGCGGCGTCCAGGGTTTGGTTAGGCTGACCTTCGCGCCGATCACGTCCAACAGCGTTTCGTGCAGAGATTTATTTTTATTCCTTCCACGGCGGCATCGTGGGTGGTGGACTCAGGCCGTCCCGGCCTGGATATCCCTGGTGATCTTCACTCCCGGTTTCACCTTCTTACCGGCCATCGCCTCCGCGATCCAGTCCGCCGTCTCCTGGCTGGCCGTGGCCATGATGCCCTCGCTGCCCAAGTGGACATAGGTGTCGCGAATCTTGCCCAGCGAGTGACCCAGCAGGGCATAACCGATGGCTGCGGGGTAACCCAGTTACATGCTGGTGGTCTTGAAGGACCGCCGGAGGTCATGGGGAGTGAACCCAACCGCCCGGGCGACTCGGCAGGTCCCCAGGGCCTTGGCTAGGCGAAAAGCCTCCGCCCAAATCTCCTGCGGCATGTGCTCACGTCCTACGCGGCTTATTCTCCAGTCCAGGATCCGAGCCCTCAGGTCCTCGACGTCTACCGGCAGTTCCTCATCCTTCGGCTTTCCCATGGCTCGCTCCAAGCAAGATCCACGAGCCTACCGCCCCTCAACAGGCAAGTTCACGCACGCATGCTGCAGGGACACCATTGCTGGGACCGATATCTGCAGAAGCCACTTGCACGCTGTAATCATTTGGATACATTTATAGGATGAAATTGATCGAGCGGACTCCGGAATTCGACATTTGGCTACATCAACTGAAAGACCTGAAAGGCAAAGCCCGGGTTGCCGCCCGCATCAACTCCGCCGCCCTGGGCAATTTCGGGGACTGCAAGGCGGTGGGGGATGGGGTCTATGAAATGCGCATCGATTTCGGCCCAGGCTACCGGGTCTATTACGCTCGACGTGGGCAGGTCGTCTACCTTCTGCTGATCGGTGGCGGCAAGGGCGCCCAGCGCCAGGATATCGCCAAGGCCAAAAGCCTCCTCCAGAACCTCCCCAAGGAGTGACCATGACCACCAAGACCGCCCCCTTCGACGCCGCCGATTACCTGGACAACGAGGAAACCATCGCGGAATTTCTGACCGCCTCCATGGAAGACCCCAATCCGGACGTCTTTCTCATGGCCTTACGCGATGTCGCCAGGGCTCGGGGCATGGCCGACCTGGCCAAGGCCAGCGGCCTGGGGCGGGAAAGCTTGTACAAGGCCCTGGCCCCTGGCTCCAAACCTCGATATGAGACAATAATTAAGGTGCTGCACGGCCTGGGGATTGCCATGCTGGTCCGGACCGCGCCCACCCAGGCCCCCACACCGGCGACCAAAGTTACCACCTAGGCGGGACCAACCGGGATTGGGACGGCCGGGACTCGAATCGAATGGTCCAGGTTACACGCTACCCAGGGAGTTCCAACTGCCGCTGCAGTTCCTTCACGCTGAAGGGCTTGGGCAGCAAGGAGACCCTCGGGAAAGCCCTGGTGAGGTCCAGCGCCGCCTGGTCGACCCGGCCGGTGGCGAGCAGCACGGGCACCTCGGGCTGCAGCGCGCGCAGCCGGGGCAGGGTGCCGGCGCCGCCCAGACCGGGCATGTTCATGTCCAGGATCACCACGTCGGGCTGGGCCCCCGCTTCCAGCTGCTTCAGGGCCTCCTCGCCGCTGGTGGCCGCCATCACCTTGTGGCCCAGGATCGCCAGGATCGCCTGCATGGAACTCTGGATCAATTCGTCATCATCGATCAGCAGGACCTCAAGGCTGCGGGGAGCCGGCAGCGTGGGCGGTTCGACGGGAGGCGCGGCGGGTGCGGGCGCCGGCGCCGTGGCCGGCAGCAGGATGGTGACGCAGGTTCCCCGGCCCGGCTCGCTGAGGAGCTCCAGTTGGCCCCGGTGCAGCTTCACCGTGCTGTACACCATGGAAAGGCCCAGGCCGGTGCCCTTGCCCGGGGCCTTGGTGGTGAAGAACGGATCCATGGCCTTCTGGAGGACCTCCGGGGGCATCCCGCATCCGGTGTCCACAACCTTGATTTCGACCCATTCGGTTCCGTGGTTCCGGGTCCGCAGCGTGAGGGTTCCGGAGTCCGGCATGGCGTCCACGGCGTTGACGCAGAGGTTCATCAGGGCGTTGGTCAGGGCCGTGGCGTCGCCTTTGACGGGCAGCAGCGCGTCCGCGAGGTCCAACACCAGGCGGACCTTGGCCAGGGTGGTCCGTTCCAGGAGGTTGACCTCTTCGCGGAGGATCACGTTCAGATCCAGTTGCCGTTCCTCGACCACGGTCTGATGGGCGAAATTGAGCAGGCTTTGCACCATCTTCCGGCCCCGGACGGCGGCCTGGGCAATGGTGTCGAAGGCGGAGTGCGCTGAACTGCCGGGGGAGTGGGCCACGACGCTGGCGGAGGCCAGACCGAGGATCGCCGCCAGGACATTGTTCATGTCATGAGCCACGCCCCCCGCCAGGACCCCCAGGGCCTCCAGCTTCTGGGCCTGGACCAGCTGTTCCTTGAGCCTCAGCCGGTCCTGCTCGGCCTGCTTGCGTTCGGTGACGTCGCGGGTGAGGCTGAGGTGGCAAGGTTTGCCATCGATCTCCAAGGCCGATACCGAGATCTCGGCGCTGAACACGCTCCCGTCCTTGCGCCGATGGGGGGTCTCGAACCCGATCACGGTGCCGTTCTCCCGCAGGCTGGCCATGAGCCGGTCGCGGTCCTCCAGGTTCACCCAGGGATCCAGTTGGGCGGGGAGCAGGGGCTTCCCGATGAATTCCTCACGAGTGAAGCCGAACAGCGTGGTGAAGGCCTGATTGAAATCCAGGCAAACCCGGTTGGTCGTGTCCACCAGGTCGATGGCGTCCGGGCTCAGTTGGAAGATTTTTGCCAATTTATTCTCTGAAACGCGGAGGGCCTCCTCGCCCTGCTTGCGCTGGGTGATATCCAGGATCGTGCCGGTCATGCGCAGCGCACGGCCCTGCTCATCTCGAATGGCTGCCTGGCCCCTGCCCACGACCCATTTGACCTCGCCGTTCGCGGTCACCACCCGGTGCTCCACATCGAAGGTCTGGCATAGGCCGGCGATGCACTGCTCGACGACCGCCACCACGCGCGCTTGATCTTCCGGAAAGATCCTGTCCCGCCACGCCTCGACCCGTCTCGAAAACGCCTGGGGTGGATAGCCCAACATGACGCCATAGGCGGAATTGAAGAATATCTCGCCCGACGCCACATCCCAGTCCCAGATGCCGTCCGTGGTCGCCTCCATGGCGAGGCGGTAGCGCTCTTCGCCGGTCTGGAGGTCCTTTCGCGCCAGGACGGCCGCGGTGATGTCATCGAAGCTCACGAGGGCGCCGCCCCCCTGAAGGGGTTCCGCGGACACTTCCAGCCAAAGGGTGCTGCCGTCCGCCCGGCGGCGCCCCAGGGTCTCCCGGCGCACGGGCGTTCCGTCCCTCAGGGCCACCCGCCCAGGAAATGCCTCGGCCGGGAGCGGCGTCCCATCAGCCGCGCACAGCCCGGTCCATGGTTCGGGCAGGCCGGAGGCCAGAAGGGCCTGGTTGCTGAGGCCCAGGATCTGGCCCGCAGCGGCATTCACCGCCAGGTACCGGCCCGTGGCATCGAGCAGCATCACACCCTGGGGCATGGCATCCATGAGCGGGGTCCAGCCGGGGGGTGAGTATTCCCACTGAGCGTCCTGGGGATCGGATATCGGAACTGCCATGGATTCACCAGGTCACTGAACTATCGCCTCGGCAAAGAATGAACTTACCACAATGCCAACTGGCCACTGCGTGAAACTGGGGAGGACAGGGAGTCCGCACGTCCCGGAAAGGCCACAGGCGTAAAAAACAGTTCCCCCGGACCACCCGAAGGTTTAACGTTGAAGGTGCGGCGGGCAAAACAACAACGACCCAGGTTTCAGGGGTGCCCAGGGGAGCCGCTCAAACTTCCCCCGTTCCGCGTCGTGGTCTCGCGGAGATCCAGACCACCTGGGGACTGCCTCTCCCATGAATGTTTTAAAAGGCAGCGGGAGCGATCAGCTCACCCCCCGGTCCGAGAAGCCGGGGACTTCAATCGACCCTGATGGCCACCGTGTCGGTCAGGGAAGTGCCGTCATGGGTCGTGCACAGGAGTCGCAGCTCCACTTCGCCTTTCTCCTCGAAGGTGACGATGGTGCCGCCCCTCAGGCCGCGCAGTTCACCCTGGAGCCGGGGCGCGGCCGGCCTGCCGGTGTGCGGATCGGTGCAGTCCAGGGTCCAGAAGCAGGGCACCGGTTCATCGGGCTCCCCTTCGACGCGGGCCCGGGGGCCGGTGAAATCCACCGCCAGGGCCAGGCCCGCGGCGACCGCTCCGCCGGGGCTCAAGGCCAGCGCGGGGGGTTCCAGCAGTGCGGGCAGGGGCTCCGAGCAGTGGACCAGGCAGGGCCCATCGGCCACGTAGAGATCGCCCCAGCGGTCCACCGCCACGCCCTTCGGCTCGCCCAGGGCTCCGAATTCCGGCCCCAGCGGGCCCTGGAGGCCGCAGCGCAGCAGCCCGAAGCGGGTGCAGGCCTGGCTCCGGTCGCCCACCAGCGTGCTGAGCGTCATCCGGCCGGCGTATTCGGGCTGCAACACTTGGATGGCGTGGTTGCCCCGGTCGGTGACGATGATCCGGGGCCACGCCACGGTGATGCCGTAGGGGTTGTCCAGGCAGGGCACCCAGGCCAGGGCGAGGGGCGTGGCGGCGCCGGGACCGGGGGAACCCGGGGTGGCCGGATGGCCGCACAGGGTCGCCACCTCCCCGTCCGGGCCGACCCTGCGCACGCTGTGGCCATCCACCACGTAGAGCACGCAGGTCAGGGCGCCGTCGACGGGTTGGCCGATGGCCAGGCCCTTGAGGTCGCGGAACCGCGCCTCGGTGGGCCGGCCGTCCAGGCTCCCGGCCTGGCCCGGCACTCCCGCCAGGGTGCTCGCGCCGCCCAGGGGCGAGATCCTGCGGATCACATGGTTGCCCCGGTCGGCCACATAGATGGTGCCGTCATCGGCCACGGCCACGCCCTGGGGATCGTCGAACCGGGCCAGGCGGGCGTCGGCGCTGTCCCGGTGGCCAGGTTGGCCCGGCACGCCCGCCAGCGTGGTCACCCGGCCCAGGGCGTCCACGGCCCGGATCACGTGGTTGCCGCTGTCCGAGAGCACGAAGCTCGGCGCGGAGAGCCAGAGCCCGGAGCTTTCCGGGGCCGGTTGGGGCGCGACGAAGGTGGGGGCCCGGAACCGGGCGAGCTGCTGGCAGCCGTCCCGGTGCCCCGGCTCCCCGGCGGCGCCGCACAGGGTGGTCACTTCCCGGCCGGGCGAAACGATGCGCACCACGTGCGCCTCGGAGTCCGCCGCCACCAGGGTGCCGTTGCCCAGCATGGCCAGCCCCGCCGGGCCCCGGAACCGGGCCGAAAGCCAGCTGCCGTCGGCATCGCCCGGTTCCGTGAAGGGATTCCCGGCCAGCGGGACCAGGCCCCTGACCTTGATCCGGAGTTTCTGGGTCCGGCTCATCCAGGAGCTTGGGGTGCCGCGGTTGAGGGCTTCCACCTGGGCCAAGGTCACGGCGCCCCGGACCTGGACTTCGCCGTAAGGCATGCCGCCCGGCTCGATCCGCACCGGGTCTCCGGATTCCAGGAAGGACAGCAGCTGCGCGTCCGGCCGCAGCCCCCAATGGGGCCAGGACACCGGCACCTTCAAGCCGTAGCCGATGATCTGCAGTTCGGCGTAGCCCGCGCCCAGGAGCGGCTCCACCACCGCCCCGGGATCGCCGAACCGGCCCGGGCCGGCGATGTTCCCGAACGGCAGCGCCGCCGACCAGCCTGGGCCGAAGATCCCTGGCCCGAGCAGATCCGCCACGGTCCGAAGGGCTGCGCGGTCCGCCAGGATCAGCACCCGGGTTTCATCCCACGCCTCGGCATCGGCCAGGCTGGTGGCGCGCACCACATAAACCCCCGGCGGACCGGCGAAGATTCCGGTCGGACCCAGGACGCCACCCGGGCCCGCCACCCTCCAGCGGCAACCTTCCTGCGCGGCGTTCAGCACCCGCGCCTGGAACGCAAGGCTGGCGCCGGCCTGGATGACGGGGTTCCGGGGCGAGAGCTCGACCCGGGCCTGGGCCGGCAGAACCAGGGCAGCGAACGCCAGAAGGCCGCTTTGAATGGGACGGAACATGGCTACTCCTCGAGTCCTGGAGTGCGCGCGGACCCGGGTCCGGTTCCCGGGTCCTGGCGGTTCAGCTGCAAGATAAGGCTTCAATTGCGCCATTATGCTGCAATAGTCATGGTCACTTTCCGGGGAGGCAACCATGAACGCTCTTATCAACCTTGCGACGCTGGAGTGGCAGCCGGTCAGGCCCGAGATCACCGCCGGAGTGCTGGGCAAGGCCATGCTGGACGGAGCCCTGAAGGTCGTGCTGACCCGGGTGGAACCGGGCGGCAGGTTCCTTCCGCACGTGGACAAGTTCGCTCATCTCTTCTATTTTCTCAGCGGCGAGGGGGCGCTCTGGGTGGGCGGGGAGCGGGCCGAAGCGGGCCCGGGCGTCGTGGCGCGGATCGACGCCGGGGTGGAGCACGCCTACGAGAACACCGGCCAGGAAGACCTGGTCCTGGTCTCGCTGAACATTCCAAGTCAATAATGCAGGACACGGAGCCGACCATGGATGCCAGCGCCATCATCAAGGACCGCAGGGCCCTGCACCAGATCCCGGAACTGGGCCTGGAACTGCCGCGCACCGCGGACTATTGCGAGCGGGCGCTGCGCGGCATGGGGCTGGCGCCGCGGCGGATCGGCGACGGGATGATCGTGGATCTGGGGACCGATGGGCCCCGGTTCGCCTGGCGGGCGGACATGGACGCGCTGCCGGTGCGGGAGGAGACCGGGGCCGTCTATGCCTCGACGATTCCCGGGCGGATGCACGCCTGCGGCCACGACGCCCACATGGCCATCGCGCTCGGCGTGGCCCGCCACTACAGCGGCGGCGCGAGCCTGCCGTGCCGCCTGCGGCTGATCTTCCAGCCCGGGGAGGAAGGTGCCGGCGGCGCCCTGCACATGATCGAACGGGGCGCGCTGGACGGGGTGGCGGCCGTGGCGGGGCTGCACGTCGGCTGTATCTTTCCCGAGCTGCCCCTGGGCTGCTTCGGCACACGCCAGGGGACGGTCATGGCCTCGGCCACCTTCTTCACGGTGACCTTCACCGGGAAGGGCACGCACGGCGCCGCTCCTGACCAGGGGAGCGACGCGCTGCTCGCCGGCTGCCAGTTCGCTGCCGCGCTGCAGACGGTCCGCTACGGGGCGGCGAGCCCGGGCCACCCGACGGTGCTGTCCCTGGGGTCCTTCCACGCCGGCTCGGCGGCCAACGTCATCCCCGGGGAGGCGGTGCTGACCGGCACCATGCGCACGACCAGCCTGGAAGACCAGGCGGCCATGGGCCGGCAGCTGGAACGGCTGGCCCAGGGCATCGCCCTGGCCAACGGCGTGGCGGTGCAGGTGGAGGCCGTGCTGCGCGCCCCCATGACCGCCAATACCGACCCGGTCCTGGCCGAGCTGCTGGAGACCGCCGTGGCCGCCGTCCATGGCGCCGGCAGCTTCCGCTGGCTGGCGGAGCCCACCCTGGTGGGCGAGGATTTCGGTGCCTACCTCGAGCGGGTGCCCGGGGTGTTCTTCTTCCTGGGCACCCAGCCGGAAGGCAGCGCCGTTCCGCACCACCACCCCAGGTTCGAGGTGGTGGAAGCGATGCTGCCCAGGGCCATCCCGGTGGTGGACGCCCTGCTGCGGAGCTACGCGTAGGGTCGGGCGAACCGGCGCCGCCAGGCGCCGTTCCGTTTCAGCTGACGGTTCCAGTAGAACTGGGTCAAGGGCAATCGGAACACCAGCCCCAGCAGGGCCGCGGCCGGCCGCGGGAAGCGCTCGACGCCCGCCACGGCGTGCAGCGTTGCCGGGGCGAACCGTCCCTCCCGGGAGAGCTGCCCGCCCAGGGTGCGCAGCTGCCCCCACAGCTTCCGGTTGGCCTGATCCGGCATGGCCCGCAGGGACTCGCCGCCCCCGCGCACGATGGTGCCGGCGTAGTGCCGGCCCAGACGCCGGGCGAGTTTCTCCAGGTAGCGTTCCAGCGGGCGCGAGTGCAGCGCCTCGGGGAAACCGGACTGCACCAGGAACCCCAGCCGCCTGGCTTCTCCGTCCGCTGCCCGGGGGGCCAGCGCATGGAGGAAAGCCAGCACCAGCGCCGGCATAGCGTCGGTGTAGAGCGGCATGCCCAGCAGCACCGTGTCGGCCGCGCCGAAGGCCGTCAGCGCGCGGTCAAAGTCGGCCGGCAGGGCGAGATGGAGCGTTTCGGGCGCAGCGCCGCCGCTGAGTTCCCAGCCTTCCTTGACCTGGGCGAGCAGCTTCATGGAGTTGGAGCGCGGTCCCCGGGGTGAGCCGTCAAGCAACAGGAACGAGGGCATGGGCGGCCTCCTGGGCGGGGCGGTCGGCGACCGCAGTGAGCATCCTGGAAGCCTTGAAATTGCGCGCCAGACGGGTCCACATTGCCGCGGTGATCTCCAGGTCCTCGGCGTCGGCGTCGGGCCCCGGGGCCAGCAGCAGGCCGAGGTCCGGATACCGGGCGTAGCGGGCGCGGTGGTGCACTTCACCGTCCTGGATGACCAGGTGCGGGTGCAGCAGGGGGATCATCTGGTCCACCGCGCGCTTGAGCAGGACCCCGGTGAAGCCCAGGGTGACCTGGGAGGCCAGCACCAGCAGTCCGGACTGGATGGCCGCCCGGCAGATCCGCGCACTGTCGTCGGCCCTGGCGCATTCGCCCGGGGTCTTCACCCAGCAGCTCCAGCAGCCGACGCAGCCCTTCAGTTCGAGTTCCCGCAGGTCGAAGGTGGTGACCACGTGGTCCGCGGCCGCCAGGTGCCCGGCCACGGCATGCACGTAGGCGTGGAAGGCCGAGCCCGGGTCCGGCTCGCCGTTGAGGATGGTGATGCGCATGGGTGGGCTCCTTGCTCAGGAAGGGTTGGTTCTACATCGTAGAATAGGATCGGCAGGTCAAATCTACACCGTAGAATCAACCTGTCAAGGGTTTGCGCTGGCATCAGCATCATCTACGGCGTAGATTCAAACCGATGCCGCACCGAACCCAGCCGCCAGCTGATCCGCCGCGCCGGACCCGGCGGGAAGGCCCGTCGACGCCGCTGACCCGGGAAGGCATCGTCAGCACCGCCCTGCGGCTGGTGGACCGCGAAGGGCTCAAGGCGCTCTCCATGCGCCGGCTCGGCGCGGCCCTCGGGGTCGATCCGATGGCGGTCTACTACCATCTGCCGAACAAGGAGGCGCTGCTGGACGCCATTGTGGAGGCGGTCATGGCCGAGATCGACCTGGCCCTCGACGATCCGGCCGACCCGCCCGAGGCGCGCATCCTGGTCGCCGCGCGCGCCTACCGCGACGCCATGCTGGCCCACCGCAACGCGCTGCCGATCGTGCTGGCCCGGGGGCCAGTCACCCAGGTGGCGCTGCGCCCGGTGGAACTGCTCCTGGGCGTGCTGCGCACGGCCGGGTTGCCGCCGGAACAGGCGCTGGCGGGGATGAACGCCATCGCGGCCGCCGTGCGCGGGGCGGTGGCAATGGCCGCTTCCGCTGCCGCCGGAACGCATGCTCCCGACCCGGTGGAGATCCTTCCGTTGCCCTACCTGCGGGAGGCGCTCCTGAATGCCGGGGACCACTTCGAGCGCGACTTCGAATTCGGGCTGCGCGCCCTGGCCCGCGGCCTGCTCGCCGAGGCGCCGCCGCCCCCGGTCTGATGGTGATGGTCGATGCAATATCCGGGCACGATAAGGTCGGTAATGTGAGATCGTTAAGGGCCGAAAACCGCACAGAGTGAGGCCCATGCGCAGCAATCCCGTTGGACATGCATACAGTTGGTTTGGCGGGGCGAGGCGGATGCTGCTGGGCGGCGCCTTGGTCCTGGCCTGGCTGGCCGTGGCCTGGGGCATCGCGGCGCACCGGACCGGGCGCCGGGCCGCGGCGATCATGGCGGAGGGCCGGGAACAGCTGAACCGGCAGATCCAGGCGACTTCCGCGGGGGTGGCGAACAACCTGACGCTGCTGCACGGCATTCCCGCGGTGATCGGCGGCGCCAGCGAGATCCACCAGATGCTCGAGCACTTTCCCGCAGCCGCCCTCCCGGGTCCCAGGGATGCCGGCCAGGCCCAGCTGGATCAGCTGCTGGAGCGGGAAGCGGCGGACCAGAACGCCCTGAGCGTGATCTGGGTGATCAATCCGCGCGGCATCTGCATCGCCGCCAGCAACTACCGGAAGCCGGACAGCTTCCAGGGCACCGATTACCAGGACCGGGACTATTTCCGCGCCGCGATGCGCGGCGCTCTCGGGCGCCAGTTCGCCGTGGGCCGGAGATCGGGCATCCCGGGCCTGTTCTTCTCGGCTCCGGTGGTGGAGCAGGGGCGGGTGCTCGGCGTGGTCGCGAGCAAGGTCGACCTGCCCGCCCTGAACGCCTGGATCAGCCAGACCGATTCGTTCCTGACCGATCCGTTCGGGGTCGTGATCCTGGCCCGGGCCAAGGAACTGGAATACCGCGCCCTGCCCGGGGCCGGTCTGGACCGCCTGAGCCCGGAGCAGCGCGACGCGCGCTACCGGCGGACCAGCTTCCAGCCCCTGGCCATCGGGCCCTGGAGCGATCCGCGCTACCCCCAGCTGAAGACCTTCAACGGCGGCCTCACGCCGGTGCTGATGGCGTCCCAGCGGCTCCCGGACGACGATCTTTCGGTGCACGTGACCGTGGCCATGCCGGGCATCGTGGTGCTCGACGGCGAACAGCGCTGGCTGTTCTTCCTGCTGGCGCTGCTCGGCTCGGCGGTGATCGGCTGCGTGCTGGCGACCTTGACCTACATCCGGCACATGAGCCAGGCGCGCCGGGCGCTGAACGCCCAGCTGGACGAACTGGTCCAGGCCAAGGCGGCCGCCGATTCGGCCAACGTCGCCAAGAGCCAGTTCCTGGCGACCATGAGCCACGAGATCCGCACCCCGCTGAACGGCGTGCTCGGCATGGCCGAACTGCTGCTCTCCAAGGATCTGGATCCGGAACTGCGGCAGGACTACACCCGCACCATCCTCGACTCGGGCAACACCCTGCTCACGCTCATCAACGACATCCTCGACCTATCCAAGGTCGAAGCCGGAAAGATGGAGCTTTCCCTTTCGATGTTCACGCCGGGGCAATTGCTCAAGGAGATCACCTCCCTGTTCGCCGAGATGGCGGGCCGGAAGGGGTTGACCCTGGAGGCCCGGTGGCTGGGCCCCGAGCGGCAGGGCTATCTGGGCGACCCGATGCGGCTGCGCCAGATGCTCGCCAACCTCGTCAACAACGCCATCAAGTTCACCGACCGGGGCGGCATCCGGATCGAGGCCTGCGAACGGGAGCGCGGCGCTTCGGCGCTGCTCGAGTTCGCGGTGATCGACACCGGCATCGGCGTCAAGGAGGAGCTGCGCGGGCAGCTGTTCCAGCCCTTCCTGCAGCTCGACAGCTCCACCACCCGGCCCTACGCCGGCACCGGGCTCGGCCTTTCGATCGTGCGCAGCCTGGCCCGGCTGATGGGCGGCGACGTGGGCATCGAGGGGGCGGGCACCGGCTCCCGGTTCTGGTTCCGGGTCAGCTGCGCTTTGGCGCAGGATCCGGTGCTGGCGCCCGAGGCCCGCGGCCCGGCGGGCGAGGCGGCCCAGGCGCGGCCCTCGGCCCGCAATCGCATCCTGCTGGTGGAGGACAATCCCACCAACCGCAAGGTCATCGAAGCCCTGCTGAAGAAGCGCGGCTACCTGGTGCACAGTGTCGAGAACGGCCTGCAGGCCATCGATGCGGTCAGCCAGGGCGTGCCCGCCGACCTGGTCCTGATGGACTGCCAGATGCCGGTCATGAGCGGCTTCGAGGCCACCGAGCGGATCCGGGCCTGGGAGCTGGAACAAGGCTTGCCGCGGCTGCCCATCGTGGCGCTCACCGCCGGGGCGTTCGAAGGCGACCGGGACCACTGCCTCCGGGCGGGCATGGACGATTTCGTCACCAAGCCGGTGGATTTCGTGCTGCTGCCGTCGGTGATCGCCAAGTGGTTGCAATAGCCTGTTGAAGTTATCATCTCCTGAAGTCGGAGATCCAACCCATGCGGAATCGCCCGCGCACTCCAGGCGAGCAGGCGCCCTCCAGGCGTCAGGCCCAACTGGAAGTCCAGCGCCTGACCAGGCTGCTCAAGGAATCCCAGGCCATGGCCCAGGTGGGGGGCTGGGAGATCGATCTGGCGTCCGACACGCTCTACTGGACCGATGAGACCTACCGGATCCACGACACCAGCCCGGCTTCGTACCGGCCCACGGTCCCCAGCGCCATCAGCTTCTATGCCCCGGAATCGATACCGGTCATCCGCGCGGCGGTGGAGCAGTCCCTGCGGGCCAACCTGGGCTTCGACCTGGAACTGGAACTGATCACCGCCAAGGGGCGGCGGATCTGGGTCCGGGTCAACGGCCGGCCGATCCTGGAACAGGCCAAGGTGGTCAGGCTGGTGGGAGCCTTCCAGGACATCACCGAGCGCAAGCGGGCCGAGAACGCGTTGAAGGAAAGCGAATACTTCTTCAAGGAATCCCAGCGGGCGGCGGGCGTGGGCTCCTACAAGACCGATTTCCGGGAGGGCCGTTGGGAATCCTCGGCGGTGCTGGACAGCATCTTCGGCATCGGCCCGGACTACCGCCGCGATGTGGCGGGCTGGCTGGACCTGGTCCATCCCGACGACCGGGAGATGATGGACCGCTATTTGCGGGAACAGGTCATCGGCAAGCGGGAGCCCTTTTCCAAGGACTACCGGATCGTCCGGCATAGCGACGGGCAGACCCGCTGGGTCAACGGCTTCGGCGAGGTCCAGGTCGATGGCGACGACCACGTCCTGGCCTTGTTCGGCACGATCAAGGACATCACCGAGCGCAAGGAGGCCGAGGCCACGGTCATGCGGATGAACGAGGAACTGGAGCTGCGGGTGCAGGAACGCACGGCCCAGC
>Ga0316232_1002356_pt1 | contig 19852 bp, 18 predicted proteins | sample TBHtaG_FD_206006 | JGI IMG/M metagenome (GOLD analysis project Ga0316232, IMG submission 206006) | Freshwater microbial communities from Trout Bog Lake, Wisconsin, USA - TBH18025_13 | ecosystem: Environmental > Aquatic > Freshwater > Lake > Hypolimnion/Profundal zone | place: USA: Wisconsin... | reverse complement strand
TTACGAACTTGCCCTCTTGATAATTGTAAATCAACTGCATTAATAGCGTTCTGGATGGTTTGCTCCGTATTTTCTTTTAAAATCTGATTAATAACTCGCAGGCTTAAACCAAATTCTTTTAAAGTATCAATTACCGCTGGTTTTCTTTTTACTTCCTGAATTTCTTTTATAGGATTATTCCGCAACTCATAAGCTTTGTTTTTGCTTATGATAAATTTGATGCCCACTATCTTTCTTGATGGTTTTATACGTTCAAATTCAATATGAATGTCTGATTTTTCGTTGATTTCTCTTTGGGCTATAAGGATTAGTTTTTTTTCAAAATGATCATATTTGTTTAATTTACCAACTATCCCACAACATTCCTTTATTTCATCTATAGTTAGGGTTCTTTCTCCTATATCCTGGTATTGTTTTAAAAGTTCATAAATACGTATCGCATGAATGCTTTTGAACTGCATTAAGTCAGTAATACTAATTGCAGTGAATCTATCTTTTAGTTGTAATAGAAATGGGTGCATTTCAGGTGCAAAGCTTAACTTAATAAATCCCTCTCCTTCTTCATATCGTGCTGAGCTTAACCAAGCCACTTGAGTAATTACTTTTAGGTCTGGTTCTTTTATAATTAATACTTTTTTCATTAAACCTAAGGTGATTTTTTGTAATTCCTTATAATTCGCATGGCCTTTTAATTCCATTAAGTTCATAAATTCTCTTACAGTTAACATATGTTTCTTGAAGTCTTTATCATCAGGTTTGATTTGTGAAGTTAGCCAAAGTATGATTTTTTTTTCTTGTAAAGTAAGGGAATACCTAGCCTCTATTAAATTATTATGCTGGAATACGACTACGCTTGGTGGTAGATCTTTTTTTATTTTTTTTGTAGGTTGGGAGTTTTTAATTATCGTTGGAATACTTGTACTAATTTTTTTCATAATTTATACCTTGAAGGGTTGATTTATTACCACCTTAGCAACAAAGTGGTAATAAATCAATAAACTACTTAAGCGTTTAAGTGGTTTTTCACCCTAAAAAAGTGGTTTTTCACCCTAAAAAAGTGGTTTTTCACCCTAAAAAAGTGGTTTTTAGAGAAAATAAAGCGCAGAACCAAGCGGTCTCCAAGGCGCCGAAAATACTTAAAATACTGAAAGTATAAAAAAACAAGAAAAAAGATTTGCGATTTTCTGTGGATAACTCACTTACTTTTCTTGTTTTTTTGTTCTTGTTTTTTTGATGAAAATTTTGATGCAAAAATTCAAAATCGGATTTTTTGGAATTTTTGCTATTTGAGTTCGCTATGCTCACAAAATTTTTTATTTTTTAAGCGGTTGGCAAGAAAATTTTTGATTTGTTTAGAATTTTTACAAAATAACCTTTCTTCTGCTATTTAGATATATCAAAAACAAGTTTTAAGGTGCTTTTTAAGAGGATAAATAGATGTTAATAGCAAATCGTACATGGAGAATATTTTTACTTCTGTATAGCTCTTAAAATTAGTTTTACTGCTTTTTGGATTTTTCGTTTTTATTACAGGCTTCTTTGAGTTTTGTTCCCGCTTTAAATCTTGGTTGCATATAAGCAGCAATTTTTATAGGTTGCCGCGTTTTTGGATTTATTCCGTTTCTGGCTTCAACTTTAGATTTAATAAACCTACCGAAACCGACTAGTAGTATTTCGTCATTTTCCGATAAAGCTTCCTTTATGGCTTCTACAAATACGTCTATTACCGCGTTAGCTTCATCAATGTTGCTTTTCCTTTGTCTCTTTGTTAAGGCATCACGGACATATCTGTTGAATTGTGATTTAATCATCTCTTCCTGCTTTAAAAATTGAGCCTGTTAAAAATTTATTCGAAAGAAGAATTTTAATCAAGGTTTTTGACTTCCTACAATCAAAACTCAAATAATAAATAAACTAATTAGATCTATATTTTTAATCTATTTTTTTAGATAATTTTTTATTACTTATATGATGGTAGCTATGATCAGACGATCGGATGGTAGTAATGAGTTGATTTCATTAATAGTAAGCATCTTTTAGCTCTTGCAGCGTTCTTTTCTTTTTATTTTCTTCAAATTGAACCTTAAAGCATTTTACAGCTTTTTCTTCATCGATTGAATCCATCTTTGCAGTGATTCCATCCTCTTTCTTTTTTGATTTATATTGTTTTCCGTATCTGATTTGACATGGAGCTTTATAAGTTAAGTTATGCTCACGTATATAAACATTAAAAGCTCTAGTATATACCCCTAATGTTCGAGCAATAACTGATTTGAACTGACCGCTATTTAAAAGTTTCTGTATGTCTTCAGGGGTATATTTTGACAATACGGAATAGGTTTTTGCATTAAGATATTTTGATCCTTTTTTAGAAGGCATACTAATTAACCAATAACTCAGTGAGTAGAAAAGTTAACAAAACTGCTTATCTAGAATTAGTACCAAAAAATGCAAAATATCTTAGTAACATTTTCTCTTTTTACTAACTTATAATTTAATCAATGTTGTAATTAATCATCATCGCTATTTGAATATTATAAGGGTAATAGTATGTCACAAAATTATCTCTGACTTGACCTGATATTAGTCCACTCGCGCACTATTCTTTAGAGCGCAGCCGTTCAATTTTTATTGAATGGCGTATTGCGCATTATCATGAATTCCATTTTTTTTGTTATTTAAGTTCTCATCCAATCGTCAACGACTTTGCTATTTTTGTGTCTCTGTCAGGGGTAATTTTTAGGGGACTTCGCTCCCTTAACACACCCCCAACTTACTCCTAAAAATAATTTTTCTGATTTATGTTTTTTTGAATTTGGAACTTAAAGTTTATAACAAACATTGGGTATTTTGACAAGAGCAGGCCAAATCCGATATGACGGAAAAATAAAGTAAAAAAGCGAAATACAATTTTCATGCAAGAAAATGCCAATTTTCTAAATGCGCACTTAAACAACTTTTGCAAAAAGCTTGCGTGCGGTCTTGCAGACAGCTATCGCATTTTTATTTACTGCGCTTAATAATTATTACAGATTCAGGAAAGAATATCTGGTTAGTTTAATGCCTTACTTTGAGCGGAGTATAGGAGATTTTTTCTCCTATGGATAAGTACGCATTTAGTAAAACGCTAAATGAAAAAAATCAAAAGTTCCACGAAGCAGACAAACCGAAATATCAATTTTATCACTTAAAAATCGATTTCCTTTTCTTGAATTGTCAAAAAAGTTATAACATCTCTTTGTGTAGCAAAAGTGTTGTACGCAGTGTATGTTGCTAGCAACATTATTTTTTATTAGCTCTGTATCGCTTGGTGTTTAACGTTTACAACGGATTTTGTTTAATGGAGTGTTTAGGGGCTCAAAAAAAAGGTTATAATGCTTTATATATTTGTTTAAACCGTACTCGGATACTTTTAATCCTTGGTATACTTCTCTTTTAGTTTTGCTGTTATCTAAAAGCTTTTGTATATCACTTGGCCTATAATTCTGCTCAAGATATTCAAGACCATTGATGATTTTTTTATTCATCTTAATTTGCTCACAATAATCTAAGCTAAAATTCAACCTTAAAACTAAGCCGCTATAGCTACAATTAATTTATGAGTTGTTCATGTGTAAATAACAAAACCATATTAGTATCTATGTGTTTTTTTAGGGGTAAATATTTAACCAAATCATAAGCTTGTATATCAGTTTTAAAAGGCAAATTACTATCTTCAAGTAAAGTGAATATACGATCAATCGTTTTTTCGTCTATTAAACCATAAATTACTAAGTCTATATCAGAGTTAGAACGATATAATCCAGTAGCACGAGAACCAAATAAACCTACTTTCTCTATTCTTTCAGAAAAAGGTAATAAAACACTTCGTAAAGTATCTAAATGTTTTTGTTTTAAACCATGATTAAGCACGACGATTACTATCTATCTTGGTTGAGATTTTTAACATTTTTAAATAAAAATTGTCTAATTCTGGATAATAATTTTTTTCTATACTTGTAATAATTTTTTCAAAATCTTTATAAGAATAAGTATGAGACATTTTATTGCGTGAATCTAAAGCATCCATCCATATATCGCCGTTGTCAATTACCTTGGCAGCGATAGCTTCCTTAATTACTGAACGAGGAGCAATAATATCAAATACTATACCACTATATTCTAAATAATCTTTAAGGACTTTCCATGTTAATTCCCAAGTATATTCAAAACGTTGTATAACCCCCTCTTGTTCTAAAGGGCTTAATTTACGTTCTTGAATAATTTGCATAACTTCTCTTAATAACAAAAAAGCACGTTCAAAATTATCAAAACGATATAGCCAACGTGGTTTTTCAAAATCATTTTTGTTAATCATATAAATTTACCTTTTGAATAATAACAAGGTTTGTGTTGACTATTTTACATAAAATTCAATTGATATGATAACCTTTTTAATTAGGAATTATTAGCTAAGAAAGTAACTAACATTTTTAAAGAAACAAATTAATTTTATAAAGCAAGCAAACTTTAGTTTGCCTATTGCGTATAACAAAATTCTGCGAATTTTTGTTATAACTTTGAGGCTTAAATTCAAAAAAACATAAATCAGAAAAATTATTTTTAGAAATAAGTGGGGGTGTATTAAGGGGATAAAGTCACCCTAAAAATTACCCCTGATAGAGATACAAAAATGGCAAACGTCGTTGACGATTAGATAAGAACTCAAATAACAAAAAATGGAATTCATGATAGTGCACAATACGGTGTTGGAATAAAATTCAACACCTGCGCTCTAAAGAATGTTGCACAAGTGGGTTAATATCAGCTCAAGTTAGAGGCATTTTATTTGTATTTGTAGGGGCAATATTAGCGTTACTATTGGAAAAAATTCCTTGTGTTCTTTAGCCAAAAAAATAGTAAATAGTGGTGAAGATAATAAACAAGTTTAAGAAACAGTTCATTTAGTTTTTGCTAAATGCGCACTTCAGCAATGAAATAAATTCCATTGCTGCGCTCACTAATTATTACAGATTTAAGAAAGAATATCTGGTTAGTTTAATGCCTTACTTTGAGCGGAGCATAGGAGATTTTTTCTCCTATGGATAAGTGCGCATTTTAAAAAATGAACTTTCTGCTGTTAGCCCATCATTGTAGTAATAATTATTTTTTATCTGGGAAAATTTTTGCCAAAAGAGAGGTAATTATACTATTCATTGGTTTTGCCTTATCTTTTGTTTTTAAGTCGTTAAATGATAATTGACCCTCTAAAATATCAGAATTGATTTGTTTTACTTTACCCTTTTTGTTCTTAACTAATAGTTTTGGTTTTTGATAAACGTTTTTTGAAATGCCAGTTTTTTGATTAGTAACCTTATGAACCAAGGTTTTTTTAAAAAAGAATTTAACCGCAACAACCTTACGTCCCTCCTTTTCTTCTTCAAACCTTAAGTCCATATCGTAATTATTGTTTATTTCTTTACAGGCATGGTTAAGAATTTTGGCCTTAAAATTTCCGTATAGCTTAAATTTATTATCGCCAATAGCAAAAACTTTTCTCAATTGGTCTATTGATTTTAGCATCCATCCAGTTTCCTTGAATTCTTGTATTAACTCATAAAGGCGAGTAGTATAAAGACTTCCAAAGTTTGCTATTTCTTTAAGGTTATATAATACAAATCTTTTTCTCACTTGAGCTAAATAAGGCATAATATCGTCTGTAAATTTAACAGTAATACGTCCTTCTTTTTTATTATATTTAGCTGTTGAACAAATGTTAATTTCCCAAACTTCATTTAATTCAATCTTTTCAAGTGTTATGCTAGTTTTCATCAGTTTTTTACAAGCTTTATTAAGGAATCTATAGCAGTTATTAATATCTGTATTAAATACGTCTCTAAATTCACTAGCAGTTAATACATGCTCTCTCTGTAAAATTTCTGATTGTAGATATTTTCCAGAACTATCGACACCACCTATTTTACTAACTAGATGTAAGAAAACTTGATAGTCACTATGAGTAAAATCGCCAAAATTAGCATTATTTAGCTTTTTATTTTTATAAGACTTAGGAGTTTTAGATTGCAAAACTTCAGGTAGCTTATTCCTTCTTGTCATTTTAACGACTTTAAATTAGTTTTTTACAGTTTAACTATAACTTTTTTAATTTAGTTATAATTAAGTGTCAACAATTCTATTAATTAGACTGTAAAAAAGTTATAGTTAAACTGTAAAAAAGTTATAGTTAAACTGTAAAAAAGTTATAGTTTGTAACTTTAACACCTTATTATATAAGGCATTGCAGGTAGGTACAAATAATACTTCGTATATACAAATAAATTTATGAAAGGGATAAGTCGGTGGATAAAATCAAAAAAATTCATTAAAAAAACGATAAAAACTATATTGAGTTCGCTACGCTCACAAAATTATTTTTTAAATGGTTGGCAAAAAGGTTTTTTATTGATTGTATTAATAATTATCAATAACTTCTGATATAGCTTTGTATACTTTTTTCATAAGCACAAAATATTTAAAACAGGTGAGTTGTATAATTTTTATAGCTCTATTTCTTAAATAAATGCGTTTTTAGACGTACAATAGGTTAAAAATATACTGAGGTAGCTTAAACAAATTATTACTGCTAAAAACGCATTAAAATAAGAAATTAGTAATTTAACTATTTTTTAGTTTTTGATATTGTTCTTCCGATATTACAAATACAGTGTCGTCTCTATACTGAATAGCTTGTATTTTGTTGTGCTTGGCATTTGTAACTATTATATCCAGATACATCCTAGGATCACTACTCGTTAATTTATGCAGCTTCCATAGATTATAAGAATAATCACTCATATTAAACCTCTAAATTAATTATCTAAAACTGGTGCTAGGGGCAGTAAAAGTCATTACAAGAACAACCCGGCTATACTTCATGCCAAGAGGCATTTATAAATAGCACACCCCTAGCATGAAGCTTTAAAGGTTTAATAGAAGTTGATTGTAAATGATGTTTACTGCATCACTAACGCTCTAAAAATAATAGAATTGAAAAGACTAATCAAGGAAATTAGAAGTTCACAAAGTGCGCACTTACCCATAGGAGAAAAAATCTCCTATGCTCCGCTCAAAGTAAGGTATTAAACTAACCAGATATTCTTTCCTAAATCTGTAATAATTAGTGAGCGCAGCAATGGAATTTATTTCATTGCGCACTATCATGAAATCCATTTTTTTGTTATTTGAGTTCTCATCTAATCGTCAACGACTTTTGTTATTTTTGCGCCTCTATCAGGGGTAATTTTTATAGGGGACTTTGCCCCCTTAATACACCTCCACTTACTCCTAAAAATTATTTTTCTAATTTCTGTTTTCTTGAATTTGATTCTCAAAGGTATAACAAACATTCGCAGAATGTTTGTTATACGCAATAGGCAAACTAAATTTGCTTGCTCTTTAAAATTCGTTTCTTTACTATTAACTGTTTTTTTCATTCTATGAATTGTCACACTCAAAAAATTTTTACTTGCTTAGTCTTTGTCAATAATTAAAGAAAACTAAATTTTCATGTTCTATAAGTGTCAATTTTAAACGCTTATTGACACTGTGTTACACAAATATAATTTTTGCTTAGTAAGTTAAATTTTATTATGCTTCCTTGTTAAGTTTCTGTATTAAAGATTGCTATTTAATCTATTATAAAATAGCCATTTTTTACTGAGAAATGTTAAATCTTTTTTTTGATCATGTTAAATCTTCAAAGGAGATATTTTTATGCAAGAGCTGAATTTTGTTCATCATGACTTAAAACTGATAGAGCCACCTTTTGCTTCTGAATTAACAGATTTAGTTATAGAGTTAGATCACCTACGTCGAAAGGAGTTGAGAGGGTCTACTGATCCTAATATTTTTTTTCAATTAAAGAATATATTTCATAGGTTAGAAAGTATTGGCTCTGCAAGGATTGAAGGCAATAATACAACTATTATTGAATACATGGAAACTAAGATAAACCAAGAGGAAGAAATTTCTGAGAATATAAAAGAAATTCACAACATAGAAAAATGTATGGATTTTATTGAGGAAAATGTAAAAACTAGTGATTTAAATAAAATGTTTGTTAGTGAAATACATAAAATGATCGTTGGAGATTTATCTCCAGCGAAAGAAGGTGACTATACTCCTGGTGAATATAGGAAAAAAGATGTAAAAATTACGAAATCTTCGCATGTACCTCCTAATTCCTTTAAAATTAGCGAATATATGGATGAATTATTTAAATTTATTAATAAAAAAGATGATCAAAAATATGATTTACTAAAGGTTGCTCTCGCTCACCACCGTTTTGTTTGGATACACCCATTTACAAATGGAAATGGCAGAACTGTTCGGTTACTTACTTACGCACTTCTTGTAAAGTTAGGATTTAATGTTGAAAAAGGACGAATCTTGAACCCCACGGCCATTTTTTGTGGTGATCGGGACAGGTATTATAATAAATTACAGTATGCCGACACAGGTACTGAAGCAGGTCTTTTGGAATGGTGTTTATATGTACTGAATGGATTAAAAGCAGAAATAAAGAAAATTGATCGTCTTACTGATTATAACATTCTAAGTAAAGAAATTTTGTACCCCGCTATTCAATATTCTTTAGAGCAAGGACACATAACAAGCACAGAATCGAAAATGTTAAAAAAAGCAGTGGAAAAGCAAATCATTCAAGCCTCTGATCTAAAAAGTATTTTTCTTGGAAAGTTCGCTTCAGAAATATCACGACAAATTAGGAAATTAGTTGATAAAAAGATGCTCATACCAGTAAAGCCTAAAGGTAAAAAATATTTTATGGGATTTGGTAATAATTATTTATTAAGAGGAATTATAAGGAGTCTAGATAAAGAAGGCTTTTTACCATTAAAAGAAGATTTAACTATTAGTTAGAATCAGCTCTGAAGCTGCTAGTAAAGCTTTTAAAGTCTTTACCTCTTAGTAGATTTCGGTAGATTAAATTTATGCGAAAGTAATGATGGGGCACAATCCTAAAACAAGATAGTCTGTAAAAATTGCTGCTTTCGTTCAGCTGAGATTTGCGTAAGGTGAGTTACTCAAATTCAGGAAAACGAAACAAAAAAGCGAAGCACAACTTTCATGAAAGAAAATGCAATTTTCTAAATGCGCACTTAAAGAACTTTTGAAAAAAGTTGCATAAGTGCGCACTTGGCAAATAGCTCAAGTGAACTCTAAAAACATTGTGCAATATCTTTTCTAAAGAGATGCTATAACTTTTTCGCAAATTCAAAAAATAGAAATTAGAAAAATTATTTTAGGAGTAAGTTGGGGGTGTGTTAAGGGGGCAAAGACCCCTAAAAATTACCCCTGACAGAGACACAAAAATAGCAAAGTCGTTGACGCTTAGATGAGAACTTAAATAACAAAAAAAATGGAATTCATGATAATGCGCAATACGGTGTTGGAATAAAATTCAACACCTGCGCTCTAAAGAATGTTGTACAAGTGGATTAATATCGGGTTCAGTTAGAGGCATTTTATTTGTATTTATAGGGGCAATTTTAGCGTTTCTATTGGGAAAAATTCCTGCTGTTGTGTAGCAGAGAAAATTGTAAATAGTGGTGAAGATAATCAACAAGTTTATGAATTGATTCATTTAGTTTTTGCTAAATGCGCACATCCGCATTGACGAAAGTCAATGCTCCGCTCAAAGTTTAAATCAGCAATAAAATCAGTTTACAAAGATGAAGCTTTTAGGAGTGGCAGATTTAGCAAAAAGATGGAATTATACAAAACAGGGAGTGCATCAAAAATTAAAACAGGATGTCTCTTTTCCCAAACCAATAGCAAAGATTAATAGCGGGATATTAGTATTTTTAGAAAGTGATATTATTAATTATGAAGCTAACAAAAAAGAACTACTAGATGCAGATTATAAGTATTGGCATACTCATATAAAATGGACTTTTAAGAAGTAAAGTTATAAACCTACTAAACGTTGTAGCCTATTTAAGATATTATCTAATTCTGACTTGCTAAGTTGTCCTATTCTTGGGTATACAATCCTGTTTAAACTGATTGATCTACAATGTTCTATTAAAGCATAACTTTTAACCCTTAATTTATCTCTTGGGTTTAATTCATAATGTAGATTGCTAAATTCCTTCTGGGACTGACTACTAAGAGGACAGATGAATATAACAGGCGGCGCAGAATCGAGTATTAATTGAGAGTTTAATATAATTACTGGTCTTACTTTACCGATTTCAGCATGTTTTGCAGGGTTAAGTTTTCCTAGATAAACACCACCCCTAGTTAGTATTTCTATTTGTCCCACCATTTATCCTCTTCTTGCGGTAACTCTGTAAATAGGCTATCGATTAGTTTTTTGGATTCCTTGGAATATTTAGTAGATTGTTTCATTGCGTTGAAACTTTTTATTATTCCGAGTTCTTCTGACTTGGTTTTATAATTGTCTAGTTCATGAATAATAGCTCTACGTATAAATTCTGTTCTTGAAACACCAAGTTCTTTGGCTACCTTTGTACTAGCTTCTGCTATAGTATCTGGTAATATAATAGAAAGATTTGTCATATTAAAAATAGTATAAATTAATATACTAAATATTATATCAAAAGTAACAAAATAAACAAATAATTCTTGATTGTTAGCGTTAATTCTATTAGCTTTAAAACTGTTAGTGATGCAGACAACATCATTTACAATCAACTTCTATTAAACCTTTAAAGCTTCATGCTAGGGGTGTGCTATTTATAAATGCCTCTTGGCATGAAGGGTAGCCGGGTTGTTCTTGTAATAGCTTTGTCTGCCCCTAGCACCAGTTTTAGATAATTAATTTAGAGGTTTTATATGAGTGATTATTCTTATAATCTATGGAAGTTGCACGAATTAACAAGCAGCGATCCTAGGATGTATCTTGATATAATAGTTACAAATGCTAAGTACAACAAAATACAAGCTATACAGTATAGAAATGATACTGTATTTGTAATATCAGAAGAGCAATATTTAAGGCTAATAAATACTTAAAAAAACAATTATTGGTTGTGGTTGAGTAAGTCAGCGGCAATGATACCACTGGCTTGCTTGACTGATTATTAGATTACCTTTGTTTATATTTTTCAGGATGCCATTGTTCTTTTATTGCTGTCATTAACATTGCTTTAGTGTTACGAACTTGCCCTCTTGATAATTGTAAATCAACTGCATTAATAGCGTTCTGGATGGTTTGCTCCGTATTTTCTTTTAAAATCTGATTAATAACTCGCAGGCTTAAACCAAATTCTTTTAAAGTATTAATTACCGCTGGTTTTCTTTTTACTTTCTGAATTTCTTTTACAGGATTATTTCGCAACTCATAAGCCTTGTTCTTGCTTATGATAAATTTGATGCCTACTATCTTTCTTGATGGTTTAATACGTTCAAATTCAAAATGAATGTCTGATTTCTCGTTGATTTCTCTTTGGGCTATTAATAACAAATATTTTTCAAACTCTATATACTGTTTTAATTTATCTTTTACCCCGCAACATTCTTTTATTTCATCTATAGTTAGGGTTCTTTCCCCTATATCCTGGTATTGTTTTAAAAGCTCGTAAATGCGTATTGCATGGATACTTTTAAATTGCATTAAATCTGTAACTTCTATAGCTGTAAACTTGCTTTTTAGATGTAACAAGAATGGCTTCATTGTATCTGAAAATGCTAATTGTATCCTACCTGTACCCTCTTCGTAGTGAGCATAATTAATCCAATTTACTTGAGTTAAAGTTCTTTCATCAGGTCTTTTTATTACTAAAACTTTTTTCATTAAGCCTAATGTTACTTTTTGTAATTCCTTGTAATTAGCTTTACCAGTAAGTTCTAGTAAATTCATAAATTCTTGAACTGCTAGTTCATGCTTCTTAAAGTCTTCTTCATCAGGTTGTATTTTAGATATTAACCATAATATCAACCTTTTTTCTTGAAGTGTAAGGGAATACCTAGCCTCAATTAGGTTATTATGTTGAAAGATAACTATACTAGATGATGTATCTTCATTTTTTTTATTAGACTTTCTCTTTATCTTGTTTTTGGATTCTATATTCCGAATAACAGTAGGAATACTTGCGCTAATTTTTTTCATAAATTCACCCTAAAAAACTCTTTTTTCAACAAAAAAAGATACAAAAAAAAAACTCTTTTTTCAACAAAAAAAGATACAAAAAAAAAACTCTTTTTTCACCCTAAAAAACTCTTTTTTCACCCTAAAAAACTCTTTTTTCACCCTAAAAAACTCTTTTTTCGAGAAAATGAAGCGCAGAACCAAGCGGGCTCCAAGGCGCCGAAAATACTTAAAATACTGAAAGTATAAAAAAACAAGAAAAAAGATTTTCGATTTTCTGTGGATAACACACTTGCGTTTCTTGTTTTTTTGTTGGTATGTTTTTCGATAAAAATTTATAAAAGTCCAATTTGTAAATTTTTACTAATTGAGTTCGCTATGCTCACAAAATATTTTTATTTTTTAAGCGGTTGGCACGAAAATTTTTGATTTGTTTGGAATTTTTACAAAATAACCTTTCTTCTGCTATTTAGATATATAAAAAATAAGTTTTAAGGTACTTTTTAAAAGGATAAATAGAGGTTAATAGCCAATCGTACATGAAGGATATTCTTACTTCTGTATGGCTTTTAAAATCAGTTTTACTACTTTTTGGATTTTTTGTTTCTATTACAGGCTTCTTTGAGTTTTATTCCTGCTTTAAAAATTGAGCCTGTTAAAAATTTATTCGAAAGAAGAATTTTAATCAAGGTTTTTGACTTCCTACAATCAAAACTAAAATAACAAATAAACTAATTAGATCTATCATTTTTAATCTATTTTTTTAGATAATTTTTTATTACTTATATGATTGGTAGCTACGATCAGACGATCGATGGTAGCAATGAGTTGATTTCATTAATAGTAAGCATCTTTTAGCTCTTGAAGCGTTCTTTTCTTTTTATTTTCTTCAAATTGAACCTTAAAGCATTTTACAGCTTTTTCTTCATCGATTGAATCCATCTTTGCAGTGATTCCATCCTCTTTCTTTTTTGATTTATATTGTTTTCCATATCTGATTTGACATGGAGCTTTGTAAGTTAAATTATGCTCACGTATGTAAACATTAAAAGCTCTAATATATACCCCTAATGTTCGAGCAATAACTGATTTGAACTCACCGCTATTTAAAAGTTTCTGTATGTCTTCAGGGGTATATTTTGACATGACAGAATAGGTTTTTGTATTAAGATATTTTGTTCCTTTTTTAGAAGGCATACTAATTAACGAATAACTCAGTGAGTAGAAAAGTTAACAAAACTGCTTATCTAGAATTAGTACCAAAAAATGCAAAATATCTTAGTAACATTTTCTCTTTTTACTAACTTATAATTTAATCAATGTTGTAATTAATCATCATCGCTATTTGAATATTATAAGGGTAATAGTATGTCACAAAGTTACCTCTGCTCTGACCTGATATTAATCCACTCGTGCAACATTCTTTAGAGCGCAGCCTTTCAATTTTTATTGAATGGCGTATTGCGCATTATCATGAATTCCATTTTTTTTTGTTATTTAAGTTCTCATCTAAGCGTCAACAACTTTGCTATTTTTGTGTATCTGTCAGGGGTAATATTTAGGGGACTTTGCCCCCTAAATACACCCCCACTTACTCCTAAAAATAATTTTTCTGATTTATGTTTTTTGAATTTGGAACTTAAAGTTTATAACAAAATTCCGTGAATGTTTGTTATACGCAAGATGCAAAATAAATTTGCTTGCTCAATAAAACTCGTTTCTTTAGTATTGATTACTTTTTAAAACTCTATGAGTTGTTCTGCTCAAAAAAGTTTTAATGAAAAAATAAGCCGCTACAGATAATGCCAAACCAATGAAAAATATTTTATCTTCTTTATTTTCAAAATTTAATTTGTCTAGGAAATAAAAATATCATGTATTTATACTCGCACTTACTAAGTATTAATCATAAAGGTATTTAATAAAAGGGTATAAGATTTTAGTAGAAAAAATAAGTTTAACAATTTATAACTTAAAAGCCATTTATGACTAGTTGTGGTTTTCCTAAAGTAAAACAAATAGGGATTTTATTTTTAATAATATTTAAGAAATTAAAATGGATTTTAAACAGCCTCTTAATAATGGCATCTGGTTATTACTTTTGAGCTCATTAATAGGGGTTTTAATAAACGTTGCATCAAACATTTTAACTTATCAATGGACAAAAAATAGGATTTCTAAGGAAAATTTAGAAGAAATTGTAAGTATTATTGATGATGATTTAGGTAAGTTTATCCATATTTCTGAACTAATAGTAGATAGCTATAAAAAAAGTGGGACATTCTGGTACGAATACTCGGCTCATATTTCTGACTCTAGAAACAATTTAAAATTTGATAAGTTATTTCTTCTAGATAGAGATTTAAGAAAGAGATTTCTATCTTATTATACTAATAGTCAAAATTTATTATCTTCTTTAATGGCCCAACAACAAGAAATATATAATATAAACAATCGCTCTGAATTATCAGAAAATGAGAAAGCAGAAAAAAAGACAAATGGTTATAAAATAATATCAGATTTTATAAGTGATTTACGTATAAAAAAAATAGAGGCTGAAAATTTTAGAAAAGATATTCAAAATACATTTAAGTTTTTGAATGAATAATTGCAGATTCTTGCTTTTGAAATGAGAGTAGCTTGATTTAATTGACACTGAAAATATTACGGCTCACATTAAGTGATTTTATTCTTTATTCTGGCTCACTGTATTGATTCTGTAGATATATCTTTTTTGGACAAATATTGAGGTAATTTTGTGGGTAATTGACAGAAATTCAAGAAAAATGCTAGTTCGTGTTGAATTTGGGTTGTTCTTGTAGTTAGAGCCATTATTCAAAGAAAAATTAATTTTTAACATTATAATGTAATAATTATTACATTGTTATCAATTAATTTATTCTAATTTTTATTGTATGAGTAATGACCATTTTTATCGAATCTTGAATTCATAAATTAATTGGATATTAACTTTATAGAGTCAAATAATGTGAGACGTAATATTTTCAGTGTCAATTAAATCAAGCTACTCTCATTTCAAAAGCAAGAATCTACACATATAACACGGACCGGTGTTAAGAATGAGGGCATTTGGGACATTGGGATTAAAAATTGTTAGTATTTGAAGTACCGAAAAACATAATGTAGATACTTTATATATTTTTGACAGAAGAAATCAGTTGCAATAATTAATTCTATAGAATAATTTGGTTAGATTAGTACCGACACTGAGAGTTCTAGGAATATATAAAAATGCAATATGATTTATCATTAGAAGATGTAAATGTATGTAAAACTAAGAATGCTAAAAGTAACCAACTTGCTTTTGGAGTTATGTTAAGCTTCTTTAAAAGATATACTCAATTTCCTATGGCTACGGAAGCTAATATTTCATCAGAACTAATCTTGCAAGTTGCTAAAAGTTTAGATATTGATCCATTATTTATTACTACATTTGATTGGTCAGGACGTAATGCTAAAAAATATCGTCAAGAGATTAGGAAATATTTAGGATATCGTGTAACCAATGCAGAAGATATTGCATCTATAATAAACTACCTTGTAGATAATTTGATACCACGTCAACTTTCTGATTCGGTGCTACTGGAACAAACACGCCTATATTTTTCTAAGAATAAAATAGAAATTGTTAGTACACAACAATTAGAAGGTTACATTTTGTTAGCCAATCAAAAATTTGAGCAACAATTTTTTGATAAAATATTTAATAATTTAAATCAAGAAGATTTTCTTCTGATAGATCGAATCCTTAGCAAGGATGAGGATGAAGATCATGAAATTATAGAATTATCTGAACTTAAAAAAGATATTGCCGGCGCAAAAATTAAAAATATTCAAGGCGCCATAAATAGAGTTAATTTATTAAGCCGGATTAAATTATCCGACTCTGTTGTAGATACAGTCGATAGAAAATTATTACTTAAATATTATGAACGTGTGATGGCGTTTGCACCTAGCAATATTCTAGATTTTAGCCCTACTACAAAGTATGCCACTATGGCAGTATTCTTTCATGTAAGGCTTGAGTTTCTGTTGGATTCTTTAACAGATACAATGATCAAACTAGTTAAAAAAGTAAGATCCGGCGCAGAAAAACATGTGGATTGTTATATATTGGCAGAAGTCAAGCGTGTCGACGGTAAATTTGATATTCTAGAAAAATTAGCTGTACTAAATGCCAAGAATCCAAAAGGTATTATTGAGGAGAAGATTTATCCCGTAGTGCCGCAGGATAAGCTAGAAGCAGTAATTGATGATCTACAACATCGGAGCAGCAAATGGTATCAGGATCAGGTGCAAGAAAAAATGCATACAACCTATGCTTATGGCAATAGGAGTAGTTTACTTAGCATTTTGAGGACATTACAAATGTTAGAAGATCATATTGATTATAAACCTATCTTAGATGCAATTCGTTTTATCAACGAATATTGGAATGAATCGGATTTAGCTTACTATATTAATATACCGCCACTAAGTGGAGTTGTACCCCAGAGCTGGTATAATACCACAGTCAGAATAGAAAAAGGCCATTTACGGATAAACAAATATAATTATGAACTAGCTGTACTGGAACAGCTTAAAGAATTTCTTGGATTTAAAGCTATTTGGGTTGATAGAAGTTACCGCTATAGAAATCCGAATAAAGACTTGCCAAAGGACTTTAGCGAAAAAAGAGAATATTATTATGAACTACTGAACTTGCCGCTAAAAGCTAAGGAGTTTATAGTAAAATTAAAGACCTCAACAGCAAATAACCTAGAGAGATTAAATGCTAATATCCCCAATAATAAGCTTGTACAAATCAAAAAAAGTAAGGTTGGTAACAATATAAAACTGACCCCTTCAGATCCGCAAGATGAACCTGATAATATTGTTAAGCTCCAGCAAGAAATAAACAATAAATACTCAAGTATACATTTAATTGATATTTTAAAAGAATGTGATTTGAGAATTAATTTTACCAAGACACTTGAAACTATCGGAAAGAGCAGTAGCCTCAATAGCTCTGATCTACAAAAAAGATTACTATTATGCATATTTGGTATCGGTAGCAACACTGGGCTAAAAAGGATTAGTATCGCTAACGATGGTATTAATTATAGTGATTTGCGCTACGTAAAAAAACGCCATGTTAATGCTGTAAACATTAGAAATGCTATTCGTATACTAGTGAATAACGTTTTAAAAATACGCGATCCTGATGTTTGGGGAGAAGCCACTACAACGGTAGCATGTGATTCGACTCACCTGTTTGCCTGGGATCAAAATTTAATGAGTGAATGGCATTTTCGTTATGGTAAGAAGGGAGTAATGATTTATTGGCATGTTGATAAGAAATCATTATGTATTTACTCACAATTAAAAGATTGCAGCTCTTCAGAAGTGGGTAGCATGATAAAAGGCATTATTGATCATGATACGGACATGGATATTAATCGTGTATTTATTGATACACATGGGCAAAGTGTGATAGGTTTTGCTGTTAGCTATTTACTACATTTTGCCTTATATCCGAGGCTCAAGGCAATTAACAAGCAAAAATTATATTACGTCGATTCTAAAGATAAAAACAAATATACAAATATTGCAGAGATTCTCAAAGGAAGCATTAACTGGCAATTAATAGAAGATAATTACGATGAGATGGTAAAGCATATGGTTGCCCTAAAACTAGGGATTGTTACACCATCTGTATTAATTAAAAGATTCAGTAATAATAATTATTCTCATCCAGTATATAAGGCATTAGTAGAACTAGGTAAAGCTAATAAAACTATATTCTTATGTCAATATTTAGCTTCCGAAGAGTTGCGTATTGAGGTTAATGAAGGGCTAAATGTTGTTGAACGCCTTAACAGCGTAATGGATTTTATTTTCTATGGTAAACTTGGTCAAATTGCAACGAACAATATTGAGGATCAAGAATTATCGATATTATGCTTACATCTATTGCAAGTATGTATGGTTTATATCAATACCTTGATTATTCAATCAATATTATCGGGGTCACATTGGCAAAATAAATTTACGCCTAAAGATTACAGAGCATTAACACCATTATTCTCAGGTCATATAAATCCTTATGGCCTTTTTCCGTTAGACTTTAGTAAACGCTTGTCAATTGGGCTAACTATTTGATCACTGATTATTTATGACATTAATACGTACACCGGTTAGAGAAAAAGCTAAATATTTTTGTAAACATCTCAAAGTAGAAAAGCCTGATTATAACTACTTAAGAGAGTTATTTCGACATATAAGAAAAAACCTCAATATTGAAGTAGAGAGTGGTAAGGAACGGAAGTTACCATATGTGCCTACGGAAGAAGAAATCAGTAGATTTTACAACACAGTATGGAAATCTAGAAATATGAAGCATGTAGCTATGATTAAAACATTGCTTTATACCGGGGTAAGAGTTTCTGAGTTAGTAAATATAAAAATATCCGACATAGATTTAGACAATTGTCAGATAAAGATTGTCCAAGGTAAGGGTAAAAAGGATAGAATAGTTCCGTTTCCTAATTCATTTAAGGAAATATTAGCTGTTTACGTAGAAAATGCAAAGAAAAACAAAATAATTTACTTATTTGAATCTAGTTGGAAGAGACAATATTCTGATCGTGGTATTAGAAAAATCTTAATGAATTATACAAGAGAAGCTGGTATTGAACATTCGATATCACCACATAAGCTAAGGCATTTTTTGTTTACTTGGATGAAGAAAAAAGGTGTAGATGACGCATTAATCCAACCTTATTCAGGCCACGATAGTCGACAATCGCTTGAGGTATATTCAAAATTATCACTGGGTGACTGCCAACCTGAATATGAAAAAAAGATTAAAGACTTTCCAATTTGATCTTATAGTATATGACGGATATTAACAAATTTTAATACCAATGTCCCAAACAACCTCGTTCTTAACACCGGTCCAACAAGGAAAAATAAATAAAAAAGAACTTAGAACAAATATTACGATTTATTCTAAAGATGCAATAAATTTTATATCACCTGTAAACCATACTCTAGAAACTGAGTCAAGTGAACAAGAGTACAAAATATTAAAAGTTTGGAAAGAATTTTTAGGGTTAGATAGAATAGAACGTGACAATAATTTTTTTGAACTTGGAGGTAATTCTTTAATAGCACAAAAAATATCTTATAAACTTTCTAGCATTTTTGAAACTACAATTAATATAAGATCAATTTTCAAATACCCAACTATTTCTGAGTTAGCCAAACATATAAGTAAAATTGCAGATCAAAATGAAATATAAAATTATTCCTCAACAAGAGATTTTTTGGCACCAGGAGTATACTGGCACTTATTCATCAAATAATAATATATTTTTAGTTGTTGAGGTAGATGAAATTTTTGATCAAAATCATTTGAACCGTTGTTATAATAAATTAATTAGTGAATTTGATGTTTTAAGGTCAAGATTTTATCTTGATAATTCTGGAAGTCCAATTTTTTCAATACAACCATGTAATATCAATTCTATTGAATTTTCTGAAGTAAAAGATTTTCAAAAAAAATCTAACACTATTTGCGAATTCATAGATAGAAAATTTAACTTTGAATTTCCACCTCTTGGACCGGTGTTAAGAATGAGGGCATTTGGGACATTGGGATTAAAAATTGTTAGTATTTGAAGTACCGAAAAACATAATGTAGATACTTTATATATTTTTGACAGAAGAAATTAGTTG
>Ga0316232_1002345_pt1 | contig 19959 bp, 20 predicted proteins | sample TBHtaG_FD_206006 | JGI IMG/M metagenome (GOLD analysis project Ga0316232, IMG submission 206006) | Freshwater microbial communities from Trout Bog Lake, Wisconsin, USA - TBH18025_13 | ecosystem: Environmental > Aquatic > Freshwater > Lake > Hypolimnion/Profundal zone | place: USA: Wisconsin... | reverse complement strand
GATCTTCGCAGCTCCGGTGATCGGCGTACTTGCCTGCGCTAAGATGCGCTGCGGCAAAGGTACCGACCAGTACCTCGGGTTGCCTTCTTTGTTTTGCCCAAAGTACAGGGTAAAGTCTGACGTTGGCCTCTCGCCTTGCGCGTTTGGGTCTCCAGCGGTCAAACGTTCGGTTCGCATGGCGTTGATTGGTCGGCCAACCGCACCAGGGTTCTTGATCGCCGTACTTGCCCAGAATGGAATGATCGTCTTGAGCCAGGGGTAAAAGAAAAACAACCTATTGAACGTGCGCTCAATTCCGGTCGGACTGACATTCAGCGAATCACCAAACGCCTTGCGGACTTGAATCCCCGCTTCTGCTGGGGACATACCCTTCTCAATAAATTTCTTATAGAGAGCATTAGAGAAGGCTTTTTCGGCAACGTCAAAGACGACGCGCTGGTTCCATTCCCACATTTGCGTGCCCGCGCGCTCAATACGCTGCATCGGACTCAATTCGCTCGGAGCCGTCTCCAACCGCGCCCCAGGGGTTCCAAATATGCCCTTCGTTGCGCCCATCTCGACGTGCGCCCCTGCGGCCTTTGCAGCGGCATCGAGTTCTTTAGAAATGCCAACCAGATCGCGCAAATCTCCGCCTGCGCCAAGGAAATTGTTCAGTAGGTTGAAGCCAGGGTGAATGATCGGATTGGTCAGAACGCCGATGCGCGTGAGGTTGTTGAACGAATCGAGGATCGCTCCCAACCCCTTCGCGTCTTGCGCTCCGAGGTTCGGGACGGCCTTTAGGACCTTCGCAACCTCTTCCGAAACGAGAGAACGCTTGAGGATCGGCGAACCAATCTCTTGAAGCGTCTCGCCACGCACCAGCGGCTTGCCGCCTGACGTCTTACCCTGAATGTTCATCTCGACGCGATACGGCGAGTTATTTGCGTACAGCTCGTTGTTCCGTTCGATCGCGTGCATCATCTGCTCGTAGTCGGTCGTCGGACGGTTTAGCTCATAGTTCCACTTCGGAGCGCTACTGCCACGCAGTAAACTGCCGATACGTTGTTCCGGCGTCTGCCCTAGCGCAGATACTTCCGACTGCCCGAGATCAAAGTCTGACCAGTTGACGTCGCGTCGCAACGACTGCGGCAATTCGGACAGACGATCGTTGACCAGTATGTTTTGACGCCGTTGACTGTACCAATTCTGAAACTGTTCGGCAGGGTCCCAATCGGGTCGAAGCTCGCCTTTCGTCGCGGCCTCGTTGAGCGTCTTGAATACCTTGCTCTCGGCATCTTCCGCAGACGTTCCAGCGCGTTGCTGAATCGGCGATCGAGCAAAGATGCCAGTCCGCAGGTTCTGTTCCGCTAACTGCTGTTCTGGATCAAGCAGTTTATTGACGTAGGCGTGTTGCATCGGAAAGTAAATCTCCGAAGCGAACATATCGTCGGGTTTGATAAGTTCGCGTTGCAACTGGTCGATGTCCATGTTCTTGATCGCGGTTCGCAGTTGCAACCCACGAGCAATAACGTCGGCGGACAATGGCTTGCCAAGATACGTCTTGTCGCCTTGTGACGCCGCTACGATCTGTTGCTTTTGTTCGTTGGTAGGATTCGGCCCGAATATCTCACGCCGCACCGCCTGCGCTTCGCCACTCGCCTGCGTCGGAGAGATCAACAGGTTACGCACCGCCGCCTCGCCCTCGACGCCGCCAACATTCCGAACCCCGCCAAACCGATTCATCCCGAGGTACTGCGTAACCGCAGAAAGAGCCTTCTCGGCCCTCGTCATCGTTGCGAGTTTGCCGAGACCCTGACTGATTGGCCCGCCAAGATAGTTGACCGGCTCGGCAAACCCGCCAACGAACGAGGCGGCCATGTTGACCAGAGGATGCTGCAACAAAAACTTCGCCGTCTCACTGCCCTGGTTTTCCGCTTCCCAACGTTCTTGTGATGGCGAGAACGGACTATAAATATCGCCCGCCTGCGCGAATTGCCCGGACTTGAGCATGTTGATTGCTTGCTCAATGTCCGAGCCGGCGGCGGTGGGGTTTGGATTCTTCAGCAGGCGATCAACAATGTTCTTCCCGCCGGCTGCCAACCCCGCAGCAATGTTGGTAATGCCTCCGAGTAACGGGCTGTTTGCGCCAGGAAGGTTCGCACCGGCTCGACCAGGTTGTGTAAGTTGCGCCCCGGTTCGCTGCGCCGCGCCGGCCAATGTTCCACCAGCCATCGTCGCTCCGCCAAACTGCGCTAGAAGCGATGGCTTATCTTCAGCAATGGCAGCGCGTGTGATCGAGGTTTCAGCAGGCGCGTTCGCCCCGCGCGATCCAAAAAACCCACGAGACAGATCAATCGGTTGATCGCCGGTCGGAGCCGTTGCGGTATTATACCGGCTTGCGCGAGGCGTAGGGGTTGGCGCAGTAGGACGAGTTGCGATTCCAGGAGTCGGAGTTGCACTTGGACGCGGGGTTGGAGCAGCGGAGGGAGCGGGAATAGGCGCGGCAGTAGAACGAGCGACCGGAGCCGGTGCGCCTTGTTGTTTCCTGACTTGCTCAAGATACTCGTCAACGGTCATTTTATTACGGGAGATCAACAACTAACTGGCGCAAAAACTTTTGAGCCTGTGGGCTGAAAACTGTTTTGAAGTTATCCTGCTTAATCAATCCTGCCGCTACAGATGGATCGTTCTTGATTAGCTGAATAGCTTCGTCAAACTTTGCATCTTTACCCGAAGGCGGAGGAGGAGCGGACTGACTGGCCCTGTTATATGATGCTATAAAATCTTTACCGGGCTGTCTCGCCGCAGTCGTTTCTCTGCCAACTAGACCCTCAAGAGTTGTCATCTCCGATCGAGACAAACCAGAAGTAGCGATTGTGTCATACGCGTCTTTTGGACTCATGTTGCGTATTTGCGTATAAACCCGTCTCGCTGGTTCGGACAATGGTTCATTGCTCGCAGATGGACGAGGTGGACGAAGCCTCCAAGCTTCAGTTGCCGCGCGCGATTGTTGCGTTCCAATAAGCGAAACGGTTCTGTCGATCTCTTTTGCAGTTTTATCTGCAAGATCAAAGTAGCCTTTGCCGTTTTCAATTTCCCATCGTTTTTGCAACGTTGACAGACGATTGTTCAAAGTGGGAAGGTCTGTCCCGGCAGGAAGGCGTTGCTCTCCTCGCTCGAACGCAGTTTCTTGTTGCGAAAAGTTTGCTTTATAACCAGCATCTGCATCTTTTAGCCGTTGGTCGACTAGCTGCTGTTGGCTTCTTACGCCTTCGATCGCTCTGTCAAACTTGGAGACTTCAGAAGGCATGCTCGTTTTATTACGAGCGGCAATAAGACTCTGTAATTGATCTTCTAATGGGGCGCGGAATTGCTGTTGTTCAGCATACGTTAGCGGTCGATCCGTTGGAAGATTGCTAAGCGTCAACGGTTCTTGCGCAGGGGCCGTTGGCGCAATGCTTTGCAACGACGGCAGATTCGAGGTTCCTGCTCCTGGGCGAGCGGCAGCGCCAGCCGCAGCGCCAAGCGTTGCACCGTATGCCGATGGCGTCATGCCATTCGACATTGTGACATTGCCGCCGATGCCGCCGGCGCCAGGATATGTTTGCGGCGTGCTTGGCGTTCCGGAACTAGGCGCAGCGTTAGTGCTTGGCGTCGTTCCTGAACCAAGTATGCGCGAGATTTCTTGATCGGCCGGGCTTGAAATAGGGTTCCCGCTTGCGTCATACCCCATCGTATTAAGCCGTGCTTTATCTAAAGCCGCAGCTCGCGTTGCCGCATCTCGCGACATTCCTAATTGAGCCTGTTGATATGCCTGCTGCTCGTCTTGATACGCTTTGTTTTGCGCGTCGATCTGTGCTTGACGCGCTTGCGCCATAGCCGTCTGTTGCCGCTGATACTCTTCCTGCTTCTTCTTCGTGACTGCATCGAGGTAGGCTTGAGCGCCACCTAGACCAGCCGCGATCGGAGATCCGATGTTATAAATTGGCACGACTAACCCCCACCTGCATCACCGGCGTTTTGACCGTATGGAAGGCTTCCATAGGTCGAATAATTTTGCGGATTTGTCGCGTTTATTTCTGATGGCGTTGTAAAACTTTGCGTGGTATTTGTAGACGGCGGAATCGAGTAACTCGTCGGCGCGTTGAAGTTCATCACCGGGAACGTCCCAGCAATGCTCTGACCCATAGCGTTCCCACCAGACAACACGCCGCTTGCCAGGTTGCTATTACCAGACAGCCCGCTGGACAGAAGCCCCGCGATCTCGCCCTGATTGACATTCTGCGCGCCGGTGAGCGCGTTGAGCCAATTCGTTCCAGCCGTGTTCGCAGCACCTGTGTTGTACAGGTTCGTGTTCAACAGGTTCTGCAGGTTCTGCTGGCTGACCGTGTTCGCCACCCCGGCGTTGTATAGACCCATGTTCTGTGCGTTCGTCGCGTTGTATTGACCGCCGGTATTGTAGGCCCCGGCGTTATACTGACCAGCCGTGTTTAGCGCGTTCAGGTTTTGCGAGAGAATGTTATTGATCGCCGCAGCATTTCCAGCGTTAGCAGATTGCGTACTGCCCGCGTTGTATTGCCCTGCGGTATTGAGCGCTCCCACATTCGTGTTAGCCGCGCTAAGAATGTTGCCTTGAGCACCTTGTAGAGCAGACGCAAGCGCCGGAGAAATACCCGCTAATTGTTGTTGCGCAAGGTTGTTGTAAGCCGTCTGACCTGCGGTCGATCCGGGAGCGATACCGGAAGCGGCGAGCATTTGCATGAGTTGCTGATTCTGCTGCTGCTCTTGCGGAGCAACCGATTGGTTGAGCAACGACATCGTTTGTGCTGGGCTAAGCTGATTGATAAGCCCCTGCCCGATCATTGAGGCATTATACGTTGTTGGCCCATAGGTTGCCGCATTTCCCGTCGCGGCATTGTACGTTGTCGGGTTGTAACTGGATGCCGTGCCATAGGTGCCGGCAAGCGTCGGCGGTGCGCCGAGGTAATTTGGTTGCAGCGGGTTGTAACCGCCGGCAAGCGCCTGCATCGCCGGGCTATTCGGAGAAATGCTTGGAGTCGAGAGCGTCGTCGCGTTCTCTTCCGAGGAAAGCACCGGGTTCAGGTTTTGGTTGATCTGGTTCTGGAGGTAGGACGTGAAACCGCCGGTGTTACCACCTTTGGCGTTCTGCATGTCCCCCATGTTGCCAAGCCACGGGCTAATCGCCGTGTTGATCGCACCCAATTCGGTCGGGTCAAATAACCCGCTATTTGCGAGTTGGCTCTGAATCGTGGTCCCGGCAGTATTATATTGCCCTTCGGAACCAATCGACTGAATACCCGACGAGATCGCCTGGTTGATCGCCTGCTGTTGTGCGCCAGAGAGTTGCCCGGTCGGGTTGAAATACTGCGGGGCGGCCGCTGCGGTTGGCGAGGTTCCAGCCATTACGCGGTCCCTCCGGTGTTACGAGCGCCCCCGTGATCTTGAATCCCAAGCAAGTATGCGTTCGCCCCTGACGATTGGCCTGGCGTCGGACCAAACGAACGTCGGACTTGCGGCTGACCCGATCGCAACATTGTCTGCGCGAGGTTCTGAACGTTCTGCGCTTGCGCTGGATTCTGTGGCGGAGCTTGCGCGCCAGGTTGCGGCACCCCCGCCGGAGGCGCTTGCTGTTGACGCTGAAAGAGCGCCATCAGTTGCTGCATCATCTGCGGGTTGATCTGCTGTTGCTGCTGCGCTTGCGCGGCGGCAGGTGCGGGCGCTGGCGTCCCGCCTGGCCCGATAATCCCCCCGCCAATCGTCTGACCCGCTCCAAACTGCGTCGGCCCCTGGATCGCACCGAGTTGCGTCGCCGGAGCGGGATTCGCTTGCTGGTACTCCATCATCTGCTTGAGCGCGTTGGCAAGCGCCTGTTGCTGGTACTGTTCTGCGGCAGTCTGTTGCTGCTGCGCGTACTGCTCGCCGGCGGCCTGCGCTTTGCCTTGAGCGTTCGCGGTCGCGGCGTTCGCGGCGTTCTGCCCCAGGTAATTGATACCGGCGTTGACGATCGTCGGGATTAGGGTTGCGGGGTTGAATCCAGCCATCAGAACATTACCACCGTGAAGGTACCAGCCGTGTCGCTTTGCAGGATCACCTGCTTGGCCGGGGCTGTATTGCTAGTCGAACTGATCTTGAGCTTCGGCAGGAACGTCCCCGCCGGGGCCATTGCCGCCCAAAACAATAGTACCGTATGACCCAGGTTATGAGCAAACGTCACGTCGGAATTAGCCGATGAAAAAGTAATCTGGGCCAGGATTCCCTGACCCATCTTTTGCGTCGTCCGACCCCCCTGGAAAAGCACCTGCGGCAGAACAAAGGGTACCAATAACGACTGTCGCGTGGTATTCGCGAAGTTAGCGTTTGCTGGCCCCTGTTTCTGCGTCGCAGGTGAATCGTTCATCGAACTTCTACAGGCGTAACGTCAACCGTCTCGATCGGAGAAGTTGGCGTTTGCAAGAGTTTTTCTAAGACGTCGATCGCTCCGTTGATCTGGAGCATTACTCGCTCTTTGGATTGTGCGACCGCCAGGGCTTCCTGGCCTGCGCGAGCGATCTCTGCGGCCACGTTCCGGAGAGACTTCAATTCGGACTCGATGTGCTTACGGTTCAGATCCATTATGGCCTCGTTGTTTTGAAAGTAATGCGGTTATGTAAGGAACTTATGGCGTCGCACTAATCTGCACGAACGCCAACGTTGAGGTGTTGTAGTACCATTGGTCCGCGACAACCGTGTCCGGACATTCAATCCACTCAAGCGGAGACGCCACCGGGAACGTGCTGTTCTGATCCGGCTCTACCTGTGCAACCCGTGCCGAATTGGGGTAATACACCGGAGGAACATACGGCGGCCCTTTTTGGGCGGGGGTTTCAATGACTTGAGTACTTGGGTCAACCAATGCGTATGCCATGTTTTATCCTACCCACCAAAGCGCGACCACGCCACCAACGCCGCCGGTGCCGTAGATGTAGCCACCAGCGCCAGGAGACACGAGTTCGGCAGCACCAGACGTGCTATCAGAAAGCGTGTTTGACCAAACAGTTGCGGAAGTTGTGATGAGGCTATAAAAACCATAAAAATTATTGCCAGTAAATTGAGCAAAGGTGTCTTGCAAAGATGTTGCTGCAGTATTGTTTCGTAGATTTCCACTTGACCCGGAACCATTTGATCCAGAGCCACCACTCGTGCCAGCACCACCGCCAGTAGCAGAACAGAACGAAGCAAAAGAACTGGTGTTACCGCTTGTGCCACTTCCTGACGTGCTACCTGTTCCACCGGTTCCAACGGTTATCGTGTATCCCGTTCCAGGGCTAACGGTGTAATACCCATACGCTTGCCCACCGACGCCACCGCCCGTGTTATCATTACCATCGCCGCCACCACCAGCGCCTACAACAAACGCATACACTTTTGTTACTCCTGCTGGGCACGTCCACGTCGTGCTTGCAGTAAATACTGCGTATTGTTCTTGCACCGAAGCACCGAAAGCGGCCCATGACGTTCCGCTCGTGCCAGCAGTAGAAGAGTTGTAGTAAACTAATCCGCCACCAGTACCGCTGTACGAAAGATACAACGACCCTGACGGAGCCGAAAAAGCCGGGGTTCCCGTGCCGCTGTAGATCGACGACGTACCTACCGCGCTGCTATATCCCGGAGTAATAGACCCGGCTACGCTTGCGCTTGTTAAACCGTAATTGCTTGACCCGGCATGCAATCCTGTTGACGTAATTGTGCCGTAATACCCGGTGCTTCCGTCTCCAACCGCAAAACCGCCCGTCGCACCATTGTTGTAATTGAGCGCAACAACGGATGCAGAACTATTGCCCGAATTGATAATCAGGTTCCCGGAACTGCTCGACACTTGGAAGGTAACAACTTCACTGGCGGTAATATTGCCATTGACCGTTGCGCTTGTCGGACCGTAGGTGCTGGAACCTGCAACAAATGAACCGCTTGTCGTTACCGAGCCCGCATTCCAGGTCCCTGTCGTGATTGTGCCGACAGTGGTTAGAGACGTGCTACCTGCAAGCGGGGACGCACCCACAGTATTGTATGAAATCGTGACGGCAGAACTACCGTTGAACGATTGAGGACTGGCACCGCCTGTGCCACTGCTGTTGATCGTCAGCGAGTTGGTTGTCGTTCCGCCTCCCGACGGAGCCGCCCATGTTGCCGTCGTTCCGTTACTTGTCAGAACGTAAGTGTTCGCGCCAATCGCCAAACGTGTTGCGCTATTGGTACCATTCCCAATAATCAAATCACCAGTGCTGGTGATCGGAGATAGGGCATTGAATGCAGCCGTGCCAGATGTCTGGCCTGTGCCGCCATTCGCAATGGCAAGCGTCCCTATTACTTGAGTTGCAAGGTTGATACTGCCCGACAACGTGCCAAGCGAAACAACGTCCACGATGTCGCCCGTGTTGGCTCCCGTTGCCAACACGATTGCTGTCCCGCTCGTTGCCGTGTAATCGGTTGTCGCCAAGAACACACCGTTGAGATATACCTGAACCGAACCGACGGTGTACGTAACGGTAAAACTAGTTTGCCCGCTTGTCGCAGTGAACGTCGTGCGCGTGTACGTCGTCGGGAAGGCCGTCGCGTTGATCGTTTGATTCGGCCACGAACCTGTAATGCTGACGTTTGACCCGGCTACAAGACTGGGCGTAGATGTCCCGCTACCGCCATTCGCGACGGGCAAAATGCCCGACACCTGGGTTGTGAGACTAACGCTACCAGTAAGGCTCGATGCTGGAAACGACGTCACGTTCACCGCTTGCGCGGGCCACGTTCCGCTAACGCTCGTGTTTGTGCCGCTTACCAACGAAGGGCTAGACGTCCCCGTACCACCATTGGAAACGCCAAGGATACCCGTAAACGAAATGTTGGGGGTTGTGCCACCACTTGATGCCAACGGACTTGAAGCCGTGACCGATGTGACTGTGCCGCTATTCGTTGCAGAGATCGTGTAATTCGGCCACGACCCGCTCAACGATATACCCGTGCCTGCAGTCAACGCAGGGCTCGTGGTGCCCGTGCCACCGTAGATCACATCTAACGGGGTACCCAACGTCAATGACGCGGCAGCAACAACACTGCTGAATGTTCCGGTAGTCCCGGAAATCGTGCCGCCGGATACGTTGCCGTAATACGTTGGTAATGACACTTACGAACCCTCCGCCATCCAGTATACCGTGGTCGTGGACCCCGTGGGACCACCAGACACGGTTACCGTGAAACCTGTGGCTATCGGGTTCGACACCTGAATCGCCAACGAATACCCACTCCAAGAAGACCCACCACCATAGCTCACCATGATGGCACTGGTCACACTGGCATACGGGTTGGGATACAACACCGTGACCGACGCGGAACCATCCGCTGGCACACTGGCAACACTGCCGTATTTGAAACCAGACGCCGACGGCGTGGGCGCAGTCGGCGTAAACGGTTTGTCAGATTCGCCCCAGTAACTGGTGCTCGTGGTGAATGACTGGTCGGTAATACTCCACGTCATAGATCACCAGTAATCGCCGGACGTGAACCCACCAATCTTGTACGACCCGCGATAGTTGAGCATCTGGAACTGGTCGTCTTCAATCGCGTACTGACGCTTCCAGGTCCGCAAACGCCGCACTTCCTGTTCGTACTTCTGACCGTACATCGTGCCAATGGCCGCCGTCGCCTGGTCACGGTCAGCGTGCAACATCTCGTCAAGCATCCGGTACGTGATGGCATCCATGAAGTTGTCTGGCACCACCACCGTTTGCGTGAGCACCGTCGGAATCGTCAACGTCGTTGGGACACGCACGCAGTCAATCGTGATGATGACCCCTGCCGTTGGCGCTGGCACGAATCCGATGTAGCCGCCTCGACGGTAATACCGAGGCCGCTGGCCAGCAAACCACGGCTGGGCAACCGGAGATGGCGCTCCCCAACTGTTGAGGTAAGGATAGGCCAACGGCGTTTGGATGGCCCACTGCGGCTGCGAGAACGTGCCGCCTGCCGCGCCGCCACCGCCTGCCGGGACTGCTCCCTGGCCAGTCTGATCGTTGAAGTGGATTTGGTCGCCTTCAAGCGTGTCGACATTGCCAGGCACCTCCACACAGATTTGCCCGTTGAGATATACCCGATAGATGGCGTGCATCTCGGGCAAGTCAAACTCTTGCTCGTTCCCTGGAGCCGTCAGCGTCAAGCGAGACTCGGGAAAATAGATTCGAGCGACCAATGACTTGATCGCTCGATCTGCCCGACGAGTCAACATGTCGTTTGACCATCGGGAGTTATTGGTGTTCGGCGTATTCGACAAGTCCCGAGCGTTGTTGAGAATGTCCTGGACTTGCATTACTTATGAACCAACGGGTAAATCGCCGACAAGATCACCGCAACCAACGTGGCGATCTGAATAAACACATTCAGGTTCCAGCGACTGCGGTGCTCAATGACATCAGAAACGATTTTCTTGACGTCATTGCGGTCAGGAAGGGCGGCCAATTTTTTTTCCACGGTCGTCTTCCATTCCTCAAGTTGGCCCACCCGATAATCTAGGATGTCTGACACGTTGATACACCTTTACAAAACCGGGTGATAAGTTACGGGATGGCCCAGCCAATAACCTGAATCGGATTGCTCGGGCTACTTACCGTCGTCACAACGACGCGATACGCAAGGAACGCGCCTGAGACTTGAAGCATCGTCGACGTCCCCGAAACCATCGGGTTGCCAACCGTCCCTGTCCCTGACTGCTCCGCCGGACCCGGTAAGAGCACCGAGCTCGTGGCCGGAACGCCAGGGTAGTATCCGTTGCCGGAACTAGAGAACCCATCCATACCGCCCGCATACGCCACACCACCAACCGCGAGGTTTGCCGTGGGATTCTGCTTGCCGTACACATACGTCCAGTATGCCGCCGGGTCAATCGTACCGTAAACCGATACGCTATACCCAGCCGCCGTGGCCCCAGGACCAATCAACTGGAACGTGACCTTGGACAACCCTTTGGGGCTGGCATACCAACCCGAGTCGTTGCCGAAGCCAGCAACCGGGTATGGCAAACCGTTGTACAACGTCTGCCCACCGTACCCCGCCGGATTCGGCGGAGACGGTAGCGCAGGGATGGTTCCGTACGACGCAAGCGGGGTGCTCACTGCGGATGCACTTGGTGCAACCGACAGCATCACAATCCCACGGCCCCATTCGTTGAGCTGTGCGCCGCTAGCCATTGACTAGAAGTCTCCGACGGAAGCCGTCGACCCAGGCGTACAGATCGAGTTGGTGTTGGTGGCCGAGCCCCACTTCTCTTTGCCGGTGATCGGCGCGTAGAAGAGCGTTACGGCCAAGTTACCGATTGCACCGCTGGCGTTTGTCACGCGAAGCGTGAAGTACCCCGAGACGTTGGTGTAACCGCTTGCACCGAACACCGGACCACACGGATACACCGCATCGAAGTTGGTTGGCACAAAGTACGCCATACCGCCGCCCGCTGTGGTAGCACCGGGGAAGTTGGTCGTGTTGAACGTGATGTCCGACGCGAACAACGGCTGGTTGTCAACCGCGTAGTTTGTCGGGATACCAAGCCCACCAGGCTGCACCGACAGCGCGGTGTTCGCCGAGTTGGCGTTGGACGACGTACCAGGCGGGTTGGCACCCGTGAACGAGTTGTCGTTCGGAGCACAACCGTTGGTGAGATACTGAGCAGAAGTCCCTGAACCCGTGCTCAGGGTCGCACCAGGAGTCTGGTTGGTGTTGTACACCACGTTGAAAGACGCGCCCGAAAGCGCGGCAATCGACGTGAATATTACCCCAACCTTGGCGATCTTGATGGTGTTTGGAATCATCGCGACCGTTTGCGCCGTAGCGTTGGTTGTCGCGCTGGCCGATATGCTTACCGGCCCAAGCGTTTCACTACCAAGGGCGTCGAACGTCCAAGAGTTTGGCGTTCGACTCCATTCTTGCTTTGCGTAAGGCATTTATGCGGACCCCCTTACGAGCCGCTCGAACCAACGATACCGCGCCAGTTCACGAAGCCATAGGTATTCCGGTACGACGTACGGATACCGTAGTTGCCCGTCGGATTGTCATACCACGCCTTGACGCGCGACTGCCACTTGTAACCAACAACAAGGCTGTTGCTGTCGCCACCGTGCGCCCAGTCACCAGGTCCCGCACAGAGCCACCACGCCGTCGGGCTGGTGATGTAACGGACGACCATGATCTCGGCTTGGTCCGCCGCCGTGTTCGGCTGGTTTTGGTTGGTGTACGGAGCGAGACGCGCACCGAGGACTTCCTGCGCCGTCTTGGCCAACTGCGGGCCGCAGACGAGGTACTTCGGCGTGCGACGATCCGGCAGACCACGGTCGGTCAGCAAGGTCTCGAACAGGATTTCCGCTTGACGGAACGATTCCGGCGTGAGCGGAGCGGTCGAGAGATAGTTGCTGAACGTGAGGCCCGTGAGCGAGCTCACACCAGTCGACGTAACAATCGGACCCAGCGGATGCGCTGACGAGCAGAGCGGAAGACCGTCGCTGCCTGGCACGAGGCTGGAGAACGAGAAGTTGAACGTGTTCCAGATGGTGATGTCTTGCGTGTAGCGTTCGCTGTTCGCAAGCATCTGCGGAAGCATCGCCATGAGGTTGAGCGGGTCTTCGAGCTGGGCTTCTTCCGTCACGTAAGACGTGAGGCCGTAGGTCGAATAGGTGAACGACACCGGGATGAGTTCAACCGGGTTGTCCACCGCAAACGCGCCACCCTCAGTGCGACCCCGGAGCAAACCGAGTTCCGCAATGGGTTCAACCGTGGCAATCGAACGCTTCGGGTCCGTCGTCCACTCGTTGAAAATCTTGGGGTACTGTTTGGGGATGGTGGTGCTGGCGTTGATAAACGCCAACTCCATCGCCTTCGTTTGGGCGTTATAGGAGGTACGAGTGCTAGTAATACCTTGAGGCATCTATGTATCTCCTAGATTGTGCCCGACGTGAAGACAGCCTTCACGCGCGCGTAGGTGTCACCTGCGACGCCGACATCAGACGGCACGCCGTATATCTTGTCAGTGATCGTGATGATCTTGTTGCTTTGGGTGTTGTCGAGTACGAAGTACCCTGCGCTCGTGAGCAAGAGCCCTGCGGACGTACCGATGAGCGAGTTGTTCCACGGTTGCAGAAGGCTGATTTCAATCGGCTGACCGTTGCCAACCTTGGCCACCAACGCCTGTTGCGGGTCCTGCGGGCCAAGCGGAGCCGGGTTGCCCCAGGTTCCAAGCAAGTTGCCCGGGCCACCAGCGGTAAACGAACCGCCTTCACCAGTGACGTACTGCGCCGCAGAGTCAGCCATCGCAAGACCAATGATGTTGGCCGAAGCGTTAGTCGCCGCACGGTTTGCACCAATGCTGTTGGTAAGCGGGTAGCTAATGCTGAACGCTGAACCAGTAGCCGTCGTGGTTTTGCTCGCTTGTTGCAGAGCTTCACCACCGCTGTAGGTAGCGACATAAGCGGCAAAGTTGGTGGTTCCTGAAGGCGCACCAGTTGCAGACACGTTCACAGAGAACGTGTAACCAGCGGCGCAGTTGACGAGGAACTCGGTACCAGTTAGCGATTCAAGCCCAGACGCCGTGTAAGTGAGCTGGACGTAATAAGTTGCGGCTGGCGCACCAGTAGTCGATACACCAGTGATCGTGACGTTGTTGGCAGTCGTCGCAGCAGTGCTGGAGATGCTAACATTTTGTCCCAGCGCCGGACCTGCGTAGGTCGCGAGCGTGCTGAGGCCACCCGATGGGGTGGTGATGGAACCGGTCGTGGTCAGCGCGAGGAAGTCTGCCTCGCGAAAAGCCGCGGCCTGCTGTTGAAAATACGAGCCAATAACTGGCGAGTCGAGGCCAGGATAGCCGTAGATTCGCGGGGCGATGATAGGCAGCGTTGCCAAGCGCGTCTCTCCTTAGTTAGAGTGAAGACCACTCATAACTTGGACCCTATCATCACCCACAGACCTAGCGCAAGGGCTAACCCCCGGTGCGGGTTTCCCCTACCGACAAGTTGATTCCGAACTTGCCAGGGCTCGCCGTCGTCAATCCGTCACCCAAACTGGGGCTATTCGGGATGTCACGGCTGGCCGACATGGCCCGTTGCAACGCAATATCCTCGTGACGCTTGAACGTGTCGTACGCCAAACGAGGGTCCATCACCTCACATAAGATCATGCTCATGTGAGAGACGTACTTGTTCTCACCCGTGGTGTGCTCGGTGTACACCGCAAACGGGCACTGCTTGTCGATCTCGTACGTCTCGACGTACCGGATGCGCCCACTGCGGTGCAAGTTACTCGTCAACTGCGGACGCATGTCCTTGGCATCAATGGTCTTGAACACACGCCACTGGTAACGGTGGCCAACCAAGCGACCGTCACGCCCAACGTAATCGGGCTTACGGTACTCCGGCGAGATCATCTGCACGGGCTTGGACATCATGTCCGCCTCGGGACTTCCCTCGATGTACGACGGCATGACGCCCGGCTGGATACGAACCGCCGCGCCGTTGGCAAGGCGCGTCCACTCCGCCGGATTCTGACGGACCTGCCAGTCCGTCATTGCCGCCTTCTGCGCGGACTCGCGTACCGGGTCGAACATCGCCTCGGCTTCGACGCCGATGGCTTGCTCCGCTGGAACCTCTGGAGTTGTTTGTTTAGCCGCCACTAGACTTCACCCTCAATCGCTGCAATTTGTTCAGGACTAAAATTGTACCGCTTGGCCATCGCCGCAATGGCCGGGTCGACCTCGACCACCGACTGCGGACGCGGGCTGTTCCCCGGACCACCGCTTGCCATCAGGCGAGGCTCGGGCTTCGGAGCGTTCCGAATGCGTCGGTCCATCACGTCAGCCTTGGCCGACTTCCAACGCAACTCCAATTCGTACGTCTGCATCTCGTGGGGCATGTTGACCAGGTTGGAGATGTTGCTTCCAACCGAACGGATTTGCTGGTCGAACAACGGCTCTACCTCGGCAAAGTACGCCTGGTCGATTGCCGCCATCCGACTCTTGAACAACGCCACGATGGTCTGCGCTTGACCTGCCACAATCGGCGCCGCCGCACGGCTGACCCGCGCCTCGGCCAACTTCACCGACAACTCACCCACCTTGGATGCGTACGCATCCGGGTCGGTGATCGCCATCGTCTTCATCTGCTCACGCTCGTGTGCGGTCAGTAAATCGAGCGGGTTGGTCGGCAACGGAGGTAGTTGCTGCTGGGGCTGATACTGTACAGGGTCGGCCTGGCGCTGTTGCGCCGCCATCTCCCGGAAAGCCTCAGCCCTGGCGTTCGCCACCGCGAGCTCGACGTCGACGTTGCGCTCTGGCGGCGCTTCGGCTACGGTGGGGTCAGCCTGCGGGGGTGCATACTCCGGCGGCTGGAGGTCTTGATCCATGTTCCCTTCCTATCGTCGTCCCATAGGCATACGCATTTGCGGACGAGGTTGCTGTTGTGGACGCGCTACTTGTGGCGCTTGACCAGCGGGCCTACCCGGTTGCCCCTGCGGTTGCGGGGGACGCTGAGGCTGTTGCTGGCCAGGTTGCCCACCGCCAGGAGGACCACCTTGTTGCGCCTGTGTTTGCGCCTGTTGTTGCTGTTGCTCTTCCCGTTGCTGTGCTTCCTGCTCAGTGCCGATGAGAAGCTGAAGGTCCTGCCGGTTGAAAGAATCACCCAGCATCTTCACCCAGTAATATTGCTTGAGCGGAGACTGAGCAATCCACGGGATGCTCATCGCAATCTGGAAGAACGCCAACGACTCTTGCCGACGAGTGATCGAATCAATCGGGTCACTCGCGCCAGCCACCCCGATGAGGTAGTCCTTCGCGAGCGTCTGAAGGTCGATTTTCATCGTCTGCTGACCCACCATCGTCTCGGGGTCAGTCTGCAAGTATTGCTTGTTCAGCGCATGAGTGAAGTTGATAATCTGGCCAAGCGCGACCCGGAGACGGGTGGCTAGCAAGCCCAAGCGCGTACCTGCGGCAGAGTTCTGCTGACGCATCTCCGTCGCGCTACGCTTCCCAGATGACTGCGCTCCAATCATCGGCATGTTCAGCCCGGTGTACTCCGTGCCGTATTGCTTAAGCGCACTCTCTTCTTGCCACGACGAGATCGGAACGTCGGCGATCTGCATGATCTTGACGGCTGGGTCTGCACCCACGAAGTCCGTCTCGATCATTTCGCCAGGATACCATCGGCCCTTACGAGTCAATATCTCTGACCCCGTGGGCACGGCCATCGGCGGGAACAACCCAAACTGGATACGGTCGTTGCGGGCGTTGTGCGTGGCACGCAACTCTGTCTCGATGCCCGCTAACCGCTCGACCAGGCTGTACCCGTAAAAGTTGTCCGCACGCGGGAACGGGCAGTACGAGAAGAACGGACGGCGACCGTCGGCGTAATCGTACGGCACCCAACCCAACATCTTCTGGCTCAACTCGTGCAACCAGAAAATGTTCTCTTCCGTCATGCCGTCTTCGTTCATGTCAAACTGACGGCTGTGGATACGCCAGACCTTGAGCGGGCCACGGTTCTTGAAGAACGGGCTGGACATACTGCCCTGCCCCTGGCCTAACCCAATCTGGTATGACGCAGACTTATCGTACGTGCCCTCTGGGTCGGAGGCTACGTCACTGGTTCCGTTCTCGTCGTAACGAAGGGCTTTCTCCACTTCGTCGGAGTCCAGTAGACCAGCCCGAACCATCCGATCAAGGTCATCTTCGTAGAGCCACTCCACGCACGCGACACCCGCAGCCTCTTCGATTGAAGGAGCCTCGTCCGGGATGAGGATGAATTCTTTGAGCGGTACGCACCGCCACTCGGGGTAATCCTTGACGAAGATGTCGACCGTATCACGACGCACATCCCATTGCGGCTGACCGTCTGGACCAAACACCACCTGCCCGTTTTCGTCCGTCATCGGGACCGACATCTCGACTTCCCGACGATGACGACGACGAGTCCACAACACTTCCAGAATGCCTACGCCATCACGTAACGCCAACTGGTTGAGTTGAATCGCCTTTTGGAAATACGAAGACCCATCCGAACGCAGTCGTTGCCACTCGCCATTGTAGAAGTTCTCTACCATTGGCGCGGTACGCACGGCGTCCGTGTTCCGCCCTGTCACGATGAATGGACGCGGGGTGAAGACCTGCCCCGCGAGATAGGCATGTAACGACTCTAACTGACCTGCGGTATAGGGCAACGCCAAATTCGATGAGTTGACAAACGGCCAGTCCTTCTCGGACGTCACCATGTCGTAGGCGTCAGACCACTCCTTGAGGTTCGCATTCAATGCGCCACGCGCAGACAGCGAAGCCAAGACCGTCTGGTAGAGGTCGTTGGAAAGCAAATTCCACTTGCTATCAGTGAGCTTCTTATCTTTCGACGCAGAAGCAAACCGAACAGTGGCGTGCTTGGGCTGATGTGTCTCGACACCCCCATGTAAGGGGATGTCTTCTTCCTTAGGCTTCAAAGCAGAAGGCGCTCACCGGGGAAGGACCGGGAGCGCCACCGCTGGCGGGCGGTACCATAAGCGTTCCCGCGTTAGCCTTTCTTGCCCTTGTGATACATGGCTTTTCCGTCCATGCCTTTGTGCTTGTGCGCCATCGTCTTCTCACCTTTGTGGTGATGCACCGGCGCAGACTTGTCGTTATGCTTCGCGGTCTTGTGACCGGGCTGCTCACCGTGGTGGTGCTGCTTGAACATGCCACCAACCGGGAGGCTACCGAGCGTATCCATCCCGCTGATGTGCAAACGCGGAATCCCACCACCCTTGTGGGACTTGGCCTTCATGCTGTGCTTGGATACCATCTCACTGCCCCATCATGTCTTTGAGCGAACGGATATGATCGGTATGCGCCTGCGACCCGCCCTGACCCATGAGGTGAGCGATGTCGTGCTCGTTGGAATGGCTGTACGAACCGCCCTGCATCATCTCTTTGCCAAGCGATTCAATCTTGTGATGCTCGGTTTTCATTTCGTAATGAGCGCGGACCATGCGGCCAGCTTTCATTCCCGAGGGTTTTCCGGTCTTCATGGTGCCACCTTATCATCGGACGGCGGGAGAGTCTACCTTCCAGCCCAGGCTCCGGGTTTCTTCTTGAACGGAGTCCTGGCCATCAAAGATGGCTCTTCGAGGTCGGTGCCGTCGAACCGTAACCCCTCTAAAGCATACTCTCGTTTCTCTTGCATTTCAAATATCTTCTCAGGGTCGTCCATCGCCCGACGACTCGACGGAGACTCGTACGCCTTCAACATGCTGAAGGCATCCAACACGTCGTCGTGGTCGACGTACGGATACGACTGCAACCGCCGAATCAGCGGGGCCGTCGTGCCACGCGCAAAGAATACCCGCCGCGCCCGCAGCGTCGGCTCCATTGCCTCGATCTGAGACGCTTTACTCGTGCGCCCACGCGGGGATAACCCCGTGGCCGTGATCTTCTTGCGGTCCATCTTCGGGTCGAACTTGACCACCTTGCCCCGCAAACCCATCTCGTCTAACCGCATCTGCAACAACACCGCGTCCAAGTCGCCGTTCTCTAAAGCAATCGTGGCTGGGTCGTATTGTCTGCAAAGGTAGAGAATGTATTGCAAGCGGTCAAACGGTAACTTCTTGAACTCATCGGCGTGCAACACCCAGTAGTTGGCGTGCTCGTCAAACCCGGCTACCACCACACCCGTGAAGTCCGAACGCGGACCCACCGTGGGCGCAGGGTCGCACGTGAGCACCGTCGAGATCGGGAACATCTTCCCAAACCGCGCTCGCAAGGGTTCACCTTCCGATAGCGAAAGTTGGGCAAACGGACCCGTCACCATCTCGCCATCGAAGTACTGGATGTAGGCCATCGTGAAGATGTCCTCACCCTCGGCACGAGCCTTGTTCATGTACCAGGCGGAGAACATTTTCGGGTCGATGATGTCTTGCTGGCGATCAAGGAACGCCTTCGGCAATACCGTCGGGAACCGCAACTCCCCGGTGCCGATGTCTTTGTAGGCACCCAAGATGAAATGCCGGAACTTCGGAGACTTGCCCTGGTCCTCCAGGATGTTGTCGCGCTCGGCAACATAACCGTGAATGTCGTTGTCACCCCAACGGGTGCCCATCAACAACAGACTTCCCCACGACTCCAGAATCGGGTCGTACGAGTCGACCAACTTGCGAGCGGCATACATCTGCGTCACCGACTCGAAGTTGCCCTCATGCACCAAGTCGTCCAAGATCACGAAGTCAGGATGCTGACCAGTCTGCGACTGGCCTAACCCAACCGTGTCGACCGTCGGCTCCTTGATACCAGGGCTCCGATCTGAGCGCGTGATCTTTTGCGTGGTCCACGTGCTGTACCGACCCTTGATGTTGCCGAACACCTGACGCAACGTCTCGTTACGCGTCAAGTCATCTTTCAAACCCTCAAGCGTGGACTCGGCCATGTCCGCTGTTGCACGGCCCAACACAATGCGAATGTCCGGGTCGAGCTCCTGCGCGTACGCACACAACGCCTTTGCAAGGCTGGTCTTGAACGTACGTCGCGGCATCTGGAAGTCGTTATACTGCTGGCAGTACCGACCGGGTGGCTGGTGGATGCGACCCGTCTCTAACCGCCACGCCACGACCTTGGGCGTGTTTGGAATACACGACTCTAAGAACTCACAGATGTCGCCGTACTCGGCCTCGTTGATGTCAGGACAAATGCCCGAGTGCTTGGCAAACGTGAAGAAGTTTCGCATGAGGAAGTCGCGGCGCAAGCCGCGACCCCACTCAATGACTCGTGTCGCTGTCATCCGCGTCAATCACTTCCGGTGGCACCGGCGGCAATGCTTCCTGGAACATCTGCGCGATAGCCTCCGGGCCAAACTGTTCCTTGAGCATCAAGATGAAATGCTTGGCCTCATCAAGTGTTGGCGCTTGCGAAGCATCACGCTGGTTCTGGCGGCTTGTCTCCATCGCCTCACG
>Ga0316232_1002344_pt1 | contig 19964 bp, 18 predicted proteins | sample TBHtaG_FD_206006 | JGI IMG/M metagenome (GOLD analysis project Ga0316232, IMG submission 206006) | Freshwater microbial communities from Trout Bog Lake, Wisconsin, USA - TBH18025_13 | ecosystem: Environmental > Aquatic > Freshwater > Lake > Hypolimnion/Profundal zone | place: USA: Wisconsin... | reverse complement strand
GCGCTTCGGGGCTTTTGGCATGCGCGTCCGAGCCCGCGCGCAACACTTCCGCGCCCGCCACACCTTCGGGATAGGGCAGGTCGGAATGGGTGACGAGCGCGCGGCGCAGCGGAATGGTGAACAGCACTCCCAGCACGCCGCCCGACACGCTGAGCAGGAATGAGGTCCAGAATGGAAAGCCCGTCCACCAGCCCACGATCACGAGTCCCGGCAAGACGAAGATGATCGACGCCATTGCGCCGGCGGACGAACACACCGTCTGCACGATGTTGTTTTCGCGGATGTTGGAACCCCGGAACAGCCCCAGAAGCGCCATCGAAATCACGGCGGCCGGCAGAGACGTGGCGAAGGTGAGGCCGATCTTCAGTCCCAGATAGATGTTCGCGGCGGTGAACAGGGCGGTCAGCGCCACGCCCAGCGCCAGGCCGCGCAGGGTCAGTTCCTTTTCCGGGGACAGACTCATGTCGGGCCTCTCATCAGCCGCCCGACTGTGCCCGCAATCGCGGCTTCAGGGCAACTCGACAAACCGTTCCTCGCGCGAAAAGGCGTTGAAGCCGATGCGCTGGTAGAGCGGCAGGGCGCGGGGATGATCCAGGGTGCAGGTGTTGACGGTCAGCCGGGTGATCGGCCGCGTCCAGGCGTTGAGGCAGGTATGGTAGAGGAAGAAATAGCCCAGGCGCCGGCCGATGGCTTCGGGCATCAGGCCGAAATAGGCGATGTTGCAGAGGCCGTCCTTGCGAAAATCCAGTTCCGCCATGCCGGCGGGAACACCTTCCGTATACAGAACATAGAGGTGGTTGAGCGGGTGCTGGATAATTTCGGCCAGCGCGTCCGGGGTCAGCTTCTTGCGGTCCACCCAAAGATAGGGGCCGCCGACGGTGTCGTAGAGATAGCGGTAGAAGTGGGGCGCCGGGTTTTCAGCCTTGAGGATGGCATGGCGGCCCTTGGGGGCCGGCGGCGGCAGGGCGGCGGGCTTGGCCAGCATCTCGAAGAAGGTGACCGTCATCGGCACGCGGCGTTTGAGCCCGCCGCTCATCCTGTCGCCACCGGTGCGTTGGGGCGCCCGCCCCATTCGGCCCAGGAGCCGTCATAGAGCGACACGTTGGCGGCGCCCAGCTTGACCAATGCCAGCATCAGGATGGCGGCGGAGATGCCCGAGCCACAGGTGGTGACGATGGGCGCGCGCAAGTCGACGCCTTTTTCGGCGAAGAGTTGCTGCAGGGCGTGATCGTCCTTCAACGTGTTGTCGTGGGTGAGCAGGGCGCGCCAATGCAGATTGACGGCGCCGGGCATGTGGCCTGATTTCAGTCCCGCGCGAGGCTCCTGCTCCTCACCGGTGAAGCGGCTTTGCGCGCGGGCATCGACGATCTGCGCGTCACCAGCCTTGAGGTGCGCCAGCACGGCGTCATAGTCACGGGCGAGCGCGGTGACCGGGCGGGCGTGAAAGCCCGCTGGCTTCGGAGTGGGCGCGGTGCTTTCCAACGGTCGGCCTTCGCGCTTCCATTTCGGCAAGCCGCCATCCAGCACAAAGACCTGCTCATGTCCCATGGCGCGCAACGCCCACCAGACCCGCGGCGCGGAAAATACGCCCGCGCCGTCATAGACCACGATGGTGTCGGCATTGCTCAAGCCCAGCGCGCTCACGGCATGGGAAAAGGCATCCGGCGACGGCATCATGTGCGGCAGGTCGGTGGCGTGGTCGGCGACGCCGTCGATGTCGAAAAAGACCGCGCCGGGAATATGTTCGACGGCGAATTCCTTTGCCGGCGCGCGCTTGTCGTCCGGCATGTACCAGGAGGCATCGACCACCCGCACTTCGTTCAGGTGCGAGGCCAGCCATTGCGTGGTGACGAGCGGGTTCATCAGCCGCACCTATGCTTCGTAAGGGACGGAAGGCGGGTTGGGCCGTGCCGCCAGCCAGGATGGCACCGGCAGGCCCTTGTCACGCAGGAAGTTGGGATTGAACAACTTGGACTGGTAGCGGTTGCCGTAGTCGCACAGCACGGTGACGATGGTGTGGCCCGGTCCCATGTCCCTGGCCATGCGGATGGCGCCGGCGACATTGATGCCGGTGGAGCCGCCCATGCAAAGGCCTTCATGGGCGAGAAGGTCGAAGATGATGGGCAACGCTTCCTCGTCCGAAATCTCATAAGCGTCGTCGATCGGCGCCCCTTGCAGATTGCCGGTGACGCGGCCCTGGCCGATGCCTTCGGTGATGGAGGAGCCGTGCATCTCCAGCGTCCCCTTCTTGATCCAGCTGTAGATCGCCGCGCCCAGCGGATCGGCGGCGGCGATGCGGATATCCTTGTTCTTGTCCTTCAGGCCGATGGCGACGCCCGCCAGCGTGCCGCCGGTGCCGACGGCGCAGGTGAAGCCGTCGATCCTGCCGCCGGTGTCGCGCCAGATCTCCGGAGCGGTGCCTTCGATATGGGCGTCGCGGTTGGCGGTGTTGTCGAACTGGTTGGCCCAGATGGCGCCGCTTTTCCCGGTCTTCGCCAGTTGTTCGGCCAACCGCCCCGACAGCTTCACGTAATTGTTGGGGTCCTTGTAGGGCACGGCGGGAACCTCGATCAACTCGGCGCCCAGCAGGCGCAGCGCGTCTTTCTTTTCCTGGCTCTGGGTGTCGGGAATGACGATCACCGTTTTGAAGCCCATGGCGTTGGCAACGGTTGCCAGGCCGATGCCGGTATTGCCGGCGGTGCCCTCGACGATGGTGCCGCCCGGCTTCAGCGCCCCGCGCTTCAAGGCATCCTGGATAATGAAAAGCGCGGCGCGGTCCTTCACCGACTGACCGGGATTGAGGAACTCGGCTTTACCCAGGATCTCACAGCCCGTCGCTTCGGAAGCACGCTTGAGCCGGATCAGGGGCGTGTTGCCGATGGCGGCGAGGACGTCTTGTTTAATCATGTGGGGAACTTAAGGGGGCTTCTGTCGCGCGCCAACGTCCGGAATGCCGCCAGGGCGCGGTCGCGGCCCAAAGCCAAATCCACAATCGGCGCGGGGTATCCGGCGGGCGGGCCCCCCAGGTTTTTTGGAATGTCCCACGGCCTGTGGATGAATTTGTCCGCCACCTCCGCCAGTTCGGGAACAAAGCGGCGGACGTAAGCCCCGCCGGGGTCGAATTTCTCGCCCTGCAGGACGGGATTGAAGATGCGGAAGAAGGGCGCGGCGTCGGCGCCGCAGCCCGCCACCCATTGCCAGTTGGCGGCGTTGTTGGCGAGGTCGGCATCGACCAGCGTGTCCCAGAACCAGCGCTCGCCTTCGCGCCAGTCAACCAACAGGTGCTTGATCAGGAACGACGCCACGATCATGCGGACGCGGTTGTGCATCCAGCCCGTCTGCCAGAGCTGGCGCATGCCGGCATCGACGATGGGGACACCGGTCTGGCCCCGCTTCCAGGCGCGGGAAGCGGCGCCGTCTTGGCGCCAGGGGAACGAGGCGAAGCGCTTGTCCAGCGGCTCGGCGGGCAGGGCGGGATTGTGGAACAGAAGCTGGTGGCAGAATTCGCGCCAGCCCAGTTCCTTCAGGAAGGTCTCGGCGCCGTCATTGTGGGCCTGGGCGCGCACCACCTGCCAGACCTGGCGCGGACTGATCTCGCCCCAATGCAGATGCGGCGACAGGCGCGAGGTACCGGTGCGGCCGGGAACATCGCGGCCGTGCCTGTAGCCGGAAATGATGTCGAGAAATTCATCCAGCGCGCTCCGCGCGCCGTCTTCGCCGGGCGACCAGTCGAAGTCTTTCGACCAATCCGGCCTGGTGGGCAGCAGCCTCCAGCTTTCCAGCGTGTCGCTTTTGACGTTGTCGTGAAACTCGATATTTTTTGGCGCGTGTTGTGGCAAGCCAGGCGCGGTCTTGGCTTTCAAGGTATTCCAGAAGGGCGTGAAGACGCGGTAGGGCTTGCCCGCGCCGGTCGCGATTTCCCACGGCTCGAACAGCAGCGCGCCGTTGAAGCTTGCGACGGCGACGCCCTCCGCCTGCAGGGATGTCCGCAGTACGGTGTCGCGCGCCACAGCGAAGGGTTCGTAACAGCGGTTCCACACCACCGCGTCCGCGCGGGTTTCCTTGATGATCGCCGGCAGCACCGTGTCCGCGCGCCCGCGCCGCAGGACGAGGTGGCCCTTCAGCATCTTGTCCAGGGCCATCAATGAATGATGCAGCCACCAGCGGGAGGCGCCCCCCATTTTCCAGTCGCAGGGCGTTTCGTCGTCCAGCACATAAAGGCAGATGACAGGCTTGCCCGACTTCGCCGCGTGGGCAAGGGCGGGATTGTCGGAGAGGCGCAGGTCCTGCCGGAACCAGACGATGATGGGCTTCATGCCGTGAGTACGCGCTCTGCCGGGATGCGGTTCAGTGTTTCGCATTGCCAAGTTTCGTGCACGCGGCGTGGCGGAAGCAGGTGGTGAGATGGTCATTGACCATCCCGGTGGCCTGGGCGAAGGCATAGACGATCACGGGCCCGCAGAAATTGAAGCCGCGCTGCTTCAGGTCCTTCGCCAGCGCTTCGCTCATCGCGGTCTTGGCTGGGACCTTGTCGCGTCCGGTGAAGTGATTGACCTGGGGCTTGCCGCCGACATGCCGCCAGATGACGTCATGGAAGCCGCCCGGCTCCTTCGCCTCGATCTCCAGCCACAGCCGGGCGCCCCGGATCGCCGCCTCGATCTTGGCGCGACTGCGGATGATGCCGTCATTCTTGAGGAGGCGCTCGACATCCCGCTCGCCATAGCGGGCAATCTTGCGCGGATCGAAATTGTGGAAGGCTTTGCGGAAATTTTCGCGCTTGCGCAGGATGGTGATCCAGCTCAGCCCGGCTTGGAACCCATCCAGCACCAGCTTCTCATACAGCGCGCGGGCATCATGCTCGGGTACGCCCCATTCGCTGTCGTGATAGGAGAGGTATAGGTCATCCTCGCCCGGCCACCAGCAACGCTGCTTTTGCTTTGCCATCTCAGTCCAGCCAGCGCGGTTTTGTCAGCGTCACCGGCACACCGCCCGCCTGCGCGCCTTGTGCCGCATCCCATTTGTCCAGCCGCACCGCGGCGAAGCCGCGCGCGCCACGGGCTGCGATGACCTCGCCGATGTCGGCGCCCTGCGTCACCGCCGTGCCGGGCGGCGGCAGATCGCCTGCCGCCGCCACAGCCAAGGGCCGTTTGCGGCTGGTGGCGCGATGCTTCATCCGCGCCGTCAGTTCCTGGCCGATATAGCAGCCCTTCTCGAATGAGATGGCGTGCAATTCATCAAGTCCGCCATCCAGGGCGAAGATTTTCTCGTAACCGAAATCGCTGCCTTCCGGCACGCCCAGTTCCTGCCGCAGGGCATGATAGGCGTCCGGTCCCGGCAGGCCCGCGGGCATTTCCTGTATCGCGCCGATGCTGCGAAGGGGCAGTCCGGGATGGCGCGGATCGGCAAAGGTGACGGCGCGGTCGGCATAGGGCGTGGGGCGGTTGTCGGGATGGCCGCGCAGCGCCGCATAGACCGAAAGCTGGCTGCGCGGTTCGATTTCGACCTTCGAGCGCAGGCGATACAGCTTCAGCTTCTTCAGCAAGGCGTCGCGGCTGGCCGCCGCCACATCCAGGAGAATCGCGCCATCGCCTTCCACCAGCAGGAAGTCGAAGCCGATCTTGCCCTGGGGCGAAAGCAGGGCGGCATAAAGCCCATGGCCCGGCGTCAGCTTTTCCACATCATTGCTGACCAGATTCTGCAGGAAACCGCGCGCCTCGGGCCCGGAAAGGCTGAGTACGGCACGGTCGGTCAGGTGGCTGGGCTCCATCCCCCTTGAGGTAATGCGGCTTGCCCGGAAAGCCAAGCGGGGCTAACCAGAATCCCATGAGCCAGATATCTGAAAATGGGGCCTTCGACCTTCTGATACGCGGGGGCATCGCCGCCACGCCCAATGGCATTGCCCAGGCCGATATCGGCGTCATCGGCGGCCGCATTGCCGCCATCGGCAAGTTCCCGGACGCCAAGGCCGCTGAAATCTTCGAGGCCCGGGGCCTGCATGTCCTGCCCGGCGTGATGGACACCCAGGTCCATTTCCGCGAGCCCGGCAACGCGCACAAGGAAGACCTGGCCAGCGGCAGCCTGGCCGCCATCCTGGGCGGCGTCACCACCGTATTCGAGATGCCGAACACCAGCCCGCCAACCACCAATGTCGCGGCCATAGAAGACAAGCTGGCGCGCGCCGAAGGGCGCATGCATTGCGACCACGCCTTCTATGCCGGCGCGACGCCGCAGAACATCGAAGAACTCGCCACGCTGGAGCGGATGCCTGGTGTTTGTGGCATCAAGGCGTTTCTCGGCTCCTCCACCGGCTCGCTGCTGCTGAACAAGGAAGCCGATATTCTCGCCGCCCTGAAGTCGGGCCGCCGCCGCGTCGCCGTGCATTCCGAGGACGAGGACCGGCTGATCGAACGCAAGCACCTGGCCGAACGTGGGCGTCCCACCACACATCCGGTTTGGCGCGATGCCGAGGTCGCCCGCATGTCGACCGAACGGGTGCTGCGCCTGGCGCGCGCCGCCGGCCGCCGCCTGCACGTGCTGCATGTCACCACCGGCGACGAGATTCCGCTGCTGGCCGCCGCCAAGGATCTGGCCACCGCCGAGACCACGGCGCAGCACCTCACCCTGTCGGCGCCCGAATGCTATGAGCGCCTGGGCGCCTATGCCCAGATGAACCCGCCGATCCGCGACGAAAGCCATCGCCTGGCTTTGTGGGCCGCGGTGCGTGAAGGCGTGATCGACGTCATCGGTTCCGACCATGCGCCGCACACGCGCGAGGAGAAGGACAAGGAATATCCCGACACGCCTTCGGGCATGCCGGGCGTGCAGACCCTGGCCACGATCCTGCTGGACCATGTCAACAAGGGCAATCTGAGCCTGGAGCGCTTCGTCGATCTCACCGCGTCGGGGCCGCAGCGCATCTTCGGCATCGCGGGCAAGGGCCGCATCGCCCGTGGATATGACGCCGATTTCACGATCGTCGATCTGGGCCTGACCCGGGAAATTACCAATGCATGGATCGCCTCCACCTGCGGCTGGACGCCCTTTGACGGCATGAAGACCAAGGGCTGGCCGGTCGCCGCCATCCTGCGTGGCCGCACCGTGATGCGCGATTTCGCCGCGACCGGCGCCGCCAGGGGCGAGCCCGCCCGCTTTGTCGAAACCCTTGTCCAATCTCGGGCACCGGCCTGATATGATCTTGTCAAGGTTGACCGGGCCCACGAATTGGGGTGGCTTTGCCGCCGTTTCCGCCGCACGAGGCCCATGACCTATTTCTGGTTGATCCTTTCAGGCGTGGGCATGGGGTTGATTGCGGCCGTGCCGGTGGGCCCGGTCAATATCATCTGCATCCGCCGCACCTTCGTCTTTGGCCCGGTCAATGGCTTCGTTTCCGGCCTTGGCGCGGCGCTGGGCGATGGCGTCTTCGCCGCCGTCACCGGTTTCGGCCTCACCTGGGTGGCGCAGCTGATCCAGGGCTATGCGGTGGCCATCGAACTGGTGGGCGGCCTGATGATGGTCTATTTCGGCTACCGCGCCGTCATGGCGGGCGTCCCCTCCGACAAGCTGGACGAATGCCCGGACAGGGAAAAGGACCGCAACGGCGGCAGCTTGATCAAGGCCATCGCTTCAACCTTCGCCCTCACCATCACCAATCCGGCGACGCTGCTGTTCTTCACGGGCATGTTCGCCGGGTTGGGCAGCCTGGCAGGCGGGGCTGGGGATTTCGGGGACGCCGGCTTCATCGTCGCCGGGGTGGTGCTGGGTTCCGCGGGCTGGTGGCTGGTCCTGACCACCGTGATCGGCCTGTTCCACGCCAGAATCGACAATAGCCGGGTCCTGGCGATCAACCGGGTCTGCGGCTTCGTGGTCGCCATTTTCGGCCTTGCGGTGCTGGGCAACGTGGCCTGGACCCTGCTCCATCGGGTCCATTAGGCTTAAATTCGCCAAAAATCTGGAGTTCCCTGTCCCAACGCGCTATCCCCTTGCCGTGGCGGGGATATGCCGCCGAAAGGGAATTCTCGATGCGGGCACTGACGATTTTCGCGGGCGTGCTGGGCGCCCTGGCGCTCACCTTGCCGGTTTCGGCCCAGCGGGGCCCTGACCAGGATGCGGAGGCGAAAGCCACTGCCGCCCGCCTGGCCGCCGACCCCGCCCTCAGCGCCCAGGCCAATGCCGATTTTCTGGCCAACAACCTGAAGCAACCGGGCATGCAGCGCCGTCCCGACGGGCTGCAGTACAAAATCATTCAGAACGGCTTTGGCCGCCATCCACTCGCCGGTGATTCCGTCGAGGTCTACTACACGGGCAAGATGATCAACGGCACGGTGTTCGACGGCACGTCGCCGGGCCTGCCTGCCACCTTCGTGGTCGCGAACGGCCGGCTCATTTCGGGCTGGGTCGAGGCGCTGCAGATGATGCGGGAGGGCGACCACTGGCAGATTTTCATTCCCGCCCCGCTTGCCTATGGCGCGAAGGGCGCGTCGGACGGCTCGATCCCGCCCAACCAGACCCTGATCTTCGATCTGCGCCTGCTTTCGGCCAAGGCGCCGCCCAAGAAGGGTGAGCCGGGCTATGTGCCCGAGCCCGGGGATGACGACCAGAAGTGAGGCGCCTTCTCGCCCTGACGCGACGGATGGGGGCGGCGCTGCCGGTCAGCGGCGGTCAGGCGCGCATCGCCATCGCACTGGTGCTGGTGGTCTGCGCCAGCGCGCTGTTCTGGATCAGCCGTGACCGCCAGGTCATAGCGCCGGACTGGGACGGGCAGGTGCGCGGCATCGCCTACAATCCCAGCCATATCTTCACCGACCGCCAGCTCAAGACCGTCAGCCTCGAACAGATCGACCGCGATCTCTCCCAGCTGTCGCATCTGACCGGCCATATCCGCACCTACACGGTGGCGGGCGGAATGGACCGGGTACCGCAGATCGCGCGCCGCTATGGCATCACGGTTTCGCTGGGCATCTGGATCAGCCCCGGTCTCGCCCAGAACGACAGGGATATCGATCTGGCCATCCGCACGGCGCTGGTCAACCGGCGCAATGTCGATCGCGTCATCGTCGGCAACGAAACCCAGCTCTTCGGCTATGTCACGCCCGACCAGCTCAACGCCTACATCAAACGGGTGCGCGCGGCGCTGCCTGCCCGCATCAAGATCACGACCGCGGAAACCTGGTCGACCTGGCTGCTGACGCCGGAAGTGGCGCAAAATGTCGACGTCCTGTTCGTGCACCTGCTGCCGTATTGGGAAAATGCCGACATCCACGGCGCCATGACGTCCACCGACAAATGGTATCGCGCCGTCGCGGATGCGTTCCCCGACAAGCCGGTCGTGATCGGCGAGGCCGGCTGGCCGTCGGAAGGCCGCACCCGTGGCCGCGCCGAAGCCTCGGTGGCGAACGAGGCTTATTTCGCCCGCGCCTTCGTCCAGCATGCAATGGAGAAGGGCTGGGACTATTACCTGCTGGAAGCCTATGACCAGCCCTGGAAGCATGTGAACGAAGGCACTGCGGGCCGCTATTGGGGCCTGTTCGACGCCACCGGCCATCCCAAATTCGCCTTCACCGGCCTGCTGCGCACCTTCCCGGAATGGCGCGGCTATGCCCTGTTCGCCGCCGTGCTGTCGCTGCTGCTGGGTTTGTTCGTGCTGGGGCGGATGCCGCGCGTGCGCCAGACCGGGTATCTGGTGATGGGCGTGCTGATCGTGCTGATCTCCACCGGCATGCTGGCGCTGATCGACGCCACGGCGCTGGATTACATCGATCCCACCGATATCGTGGCGATGGTCGCCATGTCGCCGCTGGTGCTGCTGGCCTGCGCCATCATTCTCACCGAGGGCACCGAACTGGCCGCCAGCATGTGGCGCATGGAGCGGCGGGCGGTGGCGATGATGGTGCCCATCAAAAGCCCGCGCGTCTCGCTGCATATTCCCACCTACAACGAACCGGCGCAGATGGTGATCGAGACGCTGAACGCGGTGGCGCGGCTCGATTACGACAATTTCGAAGTCCTGGTCATCGACAACAACACCCCCGACCCGGCGGTGTGGCGGCCGGTGGAAGCCCATTGCCGCGCGCTGAACGCGGGTATGGATGTCCCACGCTTCCGCTTTTTCCATTTCGAGCAGCTCAAGGGCTTCAAGGCCGGGGCGCTGAACCGGGCCTTGGCGCTCACCGATCCCCTGGCCACCCACATCGCCGTGATCGACAGCGACTATCAGGTCGAGCCATTCTGGCTGCGCCGCGCCATGCCCTTCTTCGCCGCGCCGTCCATCGCGCTGGTGCAGGGGCCGCAGGATTACCGCGACGCCCATGAGAGCCTGTTCAAGACCATGGCGTATGAGGAATATCGCGGCTTCTTCCATATCGGCATGGTCGAGCGCAACGAGCACAACGCCATCATCCAGCACGGCACCATGACCATCGTCGCCAAGGCGGCGCTGGAGGAGGTGGATGGCTGGTCGGAATGGTGCATCACCGAGGATACCGAACTGGGCATGAAGCTGTTCGAGGCGGGCTATGACGCCGCCTATATCCCCCAGAGCATGGGGCACGGTCTGGAGCCGGATACGCTGGAAGCTTTCATGTCGCAGCGCTATCGCTGGGTCTATGGCGCCATGCAGATGCTCAAGCGCCATGCCGGCGACATCTTTCTGGGCTCGTCGGGGCTTTCCTGGACTCAGCGCTACCAGTTCCTGTCCGGCTGGCTGCCCTGGATCTCGGATGGGCTGGGCATGGTGGTCACGCTCACCGCCATCGTCTGGACGCTGCTGATGTGGGTGATGCCGACCTATATCGATGTGCCGATGCCGGCCTTGTCGGCGGCGGCGATGGCGCTGTTCGCCACCAAGCTGTTCAAGACCCTGCTGCTCTACCCGCCCAAGGTGAAATCGGGCCTGCGTGGCGCCATCTACGCCTCGGTGGCGGGTCTTTCGCTCACCCATGCGGTGGGCAAGGCAATGTGGACGGGGCTGTTCACCCGCGGCAAGCCCTTCCTGCGCACACCCAAATGTGCCGACTCGGCGCGCTTCAGTCAGGTGCTGCGGGTGGTGTGGCAGGAAACCACGCTGCTGGCGCTGCTGCTGACGGCGATGGTGTCCATGGCCTTTGATCGTGGCTTCACCGATCCGGCGGTGACCATGTGGATGGTGATGCTGGGAGTGCAGAGCCTGCCATATGCCGCCACCTTCATCACCGCCTCGGTCAGCGCCATGTCCAACCGCGCCGCCGCCACTGCGGCGAAACCGGCAGACAAGCCGGCGGTGCCGAAAGCGGCCTGATCCCGGGACTTGTCAAAACCCGGCGGGCACCCGATATATTGGCAGGTTGCCGCACCGGCGGGGAGCACCAATGAGCATTCTCCTGTTCCTGTTCCTGATGTACTGGTTGCCGACGATCATCGCCATCGTCCGCCAGGCGCCGTCGGCGCTGGGCGTTGCGGTGTTCAATTTCTTCGGCTTCCTGATCGTGCCGTGGTGGCTTGCGCTGGTCTGGTCGCTGGCGGCGCGTCCCGTCGAGCGGGTCGTGATCATCGAGGGCCGCGCGCGGTATTAAAGCCGCAACACCGGCGGCACCAGCTTGCCGGGATTGAGGATGTTCTTCGGATCGAAGGCGGCTTTCACCGCCCGCATTGCATCCAGTTCCGCATGGCTCTTGTAGCGGGGCAGGGCATCGCGCTTCATGATGCCGATGCCGTGCTCGGCGCTGATCGAGCCGCCAAAGCCGTGCACGGCGTCATGGACGATGAGCTGCATCTCCTCCCACAGGGCAAGGAACGGCTTGTCGTCGCCGGGCTGCGGCGACTGAAAATTGAAATGCAGATTGCCATCGCCCAGATGGCCGAAGCTGACCGGCCGCGCGCCCGGCGCCAGCTTCAGCACTTGCGGTACCGTCACCGCCAGGAATTCCGGCACCTTTGCCACCGGCACAGCTATGTCATGCTTGATCGAGGCGCCTTCCAGCTTCTGCGCTTCCGAGATGCTTTCGCGCAGCTTCCACAGCGCCGCGCCTTGCGCCGCGCTGGCGGCGACCACGGCATCGTCGGCGCCCATCAGGCCGCTCTCGAACAGCGTGGTGAGATCGACGCCTTCGCCTGCCGTCGCTTCCACCAGCACATACCAGGGTGACGGCGCGCTTAAAGGATCGCGGGTGCCGGGGATATGCGCCAGCACCAGTTCCAGCGCCAGGCGCGGCAGCAGTTCGAAGGCGCTGACCAGCCCGCCGGTGCGGGCCTGCATCTGACCCAGCAAGTCCAGCGCGGCGGCGGGGCTGGCGACGGCGGCAAAACCGACGGCGCGGCTTTTCGGCTGGGGGAACAGTTTCAATGCGGCGGCGGTAACGATGCCCAGCGTGCCTTCGGCGCCGATGAAGAGTTGCTTGAGGTCGTAGCCGGTATTGTCCTTGGGCAGCAGGCGCAACAAGTCGAGGATGCGCCCGTCCGCCAGCACCACTTCCAGCCCCAGCACCAAGGCGCGGGTCATGCCGTAGCGAATGACATGCGTGCCGCCGGCGTTGGTGGAGATGTTGCCGCCGATGGTGCAGCTGCCTTCCGAGGCCAGGCTGAGCGGGAAGAACAGACCAGCCTCGTGCGCTGCCTGTTGCACGCCCGCCAGCGTCACGCCCGCTTCCACCACCAGGGCGGGCGCATGCGGATCGACAGTGCGCACCTTGTTCAGCCGTTTGGTCGAGACCAGCACTTCGCCGTGAAAGGGAATCTGCCCGCCCACCAGCCCGGTATTGCCGCCCTGCGGCACCACCGCCGTGCCGGTCTCATGACAGATCGCCAGCAATGCCGACAGTTCGCCGGCGCTGGCTGGTTTCAGCAGCAGCGGTGAATGGCCGGTATATTTGCCGCGCCACTCGGTGAGGTGCGGCGCGATCTCGTTCGCGTCGTCGCTGTAACCGTTCGGCCCGGCGGCCTGTTTCAGGCGTTCGATCGCGTTCATCGGGGAGCTGGCGCCCGGCTGGTTGTTTGCTTTGGCGCCGCCGCGCGGCGCAGGCGATCATTGATCGCTTCGCCCAGCCCGCTTTCGGGAATGGGCGAGACGGCGATGGCGCCGACCTGATCGTCCATGTCGCGCAGCATGGAGAAAAGATTGGCGGCGGCTTCCTTCAGGTCGCCCGTGAGACTGAGATTGAGCCAGGCATCGCCCACGGCGCCAAAGCCCAGCAGCGCTTCACCCGGTTCGGCTCGGGTCGCGTTCAGCCGCAATCGGGCTTGTGGGGCATAATGGCTTTCCAGCTGGCCGGGCGACTGGATCGCCGCGCCCGCCGCCGCCAGCGGTCCCGTCACGGCTTCGATGTCTTGGCGCGCGATGGCGCCAGGGCGCAGCAGCACCGCCTCCCACGTCCCATCAAAAGCGCCGCCATCAAACCCTATCACGGTGGATTCCAGCCCCAGCGGCGTAGCGCCGCCATCCAGGATCATGTCCACCTTATCGCCCAGCTCGGCCGCCACATGGGCGGCGCTGGTGGCGGTGATGCGGCCCGAAGCATTGGCCGAAGGCGCGGCGATGGGGTGGCCAGCGGCCGCCAGCAGCGCCGTAGCGACCGGATGCGACGGCACCCGCAGCGCCACGCTGTCCAGCCCCGCGCTCACCAGCAGCGATACCGTGGCATCGGCGCGGCGCGGCAGCACCAGTGTCAGGGCTCCTGGCCAGAACTTTGCCGCCAGCTTCTGCGCCAGCGGGTTGAAGACAGCCTGCCGCGCCGCCGCCGCCGCGTCGGCCACATGTACGATCAGGGGATTGAAATGCGGACGACCCTTGGCGGCGAAAATGGCGGCCACGGCTTCGCCATTGGTGGCGTCGGCGCCCAGGCCATAAACCGTCTCGGTGGGGAAGGCGACCAGCCGTCCTTGCGCCAGCAGGCGCGCGGCTTTGGCGATTCCGGCGGCGTCGGCGCGGTGGGGCAGGGGGCTGGTGGTCTGCATCGGCCCTGTTTAGCGGGCCTCTGCCGCCCTGTCAGCCTTGGGTGGCACATTCGCTGCCAGCAGCGGCACCGGCGGGCGGATTCCGGCGTCCTGCAGGGCACCTCGCACCCGGCGCTGCAACTCGGAGCGGGCGCCGCCAAAGTCCCGGTTCTCGAACCAGGCCTGCACCGCCAGGCTGGTGGCGATGCCGTTGAGGCCGCTCACCTCCACCGCGGGGGCCGGCACCTTGAGCACCCGCGGGTCTGCCGTCAGCACCGCCAGGATGGCTTTCTGGGCGGTGGCGATGTCTTCGCCATGATCGATATCGACAGTGAAGTCGGCCCGCCGTTTCTTCTCGCGGCTGAAATTGGAAATGGTGGCGGAGAAGATGGTGGCGTTTGGAATGGAGACGTAGATGCCGTCATCGGTGATCACGATGGTGCGGAAGAGGCCGATCTCGTCCACCGTCCCCACGATATCCGTCACCTTGATGCGGTCATGGGCGCGAAAGGGACTGAGGCCCAGCAGCATCACGCCCGACGCGACGTTCGACAAGGTGCCCTGAAGCGCCAGGCCCACGGCCAGACCCGCGGCGCCCAGCAAGGCGATCAGCGAAGTGGTCTGGACGCCGAACTGACCCAGCACCGCCACCAGCGTGAAGGCGAGGATGGCATAGCGCGCCATGTTGGCGATCAGCGGCTTCAGCGTATCGTCAATGACATGGGTGTTGCGCATGGTGCCGCGCAGCCACTTGTTTATCCACGCGGCCAAGGACCAGCCGGCGATCAGGATGAGCACGGCCGCCAGGAAGGCGAGCGCGCCATTGACGAACATGACGGTAAGGGCGGGCAGGGCGGCCTTGACGCTGGCGGGAACCGAGACGGCGGCGGGCAGGGCAATGGTGGGTTCGGCCATGAAATTAACTCTGGTATGAGGTTGGTTTGACCCTGTCCGCCGCGGCAGGCATAGAAAACAAATGCGCAGGAAGCCCAATGGGATGCATGGATTATGCGGCCTGATTTTGGCCGCATTCGGGCTTGTTCCGGCCCATGCTGTGTCTTTGCCTGCCTGTGCCGGTGGCGTGGAGATTTCCCGCGCCAAGGTGGTGCGGGTGGAACAGAATGGCGTCCTGGTGCTGTCCGATGGCCGGGCGCTGACGCTGGAAGGCATCCGCCTGCCCATGGGCGCCGCCGACCATGCCCCCGTGCGGCTGGCCGACGAAGCCCGCGCCACGCTGCTGAGCCTGGCGCGCGAAGGCGCCGTTACCGGCACGGCGATCCGGCCCAAACAGGACCGCTATGACCGGGTGCGGGTGCAAGGCTTCACGGATTCCAAATCTTCCGCTTCAACATGGTTGCAGCGCGCGCTGTTGGAGCAGGGCCTGGCCCGGGTGGCGATCTCGCCGGATCGCGACGAATGCGCGGGCGAGCTTTACGGCTTTGAGGCGGCGGCCCGCCGCGCCGGGCGCGGCCTCTGGGCTTCACCGGCCTATCGCATCCGTACCGACCGCGACGACTGGCGCCCGGATGTCGGCACCTTTCAGCTGATCGAGGGCAAGGTCGGGCGCGTCACAAGGCGCGACGGCGCCACCGTGCTGGACCTGGGCACCGATGGCCGCACGGGCCTGCTGGTCAGTATTGCCGGCGGCGACCGGCGCGGTTTTCGCGGTCTTCTTGATATCGACGGCTTGCAGGGGCGGCAGCTGCGGGTGCGCGGCGTCGTGCAGGACAGCAATGGCCGCCCGCTGATCGCGCTCGCCAACCCGGCACAGATCGAAGTCCTGGACCGGTAGACATGAAAAAGCCCGGTGTCGCCACCGGGCTCTCTCGTTTGCGATTTAGAGGAGTCGCAAATCAGATTGGATCAAGCGGCTTTCTTGACCAGCATGCCTTCGACGCGCTTGACCGCGGTCGGCTCGTCGGTCTTTTCGACGGCGGCGACTTCGCGGGCCATGCGGGCGAGGGCCTTTTCATAAAGTTGGCGCTCGGAATAGGACTGCTCCGGCTGGCCGCCGGCGCGGTGCAGGTCGCGCACCACTTCGGCGATCGAGACCAAGTCGCCCGAGTCGATCTTCGCTTCGTATTCCTGGGCGCGGCGCGACCACATGGTGCGCTTGATGCGGGCGCGGCCCTTCAGCGTGTTGAGGGCGTTGCTGACGATTTCCGGCGAGGACAGTTTGCGCATGCCCACGGACTTGGCCTTGTTGACCGGCACCCGCAGGGTCATCTTGTCCTTCTCGAAGTCGATGATGAACAGTTCCAGCTTGTAGCCGGCGACTTCCTGTTCGACGACGCCGGACACCTTGCCCACGCCATGGGTGGGATACACGACATGGTCGTTGGTCTTGAATTCGTGCTTCTTGCTGTTGGAGTTGGCCGGCACTTTCTTGGCGGGCACGGGAGCAGGGGCGGGAGCGGGGGCAATCTTGGTCTGGGCTTTGGCGGCGGTCATTTCACATCCTGGTTATGCGAAAAGAAGCACAGGCCGCCGTGGGGGTTCGGCGGTGAGGCTTCAGCGCGATCTTGATGGCGCAAAGCCTATCACAGATTTGCAGGGTACGGAAGGATAAAGAGCCAAACTATTGAAATTACGATTACTTTTAGCTTCACCAATAGTATCGCAAATTCAAACGCTTGAGATGTTTACAGCGCAACAGGGCAGGTGCCGCGCGTCCGGCGCATGGCCGAGGGCTAAGAGCCCTGACCAGGTTCGGGACTGAAGAACTTCTCGAACTTGTCGGGCACGCCCTGCATTTCCTTGGCGTCGGCGGGCGGCTCGCCCTTGGTGGCGATGTTGGGCCAGGTCTTGGCGTATTCGGCATTCACCGACAGCCACTTCTCCAGGCCCGATTCGGTGTCGGCCTTGATGGCTTCAGGCGGGCATTCCGGCTCGCAGACGCCGCAATCGATGCACTCGTCCGGGTTGATCACCAGCATGTTTTCGCCCTCGTAGAAGCAATCCACTGGGCAAACCTCGACGCAATCCATGAACTTGCACTTGATGCAGGCTTCGGTGACGACGTAGGTCATGGGGCGGCTCCAGAGGCGAACAAACGGGGCCTGATTAAGCGCCAGAGCCCTGGCAGGCAAGGGCTTTACGGCCGCAGCTTTTTGAGAATGACTCTCAATAAGCTGGGTGGCGCATGGCCACCGGGTTTGGGCTGCCGAGCCCCGCGGTTCGCTTACCGGTTCTTCAGCGCCGCCAGCTGTGCGAACGGCGAATTGGGATCGGGCGGCGGTTCCGGCCGGGCGGCCTTGGCGCGTTTCTGCGGCGCCTTGCGATAGACCGGCGCGTTCGGCGCCCCGCTGGGCGCCGAACCCATTACCTCCACCTGCTTCCAGCCCAGTTTCGCCAACACCGCCTGCGCTTCCTCGCGGCTCGAACCCAGGAACGACACGATGCGGGTGAGCAGCGCCTCGGCGTCGGCGCCGCTGGCCAGCGCCTTCTCCAGTTCATCCTGCAGCCGTTCCAGCATGTCGAGGCGGATCGCCCGTCCCGCCACCACTTCAAAACCGGCGGCGCGCAGGAAGGCATGTGGCGTCTCGCGCCCGGCGGCAAAAGAGGTAAGGCCCGCCGCCGGCGGCGCATGGAAGGGCGCGGCGGCATGCCAGACATTCCACAACAACGCCGTCAGGGTGGCGGCGTCGGGGCGCAGCAGCTTGGGCAGCCAGACATCGCGGCGTCCGAACCAGACGCCATAGGGGCGCAGTGCCGTCACGATCTGGCCAATCCTCTCGGGCAGGCCCAGTTCCTTGCGCGGGGCGACGCCGAAATTCTCGGCCAGCAGATGCGCCACGCCGCGCGCCAAACCCGTCAAGGACGATCCGGACAGAGGCGTTTTGCCTTCGGCGTCGCGCTTCAGGGCGAGCAGTGGCGTCAGCCGTGTTTCAAGGCGCGCATCCAGCCAGTGCTGAAGCTTGCTCTCGACAGCGGAATTGGGCGTGTCGGCCACCAGCGCCACGCGCGGCGCCAGCGGTGAAGCCCCGCGCGTCACCACGCCGACAATGGCGCCGTCCCACCACAGCTTGCCATGCTCGGAGAGGCTGATGTCCTTGTCCTGCGCCGCCAGCAGCTTCTGCGTCCGCCGCAGCAACTCGCCTTCCAGTCCCTTGAAGGCGGCAGCGCGCAGCGTGCGGCCCTGCATGCCTTTGGCGCGCGGGTCGGGCGCGAAGCTGAGGCCGTCCAGCCGCCCGATGCTTTCGCCGCCAATGGCGACCGCGCCGCTGTCGTCCAGCGTCAGCGAGGCGAAATCCTCGTCGCGCAGCGTCTTCATCAGGATGGATGTGCGCCGGTCGATGAAGCGCTGGGTCAGGCATTCATGCAGCGCGTCCGAAAGGCGGTCTTCCACCGCCCGCGTCGCGCCCTGCCAGTGCGCCGCATCCTCGGTCCAGCCGGGACGATTGGCAGCGTAAGTCAGTGTGCGGATATGGGCGAGGCGGCCCGAGAGCGACGCGACATCGCCCAGGCTTTCATCCAGCCGCGCCACCTGCCGCGCCATCCAGTCATTGGGTATGACGCCGCCATTGGCGAGAAACCCCGCGAAGCTCTTCACCAGCTTGACATGCTCGTCGCTGGAGAGCTTGCGGAAGTCGGGCAACTGGCAGACCTCCCAGAAGCGCGCCACTTCGGCGCGCGTGGTCAGCGGCGCCATCGCTTCGTCATCTTCCGCCAGCGCCTTCAATGCGACGATGTCGCTGGCGGGACGGGCGCGGGTCAGCCCCTTTTCCGGCGGCGGCGCTTCCAGGCTTTCTATCAGGCGGGCCACGCCGGCGAAATCGAGCGCCGCGTTGCGCCATTGCGCCACCCGCACCGGCTCATAGCGGTGCGTTTCCACGCGGTTCACCAGTTCCTCGTCGAACGGCTCGCAGTCGGCGGTGACGCCGAAAGTGCCGTCGGATTTCCAGCGCCCGGCGCGGCCGGCAATCTGACCGATTTCGTCGGGGCGCAGGGCGCGGGGACGATGACCGTCGAATTTCTCCCGCGCGGCGAAGGCGACATGGTCGACATCCATGTTCAGGCCCATGCCAATGGCGTCGGTGGCGACCAGGAAATCGACGTCTCCGGATTGATATAGAGCCACCTGGGCATTGCGGGTGCGGGGCGACAGCGCCCCCAGCACGACGGCGGCGCCACCGCGCTGGCGGCGGATGATGTCGGCGATGGAATAGACCTCTTCCGCCGAGAAGCCGACAATGGCCGAGCGACGGGGCAGGCGGGTGAGCTTCTTGGCGCCGGCATAGGCGAGGTCGGAGAAGCGTGGCCGCGTGTCGAACCAGGTCTTGGGCACGAATTTCTGGATCAGCCCGCGCATGGTTTCGCTGCCCAGGAACAAGGTCTCGTCCTCGCCGCGGGCATGGAGCAGCCGTTCGGTGAAGATGTGGCCGCGTTCGGGATCGTTGCAGAGCTGAATCTCATCGATCACCAGGCAGGCGACGCGGATATCCAGCGGCATCGCCTCGACGGTGCAGACCCAGTAGCGCGCCGCCTTCGGAATGATTTTCTCTTCGCCGGTGACCAGTGCGACTTCGTTCGCACTCTTCAGCCGCGTGATGCGGTCATAGACCTCGCGCGCCAGCAGGCGCAGCGGCAGGCCGATCATGCCGGAGCGGTGCGCCAGCATCCGCTCGATGGCGAAATGGGTCTTTCCGGTGTTGGTGGGCCCCAGGAGCGCCGTTACGCGGGCGGCGGAATCGCGTCTGTGTCCGGTGGTGTGCATGGCTGACAGATTGTGTTTTGCGCCGCCGCGCGCAAGGAAAAAGGGCGCCGCCGCCCCGCCACGCTAGGCCGTTTGCGGCGCGTCTGTGGATGCCGTGTTAACAATTAAAACAGAAGAGGAACGAACGTGGGGCGAATCGCCAACCAATTCAATATCTGCCTTTGTTCTCATACATTTAGGAGTCGCCGTGGACGCCATAACCACCACATCTAGTGGCAACGCGAATCCATAGCCGCCAGACCGGGTGGCGCACCGACGCTCCGTATCCGGACGAGCTTGCGCCCGCAGATCAGCCATTCTTCGGAGGCGCGCCGTCGACTTTCAGGGAACTGGCGACGGCGGTGAC
>Ga0316232_1002343_pt1 | contig 19969 bp, 19 predicted proteins | sample TBHtaG_FD_206006 | JGI IMG/M metagenome (GOLD analysis project Ga0316232, IMG submission 206006) | Freshwater microbial communities from Trout Bog Lake, Wisconsin, USA - TBH18025_13 | ecosystem: Environmental > Aquatic > Freshwater > Lake > Hypolimnion/Profundal zone | place: USA: Wisconsin... | reverse complement strand
GCGCCCATGTTGCCTAAGCCGATAAATCCTAATTTCATTACCACTCCTTCAATCTTTTATTGATCTTTAAATGCAGGTGGACGCTTTTCCGAAAAGGCATTCATGCCTTCTTTTTGATCCTCAGTAGAAAAAGTGGAATGGAATAGACGTCTTTCAAAATGAATTCCTTCTTGCAATGACACTTCGTATGCGCGGTTGACTGCATCTTTGGCCATCATGGTGATTGGCAAAGACATTGAAGCAATCTTTTCAGCAGTTTTTAAGGCATCCGAAATCAACTGATCCAGCGGCACAATCCGCGTTACCAAGCCAGATCTCTCCGCCTCAGCAGCATCCATCATGCGACCTGTCAAAATCATTTCCATCGCCTTTGATTTGCCAACCAACCGCGTCAAGCGTTGCGTGCCGCCTGCGCCAGGAATAGTTCCAATCGTAATTTCGGGTTGGCCAAATTTAGCGTTATCAGCAGCAATGATGAAATCACACATCATCGCCAACTCACAGCCCCCGCCCAATGCATAGCCAGCAACAGCTGCAATAGTTGGCTTACGAAATTTTGCAATCCGCTCCCAGGTGGCTGTAATAAAGTCAGCCTGAAAAACATCCATATAAGACCAATCCTTCATGACCTTAATATCAGCCCCCGCAGCAAATGCTTTATCACTACCCGTCAACACCACTGCAGCAATCTTGGCGTCATGCTCCAAGACATCCAATGCCTCACCCAATTCTCTAGTGAGTTCTGGGCTCAATGCATTTAAGGCTTTAGGGCGGTTGAGTGTAATTAACGCAACTTTGCCATGTACGGCAACAACAATATTTTCATAGGTCATATCGGCCTCAACTATTTCAAACTAATGGTGGTATTCACGCCAGCTGTTGCAGTAGTGTCATCAAACCAGCGCGCGGTAACAGTCTTGGTTTGCGTATAAAAAGCAATCACTTGCTTACCGTACGGACCCAAGTCACCTAGTTTAGACGCCCGAGAGCCAGTAAAGGAAAACATTGGGACCGGGACAGGAATGGGCACATTAATACCCACTTGACCAACATCGATTTCCTCTTGGAACTTGCGAGCCGCCGCACCTGATTGGGTAAAGATGGCTGTGCCATTACCATTTGGATTCTTATTGATCATGGCAATTGCTTCATCAATATCTTTTGCAAAGCTCAAGCAAAGCACTGGACCAAAAATCTCTTGCTCATAAATCGCCATTCCTGGTTTTACATCCGAGAAAATGGTAGGCCCCACAAAGTTGCCTTTTTCGTATCCAGAAACCTTGACTGTCCTTCCATCAAGCTCCAACTTTGCCTCAGCAACACCTTTTTCAATTAAACCATTCACTCGACTATATGCACCCTGTGAAACCAGCGGCCCAACATCAGTACCAGGCTCAATACCCGCATTGACCTTTAAGGTTTTGGATTTCTCAACTAAATCAGCCACCCAATGCTTTGCATCTCCCACCATAATGGCCACCGAAATCGCCATACAGCGTTGACCTGCCGCACCAAATGCAGCTCCCAATAAATTATTGAGGGTTTGCTCTTTGTTCGCATCAGGCATGATGATGGCGTGATTCTTGGCTCCCATCATGCACTGCACACGCTTGCCACTCAAAGTGGCGCGGTTATACACATGAGTACCAACACGAGTAGAGCCAACAAATGAGACAGCTTTGATATCGGCATGATCACAGATTCCATTTACAACGGATTCGCCCCCATGAACCACATTCAAAACGCCTGCTGGAACACCAGCTTCTGCAGCCAACTCTACCAAACGCATGGTTACCATCGGATCCTGTTCTGAAGGCTTCAACACAAATGTGTTGCCAGTCACGATTGCCATTGGAAACATCCACAAAGGAATCATGGCCGGAAAATTAAACGGCGTAATACCAGCACATACACCAAGGGGTTGCAAGAGGCTGTATGTATCGACGCCACCTGCGACGTTATTTGCAAACTCACCCAACTGAAGATTGCCAATAGCTGCAGCGTGCTCAACCACCTCTAAACCACGGAAGACATCCCCTTCTGCATCAGCCAAGGTCTTCCCTTGCTCAGCAGTCAAGATAGCAGCCAACTCTTTCATATTTTCGCGAATTAACTGCTGGTATTTAAGGAAGATGCGCGCTCTGGCACCAATCGATGTTTTTTTCCAGGTTGTGAATGCTTTGGCAGCACTTGCCACAGCAGCATTTAACTCATCAGCAGTGGCAAACGGAACCCGCGCCAAGACCTCTTGCGTGGCAGGATTGACTACATCGCGCCACTCTTGTGTTTTTGATTGCACCATCTTGCCATCAATAAACAAGGGGATATTAGGAGGGGTTGTTGCCATGGTGATTTCCTTTGAGTGAATTAACAAAAGCACAATTGCGTTATTAGTGCCCTAAAGGATATATGCATAAAAATGTATTAACAACAGTGTATTTTGCAACTTTAATCTGCAATAATGCACATAGTTAAGCCTCTATAAATTTAAAAAATATTAATTAATTCAATGAATTGGGATCATCTACAGTACTTTTTAGCACTCGCAAAAGATGGAAGATTGGTGGTTGCCGCTCGCTCTTTAGGGGTAAACCACACCACGGTTTCCAGACGGGTTCAGGCACTCGAACGGGAAATCGGGGTGCAACTATTTACCCGTAACAATGTTGGGTTTGAATTAACGGAGGCAGGGCTACAGCTTCAAGATATTGCTCACAAAGTAGAGCGTCAAATTAATGGGATTAATCAGAATAGCTACTCTGAAAATACCGAGATTAGCGGCACGGTACGAGTAGGAGCTACCGAAGGATTCGGCACCTATATCGTTGGACCAATTTTGTACAACTTGAGTAAAACTTTTCCCAAGCTATCGATTGATCTATTGTCGCTTCCCCGCATTGTGAATCTGTCACGTCGCGAGGCCGATATAGCCATCACACTCCAAAGACCCACGCGGGGACCTTATTTAGTGACCAAACTGAGGGATTACGAGTTGAAGCTATACGCTTCGAGCGAATATCTGAACGCAAACCCGCCCATTCATACGCGCAATGACTTAGACAAACAAATCTTTATTAGCTACGTTGATGACCTCTTGTTTAGCAAGGAGCTCAGCTACCTCGACGAGATTTGCAAACCAAAACAAATTGCTTTTCGTAGCACCAGCATTCAATCCCAACTCCAGGCAGCATGTTCCGGGCTTGGAGTAGCCATTTTGCCAAGCTTTATGGTCACACCAGAGAGTGGGCTAAAAGTCATTCTCCCCAAAGAGGTCCGAGTCATTCGTAGCTTCTGGATGATCATGCCCAATGAATACAAAAAGATAGAAAGAATGATGCTCGTCTGGGACTCCATTAAGCGAGAGGCCTCCCTATAACAACAAAAAGCCCGACGCGAAGGCCGGGCTTTTTGGTATTGCAGATTAAGAAAGCTTAATCTTGAGCATAAATATCTACATCTTTAGTTTCACGAATAAAGAGTGTGCCAATCACTAAAGTCATGGCTGCAATAATGATGGGATACCAAAGGCCATAGTAAATATTGCCATTCTGGGCCACCAATGCAAAGGAGATGGTTGGCAACAGACCGCCAAACCAACCATTACCAATATGGTATGGCAAGGACATGGAGGTGTAGCGAATGCGGGTTGGGAACATCTCAACGAGCATTGCTGCAATAGGGCCATAAACCATGGTTACCAACAATACCAAATACACTAGCAAAAACAATATAGCTACGTAGTTAATTGCCAATGGATCAGCCTGGATCGGATAGCCGGCCGCATTCAGCCCCTCACGAATGGCTTTCTTAAACGCCACATCTTTTGCTTTGGCCTCTACGGGATCAATCCCTTTTGATGAATAACTTACAACCTCAGTATCGCCAATCTTCACAATAGCCGGTGACCCTGCTGGTCCTGAAACCGTGCTGTAGCTAGCAGAGTTGGAGGCCATCACTTGCTTAGCAATATCGCAAGAGCTAGTGAATTTTGCTGTGCCGGTTGGATTGAATTGGAAGCTGCACTCGCTCAAGTCGGCCGTAATAGTTGCGGGCGCACTAGCCATCGCCTTTTCTAGGGCTGGATTCGCAAAATGCGTCATGGCATTAAATACAGAAACTGGCGTATTAGGAATATAAGTAATCACGGCCAGTAGCAAGCCACCCATAATGATGACCTTACGACCAATCTTATCGGACAAACTACCAAATACCACAAAGAATGGGGTGCCAATGACTAAGGAGCCAGCAATCAATAAATTCGCAGTCTTAGCATCCACCTTTAAGACTTGGGTTAAATAGAACAAAGCATAGAACTGGCCGGTATACCAAACGACCGCCTGGCCAGCTACCAAACCAAAAAGTGCCAAGATCACTACTTTTAGATTTTTCCACTGACCAAATGATTCCGTCAATGGCGCTTTTGAGAGCTTGCCCTCTTCCTTCATTTTTTTAAAGGCGGGTGATTCATTCATCGAGAGTCGGATATACACCGATACGCCGAGCAACACAATTGAGACAATAAATGGAATGCGCCAACCCCATACATCGAATTCAGAACCAGTCAACTGACGCGTCAATAAGATCACCAACAATGACAGGAACAAACCTAAGGTAGCCGTTGTTTGAATCCATGCAGTGTATGCACCACGACGCCCATGTGGAGCATGCTCAGCAACATACGTAGCCGCACCACCATACTCGCCACCCAAGGCTAAACCCTGGAACATGCGCAAGGCAATCAGCACAACTGGTGCTAACACGCCAATCGTGTCGTAGTTCGGCAAAATCCCCACCACGAAGGTGGAGCCACCCATAATCAAGATGGTCACCAAGAAGGTGTACTTACGCCCAATCAAGTCGCCAAGCCGACCGAACACCAGCGCCCCAAAAGGGCGTACCAAGAAACCAGCGGCAAAAGCCAGCAGAGCAAAAATAAAGGCGGATCCAGCATCTAAACCGGAAAAAAATTGTTTGGCAATAATTGCAGCCAATGAGCCATACAAATAAAAGTCATACCACTCAAAAACCGTACCCAAAGAAGATGCAAAAATGACCTTGCGTTCTTCCGCACTCATAGGAACGGGTTTACTCGACCTAGACATCAATACTCCTAAAATATTTTTATAAAAACAAACTGTTCTGCAATTATGCTGGGAATAGATTCAAAGGGACTAATTACCTAGGGTAATTACCCATGAAATAGCAGACCTCCACACAAGGTTTGCAAGCAATGAACTTAGTGACGTGCTTTAGTAATAAAGAGTTTAGGAACGTGCAGGTCCCAATAAATCGCGGCGGCACGTAGACCAAAAATAATGAGCATGCACGCCACTGAACCTTGTAGGGTGTAAGCAGGTAGAAATTTCAAAATCAACACGTAGATACAGCAACCCAAGGTTACCGGAATAGCATATAACTCATGTGACATTAAGAGCGTTTTTCGGCCCGCCAAAATATCCCGCAACAATCCGCCACCGATCGCGGTGACAACCCCCAGAATAACCGGGGCAACTGGCAAACCAAAACCCAAATTCCAAGCCTTGTCCAAACCCTGAATACCAAATAGCGCTGCACCAAGTCCGTCAATGTAAAGCATCCAGCGATGAATTTGAGGTTGGGTAAAAAATGATTCAGCAATAAATGTCAGAATGCTGGCACCTAGGGCCAGCCAAACATACATCTGCGATTCCGACCAGAAACTCGGCACGCCCAAAATAATGTCCCGGACTGTTCCACCACCAATTGCAGTAATAATTCCCAGGACCAAGACACCAAAAATATCTACGCCACGATCGGCAATCGCCAATACTCCAGTCACCGCAAAAGCAATGGTGGCCATGACGCTAATCCAAAAATTAATTTCGTGCATGCAAAAAAATCCTAGAGGCCTTTATTCCACAAAAGAAAACCAGAAAGTGTTGCCAAAGATCCCAAAGTCGTTAAGAACACCACCCTAGAAATTAGGCCGCCATCAGCTTCATAGTATTGTGCCAACATAAAGGGGCCAGTACCAGTAGGAAGAGCGCTCAAAATAACGGCGGCGTTCACCCAGAGATCTGGCAATCCCAAAATTGGGCCAGCCAATAACCAAGCCAAAGAAGGCTGAATAATTAGTTTTGCAAAGCTGACAGTCCATGCCTCAGAAGAGACCTGCTCACGCTTTTGCATCAGAAATAAACCAATTGAAACAAGTGCGCAGGGACTGGCTGCGGCCGCCAAAAAAGAAATTACCTGTTCAATAGGCTCATCAATAGTCAGCCCGCCAAAGGACCATAAAAGACCAGCCACAGGAGCAATTAATAGCGGATTGGTACACAGAGACTTGACCACGCTCCAGGCAATCTCATGCGATTTTTTATGAGAGAGAACCCCCACCTCTACAAATATCGTTGCCAGCGCAAACATTGCAAAAACTACAAAAGTTGAAATCACTGCAGGGGCAAAACCATCTTGGCCTAATGCCAAGATACACAAGGGAATGCCCATGTAACCGGTATTCGAGTACGAAGCGCTTAAGCCCGCAAAACTGGCTGCCGATAAATCACGCTTACGAAACCAGCTAAGAGCAAAAATCAGGAAATATACCGCCAAGCAAGCACCAGCAAAAGCAGCAATAAAGCCTGGTTGCCAAAGCGATTGCCAACTGCTATTAGACGCAAAGTGAAATAACTGTGCAGGCAAAGCGACCCACACTACAAAACGATTTAATTCCGTAGATGCATTGATTCCTAACTTACCAGTGCGCCCGCAGACATACCCAATCAAAATCAGCGCAAAAACAGGCAAAACTACATTAATAACGTAGAGCAATTAGGCAATCTTTTTAAGGGTTTCTCGATAACGCTGGGCATTGCGCACATAGCGCTCAGAAATATCGGCAATGCTAGCAATTTGTTCGGGAGTGAGGCTCTTCACCACCTTTGCTGGAGAGCCTAAAATCATGGATCCATCTGGAAACTCTTTTCCCTCTGTCACGAGAGCGCCGGCACCCACTAGACAATGCTTACCAATTTTTGCGCCATTTAACACCACTGCGCCAATTCCAATCAAACTACCATCCCCAATCTGACAGCCATGCAACATGACCTGGTGTCCAACGGTCACCTGTTTTCCAATCAACAGAGGAAAGTTGGGGTCAGTATGGAGAATCGATGCATCCTGAACATTGCTACCCTCACCGACATGGATCAAATCGTTATCTCCTCGCACAACCACTTTGGGCCAAATGCTAGCATTCCGATCTAACCGCACATTACCAATCACTTCGGCACTTTCTGCGACCCAAGCCCCCTCACCCAACTGGGGTGCATTTCCGTTTAGTTCGAATATAGCCATAAGCTCATTATAGGTAAAAATACCAAGCACAATGAGCCCTTTTAAGGCTCTAATACAGAGCTTAAATGGGTTATGATCAACCCATATACACCACAGGGAGAACTCATGAAAAAAGTATTTGTCGCTCTAGCAATTCTTGCAGCATGTTCCGGCATAGCCCAGGCTAAAACTCAAGAAAAGATTCCTGTACTCAGTACACAAGAGCTCGTCAACGTTTGCAAACTCCCGGCTAGCCCCGAATCCCGTAGTTTTTGCGTTGGTTATTCAACCGCTATTTATGACACATATTTAGCTACCCGCCATCCACAGCGCGCCAAGCCATTTATTTGCGTTAAACAACCTGCTCCTACTCGCGATGAGGTCATTGCTGATTTTGTTCAGTTCGCCCAGGCCAACCCAGATACAGCCGATAAACCAGCTGCTGGAACAGTCTTGGGATTTTTAGCTGCACGCTTTCCTTGTGCCAAGAAATAACGTCAGATACACCGCTAATTCAACAAATATAAGGAACCGTTGATATGAAAAAAATAATCGCTATCGTTGCCGCAACTGCAGCCATTGCTGGCTGCTCCAACATGAGCAACACCGAACAACGCACACTTTCTGGCGCCGGTATCGGCGCTGCTGCTGGTGCAGTGGGCACGGCTATTTTCCACGGCAATCCAATTTGGGGCGCAGTGGGTGGTGCAGCAGTAGGTGCCGCTTCTGGTTACGTCTATGATGCCTACAAAAAGCAACAGGCGTCAGAGTACAACGCTGGCTACAACGCCGGAAAGAACAACGCTACTAATAACGCTCCGAATTAAGCCAATTCAGAGTAAGTTACTTACTTCATAGCAGCACAATAAACCCAGCTTGTATTAAGGTACAAGCTGGGTTTTTATTTGGGTCTCTCCGACCAATACCTTATGCAAGGGGCATTTATTTGCAATTTCTAATAAACGCTCCGTTTGCTCCGCATCCAACCGACCAAGCAACCGGATGTCACGAGTAATGTGCTCCACATCACCAGCACGCTCTGCAACCACCGTAACAATCGCATCCTGAAGAGGCCAACCCTTCCGCTCAGCATACATTTTTAAGGTCATGCTAGTGCACGAAGCCAAGGCAGCAGCCAAATATTCATGCGGCGAAGGTCCAGTCCCACCGCCCCCATTGACAGTTTCAGCATCTGCCAAAAAATGCAAGTCACCAACCGCCAACTTTTGTTGCAATGGGCCAACCCCAAAGCGCGCTTCAACTTTTCTCATAACAACCTTCTTCGCAATAAAACGGATGAATCACTTCAAGAGCAGTTGATTGATACGCTTAACAAATGTCGCCGGGTCATTTAATTGACCGCCCTCAGCTAGAAGCGCTTGATCAAACAATACATTCGTCCACTCTGCAAAATGCTGATCATCCGCCTTGATCTTTACCAAGAGGGGATGATCAGGATTAATTTCTAAAATTGGCTTGGTATCGGGGGCCTGTTGTCCGGCCGCCTTGAGCATCCGCAATAAATTACCGGACAATTCATTCTCATCCGCAATTAAGCATGCTGGAGAATCTGTGAGGCGGAAGGTCACGCGCACATCCTTCACCCTATCGCTCAACACCGTCTTCATCCGCTCTAGCAATTCTTTAAATTGTTGCTCAGTTTCCTCATGAACTTTCTTTTCGGCCTCATCACTCAAGCTGCCAAGATCAAGTCCACCTTTAGCAACAGATGCTAATACTTTGCCATCAAATTCCCGAACAAAAGACAACATCCACTCATCCACTCGATCAGAAAGCAGCAAAACCTCAACCCCTTTTTTGCGGAAGATTTCTAAATGAGGGCTATTTTTAGCAGCATTAAATGTTTCACCAGTCACATAATAAATCTTGTCTTGACCGTCTTTCATGCGCGACACATATTCCGCCAAAGACACGGTTTGTTCAGGAGAATCGGTATGGGTGCTAGAAAAACGCAATAACGCCAGAATGCGCTCTTGATTCGACTGATCCTCGCCAACACCTTCTTTCAGAACCTGTCCAAACTCGGTCCAAAAGGTTCGGTACTTCTGTTTTTTTTCCTCATCCTCACTGTTCGCCAACTCTTCCAACATGCTTAATACACGCTTAGTAGAGCTCTCACGAATGACTTTTACATCACGCGACTCTTGCAAAATTTCACGGGACACATTTAATGGCAAATCGGCTGAATCAATCACGCCAGTCACAAACCGTAAATACATTGGCATCAACTGCTCAGCGTCATCCATAATAAAAACGCGTTTTACATACAACTTAATCCCGCCACGTTTATTTCGATCCCATAAATCGAATGGCGCACGAGCGGGCACAAATAAAAGCTGCGTAAACTCATTACGGCCCTCTACCCGATTTAATGAATAGGCAAGTGGGTTCTCATAATCATGGGATAAATGTTTATAAAATTCATCATACTGTTCAGGGGTAATTTCAGATTTTGCGCGAGCCCAAAGTGCACTAGACTGATTAATGCTCTCTAGCTCATTGCGGATCACCTGCTCTTTCTTTTCCTCATCCCATTCCTCTTTGCGCATTTGAATAGGTAAAGAGATGTGATCAGAGTATTTCCGAATAATAGATTTAAGCTTATAGGTAGACAGAAAATCATCTTCTCCCTCGCGTAAATGCAGGGTAATAGAGGTTCCCCGCTGAGGTCGATCAATGCCTTCAACCGTAAATTCACCAAACCCATCCGATTCCCATTTCACGCCATCGGATGCTGACAAACCAGCCCGTCGCGTTTCAACAGTAATCCGATCGGCCACAATGAAGGCGGAGTAAAAACCCACCCCAAATTGACCAATCAAGGCCGCGTCTTTCTGTTGATCACCTGAGAGCTGTGAGAAAAATTCTTTAGTACCAGACCGAGCAATTGTCCCCAGATTGGCAATTACCTCTTCGCGGCTCATTCCAATGCCATTATCAGAAATCGTAATGGTTCTAGCTGCCTTATCAAATCCTACTGTAATTTTTAACTCAGGATCATCACCGTACCAATCGGGATGGGCTATCCCCTCAAAACGCAGCTTGTCAGCAGCATCTGAAGCGTTAGAAATTAACTCCCGTAAAAATATTTCCTTATTGGAATACAAGGAATGAATCATCAGCTGAAGTAATTGCTTTACTTCAGCCTGAAATCCCAAAGTCTCTTTAGTTGCTACAGTCATCGCGAAGCCCTCTCTAGTAATCCAAAGTCATGAACTCAGGATACATGGGGATTGGTTTCACCATTTCAAGAGGGAGATGATTGCATTCACGCCGATTTTGGCTTTTCTGCCTTGATGGCAATGGGCAGCTCCGCCTTCTTCCAAGCAGTAAATCCACCTTCAAGATGGCATACTCGCGGGACACCCATCCTCTGCAATGTCTCCGTAGCCAATGCCGAACGCCAAGCAGAAGCGCAATACAGTACCAGACGCTTTCCCTCGCCAAAAACAGGCTTGTAATAAGGGCTTTCTGGGTCCACCCAAAATTCCAGCATACCTCTGGGTGCATGCAAAGCATTGGGGATCATACCCTCTCGTTCCAGCTCGCGAACGTCTCGAATATCAACAAAAATAGTGTCTTCATCACCCAAAAAGATTTGCGCTGCATCCAATGGAACAGTCTCTATGGCTGCCATTGCCTGAGCAATCAGGTCTTGATACCCTAACTTCAATTTCATATTGATCTCCAGTTTTCTAGTTTTATGAAAGACTTGATAAATCTTAAGGCTATTTCCCTACAACCGCGCTACTGATACTATGCTTTCATGAACTTTACCCTGATAGAACTTGGTGCAAGCATTATTTTTGCCATCGCTGTCCTGCACACCTTTTGCACCAGCTATTTTGAAGTCCTAGCCAGCAAATCCCCAAAACATGCCGGCCTCCTCCATCTTTTGGGGGAGGTGGAAATTGTTTTTGGATTTTGGGCGGCCATTCTCACCATCTATATTTGCTGTGTTGGCAATGTATCGGCGGCCAAAGAATATCTCAATACCCGCAATTACACCGAACCCCTATTTGTTTTTGCCATCATGATTGTGGCGGGTAGCAAGCCAATTTTATATATCTCAACAAAAATGCTATATGGCATGGGCGCAATAGCGCAATTTCTACTGCGTACCAAAAAAGCACCTACCCTCTACTTTTTAACGCTCTGTATAACCCCATTATTGGGATCGCTCATTACTGAGCCAGCAGCAATGACCTTAGCCGCATTTTTACTGCGCGACCTTGTGTATCGCCATCAGTGCTCAAAAGCATTGCTATTCGGAACTCTAGGGGTACTGTTTGTCAATATCTCGATTGGCGGAACTCTGAGCAACTTTGCCGCGCCACCCGTTCTGATGGTCGCAAGCACCTGGAACTGGAGCTCCGCTTTCATGTTTGCTAATTTCGGCATCGAATCGAGTATTGCCATTTGCATCAATGCAATGATTGCAACACTACTCTTCCATCGGCAACTGATGGAGCCTGCGGTAGATGCCCAACAATTGAAAATGCCCTGGATGGTGATTTTGATTCACCTCCTATTCTTAGTCGGTGTAGTGAGCTTTGCTCATGACCCAGTAATCTTTATGTGGCTTCTATTATTCTTTATTGGCTACACCAGCGCCTATCCAGCATTCCAAAATCCTTTAATCCTGAAAGAAGCACTATTGGTAGGATTTTTTCTGGCCGGCCTGATTGTCCTGGGCGCCCTGCAAAGCTGGTGGCTACAACCGATTCTGCAAAATATGAGTCCTACTGCGGTGTTCTATGGCAGCATGGGACTCACAGCCATTACCGACAATGCTGCATTAACGTATCTAGGATCACTGGTTACCGGCACTTCCCCCGAATTTAAACTAGCGTTAGTCGGTGGCGCGGTCGCCGGGGGTGGCCTCACGGTCATTGCCAATGCACCCAATCCGGCAGGGATTGCAATTTTGCGGCCCCACTTTCCGAATGCCGCCGTCTCCGCTGGTGGCCTTCTCCTGGGAGCATTGCCGCCCACCTTAGTGACCATTTTGGTGTATCGCCTCCTGTAAAGAGCCTTATCCCGTAAAATCTGAGCTTCGCCCCCAGCTATAAACCTGAGAACGGCATATGCAAAAGCTCTATATCAAAACCTTCGGCTGTCAAATGAACGAGTACGACTCGGGAAAGATGGCCGATCTACTTCATGCCGACTCCGGCATGGTTACCACGAACACTCCAGAAGATGCAGATGTTGTCTTACTCAATACCTGCTCCATTCGAGAAAAAGCAGCGGATAAAGTTTTCTCTGATCTTGGACGCTTGCGCGAACTCAAAAAACTCAAACCCAATTTATTAATTGGGGTAGGGGGGTGTGTTGCCAGCCAAGAAGGTCAGCAAATTATTAGCCGCGCACCTTACGTCGATGTGGTCTTTGGACCCCAAACCCTGCATCGCCTTACCGATTTAATTGCTAAGCGTCACAAAACCGGAGTCCCTCAGATTGACATCTCCTTTCCAGAGATTGAAAAATTTGACAGCCTTCCTGCGTCTCGACAAACAAAAGGTTCTGCCTATGTATCGATCATGGAGGGTTGCTCCAAATACTGCAGCTACTGTGTGGTGCCCTACACACGCGGCGAAGAGGTCTCACGCCCATTTGAGGATGTGCTAACCGAAGTCGCTGGGCTAGCCGATCAAGGAGTCAAGGAAATTGTCTTGCTTGGTCAAAACGTGAATGCGTATTTAGGCAAAATGGGTGACACCGAAGATATTGCCGACTTTGCCTTGTTAATTGAATACATCGCAGAAATTCCAGGGGTGGAGCGGATTCGCTTTACAACCAGCCACCCCAAAGAGTTCTCTCAACGTCTCATTGATGTGTATCAAAAGGTGCCTAAACTAGTCAGTCATCTTCACTTACCTGTTCAGCACGGTTCAGACAATATTCTTGCCGCGATGAAGCGAGGCTATACCGCGCTAGAGTACAAAAGCATCATTCGCAAAATGCGCGCTGTGCGACCAGATCTCACGCTATCAAGTGACTTTATTGTTGGATTCCCGGGCGAAACCGATGCGGATTTTGAAAAACTACTCAAGATGGTGGAAGAGCTGGAATTCGATAATAGTTTTTGCTTTATCTTTAGCCCTCGCCCCGGCACGCCGGCAGCCAATCTGAGTGATGACACCCCCTATGAGGTAAAACTCAAACGCCTGCAAACGCTCTTAGCCTTGGTCGAATCTCAAGCGAGCACCATCAGCAAAAACATGCTGGGCAATACCGAACAAGTATTGATTGAAGGTCTAGCCAAGGATGGTATTCATCTACAAGGGAGATCAGCCAATAACCGCCTAATCCATTTAGCCATCCCCAAACAAGATGCTGACTCCTGGATTGGAAAAATGGTAGATGTCAAAATTACCGAGGCACTCAATTACACCCTCAGAGGCGAGGCAATTGCTAGCCATGCAAACTAATTCAAAACTTGCTATCGAGATTCAATACGCTAGCCCCGCTATCGAAAAAGCAATGGCGCAGATTGCCTCTCCTGCTTTACTAAGAAAGTGGGTTCGAAAAACTTGTACTCAGTCTGGCTTGATTACGCTGCGCTTTGTAAATCCCACAGAAAGCAAAAAACTCAACCTAACCTTTCGCCACAAAGACAAACCCACCAATGTATTAACCTTTCCTTACGAATTATCAAAAACGCATTTGGTGGCAGATATTATTTTTTGCTTGCCCGTGATTCAGAAAGAAGCGCGCGCGCAAAGTAAAACCATCAAAGCACATTTGACCCACTTAGTCATTCATGGCTGTTTGCACGCCCAAGGTTTTGATCATGAGCGTGCAAAAGATGCTCAAAAAATGGAAGCCCAGGAAGTCGCCTTGCTACGCGATCTGGCTATCGACAACCCCTATTTAGCGCTTTCCGATTAAGAAAATATGCACTTTCACAAAGTTCACTAATTTCTACGCTATTCTTGCAAGATGCCTGACCCCACTAAATCCTTACTCGAACGACTCACTGAGTTTTTAACACCTCAGCCCATTAGTCCCGCAGAACGCCGCCAAGAATTAATTGACACACTCAGAGAAGCTCAATCAGAAGGGTTGATCGATGCAGATGCTTTGTCAATGATTGAGGGGGTATTTCAAGTTGGGCAACTTTGCGCGCGCGATATTTTGGTGCCACGCGCCCAAATTGACTGGATTGATATTAACTTACCGCTTGCTGAAATTATTAAGAGCGTTATAGAGGCAGCCCATTCACGCTTCCCGGTTTTTGAGGGTAGCCGCGATAATGTCATTGGCACACTGTTGGCAAAGGACCTCCTGCGCCACTCCACCGAAAAAGATTTTCAAGTGCGGGATTGGCTGCGTCCAGCAGTGTTCATTCCCGAATCTAAGCGCCTGAGCATTTTATTGCGCGACTTTAAAGACAACCGCAATCATCTCGCAATTGTTGTTGATGAGTACAGCGGGGTTGCTGGAATCATTACCATTGAGGACGTGCTAGAACAAATCGTTGGTGATATCGAAGATGAACACGATATCGATGAAGAAGCCGATAACCTAATTGCCTTAGACAATGGCGATATTCGGGTTAAAGGAATTACAGAGTTAGACCAATTTAATGAAACCTTTGGAACAAATTTTCATGATGATGGCATTGAGACTGTTGCCGGTCTTGTCATTCAGCACCTTGGTCGAGTACCAAAAGTTGGTGAGACAATGGAAATCGATGGGGTGATGTTCGAAGTTCAGCGTGCAGATCCCCGCCAAATTCACATTCTCTTGGCTCGCCAACTCCCCAAAAAGCCTGACTGAGGCCATCTTGCTTGACCGACCGCTGCTGTTGTCTAAAAAATCATGGGGTCTGATTATCCTCTTTGTTTTAGGCGCCGCTCTAGCAGCTGCAGCAGAACTTCCCTATGGAGGCTGGTTTCAAATTCCCCTGCTCAGCATTATCTGGTGGCAACTCGGCAAGATTGAATCATCCTCCATCAAAAAAATTGCTGCTGCCTGTATGGCATTTGGTGTCGGCTACTTCACACTAGGCTTATGGTGGATCTACATTAGCCTCCATGACATAGGCCGCATGAATGCGGTCATATCGTGCATCGCAGTGCTCTTGTTGGCATCCTATACGGCAATTTTCTTTGCTGCAGCCTGCCTCCCTATTTTTTACTTTAGGCGCTCTTCGTTTCAAGGACTCATCCTTGCTGCCTGCTGGGTACTAGCAGAATATCTGCGCAGCACCCTATTTACAGGCTTTCCCTGGCTTGGCTTGGCAGAGGCCCAGGTCAATGGTCCATTCGCCCCAATTGCCCCCTATCTTGGGGGCTTGGGGTGCACCTTCTTTGCCGTGTGGAGTTCCTGGCAACTTTTGCAATTGCGAGGCCATCTCCTTCGCGGCATAACGTTTGCCATCTGTATTGGCACCCTACTGCAACTCTCTCACGTGTGGAGTTTTACTCAACCCGTTGGTGAGCCCTTAAGCGTTGAACTCATTCAAGGAAACTTTGCTCAAAACCTGGTTTTCAGTCGAGAAGGCATGTTTAAGCAAATTCTCTTTTACGAAAACACTATGAGGCACTCTCAAGCCGAGTTAGTGGTATCGCCAGAAACAGCGTTGCCCTGGCCCGAATCTAATATGCCCTTTGATGTCATAGAGCATTTGCAAAATGCCGCGCGGGACAATCACACTGCGCTGTTATTTGGGGTTATTGGGGTTCAACCAAACCCCGTTGATGGCAGGGAATACTCCAACCGCGCCCTAGGACTCACTGATAATTCAGCCCCTTACCAGTACGACAAATCCCATCTTGTCCCTTTTGGCGAATTCATCCCACCGGGATTTCATTGGTTTGTAGAATTATTTCACGTACCACTGAGTGATTTTGCCCGGGGACCCCTCCAACAACCCCTCTTTACCATTCCCCGACAGGGCCAAAATCCACTGAATGCTGCCATTACCATTTGCTATGAAGACGTATTTGGAACGGAACTAGCCACACGCCTTCGTCACTCGGATCAGCAAGCCAACCTATTAATTAATATGACAAACTTGGCGTGGTTTGGGGCCTCTCAAGCTCCCACGCAACAATTGCGTCTTTCTCAATTGCGATCGCTCGAAACTGGATTACCCTCGCTACGCGCAACCAATACAGGCGTGACAGCAATCGTGAGCCCAAATGGAATCGTAGAAGCGCAATTAAATCAATTTACACAAGGGATGCTGAGCGCCACTGTACAGGCCTATACCGGTAAAACGCCCTATGTGCGCTGGGGCAATGCCCCCATTTTGAGTCTTTCTTGTCTGATCTTGCTTCTGGGCTTGATGCAACGGAGACGCTTTTAGGGGTTTTGCGCATGGCCATGTAAAATCAAGGGCTTAGCCAGGTTAATCATGCTTACATTTCAGCAAATCATTCTCAAACTTCAAGATTATTGGGACCAACAAGGTTGCGCCCTTTTACAACCCATTGACTTAGAGGTTGGTGCCGGTACCTCACATACCGCCACCTTCTTGCGAGCTATCGGCCCAGAACCGTGGAAAGCCGCTTATGTTCAGCCCTCACGCAGACCTAAAGATGGGCGCTATGGGGAGAATCCTAATCGCCTGCAACACTACTACCAATATCAGGTTGTCCTCAAACCCGCCCCCGAAAATATTCTCGACCTGTACTTAGGCTCCTTAGCCGCTTTAGGCTTAGACCTCACCGAAAATGATGTCCGCTTTGTTGAGGACGATTGGGAAAACCCGACTTTGGGAGCTTGGGGACTGGGTTGGGAAGTTTGGCTCAATGGCATGGAAGTGACCCAATTTACCTACTTTCAACAAGTCGGTGGCTTGGATTGCAAGCCCGTGCTCGGAGAAATTACATACGGCATTGAACGCTTGGCGATGTACATTCAAAATTGCTCCAACGTATATGATCTCGTTTGGGCAGACGGCATCACCTATGGTGATGTTTACCATCAAAATGAAGTGGAGCAGTCTTGTTATAACTTTGAGCACTCCAATACCGATTTACTATTTGCGAACTTCACAAACTATGAGAGTGAAGCCAAGCGCCTGATGGAAGTACCGCTTGCGCTACCTGCATACGAGATGGTTCTCAAAGCTGCGCACACCTTTAATCTACTAGATGCCCGAGGCGCAATCTCCGTGACTGAGCGAGCTGCCTATATTGGTCGTATTCGCAATCTCTCACGCGCAGTGGCACAAGCCTATTACGAGTCCCGAGAAAAGCTAGGCTTTCCGATGTGCCAACGCAAAACATCTGCCTAAGCCAACTACTATGAGTACACCCCTTTCAGCCACTCTATTAATCGAAGTCTTTACTGAAGAGCTTCCCCCAAAATCATTGCGCCGCCTAGGAGACGCCTTCAGTGAAGGCATTTACACCGCACTAAAGCATGCGAACTTAAGCAGTGACCAGTCAGTCGTTACCAGCTTCGCTACACCACGTCGTTTAGCTGTTCAGATTACCGAGGTATCCAATCAGGCAGCAGACTATCCGGTTCGGGAAAAACTCTTGCCCACTAGCGTGGCATTTGATACAAACGGCCAGCCAAGCGCTCCCCTCCTAAAGAAATTAGCCTCGCTTGGCTACGCAGATCTTGATATCGCCACCCTAGAAAAATCAGGCGAAGGTAAAAATGAAGCTCTGTACCTTAACGTGACAGCCAAGGGTGCTGGCCTAGAGCAAACTGCCCAAGCAGCATTGACTCAAACATTGAGCAAACTCCCCATTGCCAAAATGATGCATTATCAGGTGGCGCAAAAGAATGGCGAACTAGCGGATGTTGAATTTGCTCGCCCCGCCCATCGCATTGTGGCCTTGCATGGCAAAAATCGATTGGCTATTAGCGCACTAGGAATTGATGCCAGCAATCAAACTGAAGGGCATCGTTTCCTCGCCCCAGGTCTGGTAACTATTGAATCAGCAGATCAATATGAAGCTTGCCTGCAAACACAAGCCAAAATCATACCGAGCTTTACAAAGCGTCGAGCGCAGATTCAATCCGCACTTTTAAAGGCGGCGGGGAATGATTTGGTTCTCATGCCCGACAGTTTATTGGACGAAGTAACCGCATTAGTAGAGTGGCCCGCAATCTATCAATGTCATTTTGATCAAGAATTCTTGGAAGTTCCACAAGAATGCTTAATTTTGACAATGCAAACCAATCAAAAATACTTTGCCCTCACCGATCAGGCAGGCAAATTGCGGAATCGCTTTTTAATTGTTTCAAATATTGAAACTAGCAAGCCTGCTGCCATTATTTCTGGCAACGAACGCGTTGTCCGGCCACGACTTTCCGATGCACGCTTCTTCTTCCAGCAAGACCAAAAGCGTCCATTAGGATCCCGCGTTGCGGATCTTGGCAAAGTCGTGTATCACAATCAATTAGGCAATCAGCTCGATCGCATGAAGCGAGTCCAAGCGATTGCATCAGGAATTGCAATGACATTGGGGGCGGATGCCCAACTTGCCAACCGCGCAGCTGAAATTGCCAAAACCGATTTGCTAACCGATATGGTTGGAGAATTCCCAGAGCTTCAAGGGATCATGGGACGCTATTATGCTCTGCACGATGGCGAGAATAATGATGTTGCTGCAGCCTGCAGCGAACATTACATGCCTCGCTTTGCAGGAGATGCACTGCCACAGACCCAAACTGGCACCATTCTGGCAATTGCCGATAAATTAGAAACTGTTGTTGGAATTTGGGGTGTTGGCCTGGCCCCAACGGGTGATAAAGACCCCTATGCATTGCGTCGCCATGCCTTAGGAATTTGCCGCCTCTTGATAGAAAAAAATCTACCCCTGCATCTTCCACAACTGATTGATCTAGCGCGCGCCCAATTCTCACAAGCTGTTGTGCAAGAAAAGGCTAGTGTCGAAGAAATTTACAGCTTCATTCTTGACCGCTTACGTGCCTACCTGAGAGATCAGGCAGTTGCTGGCACACCCTTTACCAGCGGCGAAATTGATGCGGTACTGTCGCAGTTACCCTCCCAACTCAATAATGTCATTGATCGCCTCACTGCTTTACGGGAATTTAATGCACTGCCAGAGGCTAGCCAGTTAGCAGCAGCGAACAAACGCATTAGCAATATTCTCAAGAAAACAACCACTCCTATCCCGGCAACCTGCTCAAGCGCACTACTGCAAGTACCCGCTGAAACCGCCCTTTACCAAGCCCTTGATGGAGTTTCTCCAATGCTTCAGTCCAGCCTTGAGAAGCGGCAGTTTGTAGAATTCTTGCGAGCCTTAGTTGCCCTAAGCCAACCAATTGACCAGTTTTTTGCAGACGTCATGGTGATGGATCCCAATCCAGAGCTCCGCGATAATCGCCTAGCACTCTTGCAGCAACTCCATCAGAAAATGAATCGCATCGCCGACCTCGGCAAACTGGCATGAGCAGTAGCTCTTCCAAACTCATCATTCTCGATCGCGATGGAGTGATCAACGAAGATCGCGATGACTATGTCAAATCTAGCGACGAATGGATTCCTTTGCCGGGTAGTTTAGAGGCCATCGCATTGCTCAACCAGGCGGGCTACCAAATTGCCATTGCTACCAACCAATCTGGTCTTGCCAGAGGGTATTTCAGCATGCATGACCTACATGCAATGCATGACAAAATGGCAAAATTGCTCAAACCT
>Ga0316232_1002337_pt1 | contig 19994 bp, 19 predicted proteins | sample TBHtaG_FD_206006 | JGI IMG/M metagenome (GOLD analysis project Ga0316232, IMG submission 206006) | Freshwater microbial communities from Trout Bog Lake, Wisconsin, USA - TBH18025_13 | ecosystem: Environmental > Aquatic > Freshwater > Lake > Hypolimnion/Profundal zone | place: USA: Wisconsin... | reverse complement strand
AGACATGTTGATGGTCAAGTCAGGTCCCTTCTTTCATCAGTCATAGTGCCACAGCTGTCTGAACAGCACCTTTAACAGCGCCGACACCGGCACGGCCATGATCATCCCAACCACGCCGAAGAGCTGCCCGCCCACCAACAGACTGAGGATAACCGTAACAGGATGAAGATCGATGGTATGGCCCATGATTTTGGGCACAATGATGTGGTTTTCAAGTTGATGGATAACCAGGAAAAAAACCGTTACCTTGAGTGCCAGGGCCGGCGACACCAAGTAGGCGAGAAAGATGGCCGGGGTGGCACCAATGATCGGGCCGATGATCGGGATGGTCTCGGTAACGGTAGCCAGCAAGCCCAGAACGAGGGGATAATCAACGCCCAGCATATACATGCCGCTGAATACCATCAGGCCGATGATGAAACTGACCAAGGCCTGACCATGAAGATAACCGCTCATAGCCACAGCCATTTCGGAGACTATAGTTTGTGCTTTTCCCCTGGCCGAAGGAGGCAGCGACTGAATAAAGGAATTTCGCAGGATTTTCCAGTCCTTGAGGAAGTAAAAAGTCAGTACCGGCACCACCACAAGTTCCACAACCTGGGAAGCGAAGCCCACCAAGGCTTCCAACGCCCGCCGTCCGATGGTAAGGGCATAGGTTGCGGAACTGGAAAGGATCTGATCAATAAGAGTGCGCAAGTTTCCTGGCAGCTCAATGGTGCTGGTATGCTCTTCAATCACCCCGGTCAGGTGCTGAATCCGTTCCACCAAACTGGGAAGGTTAGCGACAAACCGGTTGAACTCGGACACGAAAGGCTTAATAATAAAAGTCATTGCTGTGGTGGTTAAGACGGTGAAAAGCAGCAGGGTCACCAGTACTGCCCAGCCGCGGTACATGCCGCGGGAATTCGGCCACAGCCTGACCCGGGTAATGGCGTTGACCATTGGGTTCAAAATAAAGGACAAAACACCAGCTACAATCACCGGCAAATAGATTGAACTTACCTGGCTGAGCAGATACAAGCCCGCCACAACCACAGCCGGTTTAAGCCATATGGCATATTGACTGAACACTCGATCACCTCGGTTCTGCGATTATTGAATAAACGGATTGTGTTTCCGTTCCCAGCCGATTGTGGTTTCCGGTCCGTGCCCGGGCAGCACCTTGACGGCGTCGTCGAGAACCATAAGCTTTTCTTGGATATTACGGATAAGACTGTGATGGGAGCCTCCCGGAAAATCTGTGCGGCCAATGGACTCGGCGAACAAGGTGTCGCCGCTGAACAGGACGTTTCCCGCCAGCAGGGAGATCCCACCCGGAGTGTGACCAGGGGTATGGATTACCGTCAGTTCGAAGTCGCCTACAGTGATCTTGTCGCCCTCCTTCAACACCTTATCAGCAGGGCCGCAGGAAACGCCGCCGCCGATCCAGGCTGACAGGTTAAGCTGAGCGCTCTCCAGCATGTCGGCGTCATCCTCATGAATCAGAATCGGGGCACCAGTGGCCTTCTTCAAGGCAAGGTTGGCCAATACATGATCAGCATGACCATGGGTATTGATGATTGAGTCGACAACCAGCTGTTCATCATGAATCTTGGCGATAATCCGCTCAAGGCTGCCGCCGGGATCAATGACAGTCGCCCGCTTGAGAGTTTCCGAATAAACAATATAACAGTTGGTGCCGAGATTTCCCACTTCAATGGCAAAAATTTTCATATTTTCATCTCCTCAAAACAATCGGCCGCTATCCAATAAAATGGTAACAGGTCCGTGATTTTCAATACTTACCGTCATCTCAGCCTGAAACCGGCCGCTGGCGGTTTTCACACCCGCTGCGCGGCACAGGCTAAGGAAATATTCATACAACACAAGAGCTTCTGCCGGCGGGGCGGCTGCGTCGAAACCCGGTCGCCGTCCCTTGCGGCAATCGCCGTACAGGGTGAACTGGGAGACCACCAAGAGTTCTGCGCCTGTATCCAGGAGCGACAAATTCATTTTACCCTCGCTATCAGGAAAAATTCGCAAATTAACAATTTTTTCCTCAAGGTATCGGGCGTCCTGCTCGGTGTCACCGGCTCCGACCCCTAATAACACGGTCAGGCCTTCTCCGACGGCAGCTATGATCTCTCCTGCAACTGACACGGAAGCTGAGCGGGTCCGCTGCACCACCGCCCTCATACCACTCCTCCTGAGCTGCTGGAGCCGCGCTGCACACTATAGACGTCCTTGACTTTACGCATCTTGGTCATAATATGTTCCATCTGGGTCAGGTTACTGATTTCAAGACTCAAGGTGATGGTTGCCAGCTTGTTTTTGTCCTTATGGGTTTTGGCTTTGACTGAGCCCACATTGGTTTTAGTCTCCGAGGCCACCATCAGGATTTCCGACAGGATACCGGCCCTGTCCACACAAGTGATCTCGACAGGAACACTGTAGAAGTTGCCGATGCCAATATCCCATTCAACCTCAATAATCCGTTCGTACTCTTCGGCATTGTTCATGATATTGCCACAGTCAGCGCGATGAACCGACACACCCCGGCCGCGGGTGATATAACCGATGATAACATCGCCAGGAACCGGGTTGCAGCAGCGGGACAGGCGGACCATCACCCCGGACTCGCCTTTTACCAGGATGCCGTGACTGCTCTTGGATTTGGTGCGTTTGGGTTTTAACTCGCTGAGGGTTGTGACGATATCGGCTGGTGCAGTGCTACGGGTCTCACGCTTATAAGCCTCGATCAGCTTGGTCATGACGCCGTGAAGGGTAACCCCGCCATAGCCAACGGCGGCCAGCAGATCATCCTCACCGGCGACATTCATTTTTTTGGCCAGTTCGGTCAGGCGGTCGCCTTTGACCAGCTCGTGCCAGTCGAAGCCCAGGCGTTTGCCTTCCTTCTCAATCATTTCACGGCCTTTGGCGATATTTTCCTCGCGTTTTTCCTTTTTGAACCATTGGCGTATTTTATTTTTGGTCTCCGAGGATGCGACGATGTTCAGCCAGTCCCGGCTGGGACCGTTGCCTTGCTTGGTGGTGACAACCTCGACGATGTCGCCGTTGTTCAGTTTATATTCCAGGGGCACCATTTTACCGTTGACCCGGGCCCCGACGCAGCGGTGGCCTACATCGGTATGGATGCGATAAGCAAAATCGATGGGTATTGAGCCTGACGGCAGGTCAATAACGTCCCCTTTAGGGGTAAATACAAATACCTCGTCAGTAAGAACATCCAGTCGCAGGGTTTCCATGAACTCCCGGGGATCGCGCAGATCCTGCTGCCATTCCAGCAGCTGCCGCAGCCAGGAAAGTTTCTGATCATACGTCTTGCCGGGGACTTTGCCCCCGGATTTTTCGTCGCTGCCCTCTTTGTAGCGCCAGTGGGCGGCGATGCCGTATTCTGAAGTGCGATGCATTTCCCAGGTCCGAATCTGGATTTCCAGGGGCTGGCCGTTGGGACCGATGACTGTGGTATGTAGGGATTGATACATATTGGTCTTGGGCATGGCGACAAAATCTTTGAACCGGTAGGGCAGCGGTTTCCACAGGGTATGAACTATCCCCAAAGCGCCGTAACAGTCTTTCACCGTCTCGACGATAACCCTTACAGCCGACAGGTCATAGATTTCCGCAAGTTCTTTATGGTCTTTTTCCATCTTTTTGTAGATGCTGTAAAAATTTTTCGGCCGCCCCTGAATTTCCGACTTGATGCCCACGGCGTTCAGCCGTTCATCCAGGGTCTTGACAGCCTCGCCGATAAGATCTTCCCGTTCCTGACGCTTTTGCTTGACTTTTTCCACAAGGGCATAGTATTTTTCCGGCTCCAGGTAACGGAAAGCCAGATCTTCCAGCTCCCATTTGATGCGATAGATGCCGAGCCGGTGAGCCAGCGGGGCGTATATCTCCATCGTCTCCCGGGCAGTGGCTCGCTGTTTGTCAACAGGCATGGCTTTCAGAGTCCGCATGTTATGCAGCCTGTCAGCAAGTTTGATCAGCACTACCCTGATATCCTTGGCCATGGCCAGGAACATCTTGCGGTAGTTTTCCAGTTGTTGCTCTTCTTTTGATTTGTATTCGATCCGGCTCAGTTTAGTCACACCGTCAACAAGGGCGGCGATCTCTTTACCGAACTTCTTCTCCAGAATTTCATCGGTTACGGTGGTATCCTCAACTACATCATGCAGCAGGGCCGCACAGATGGTGGTTGCATCCAGCTGCAATTCGGACAGTATTTTGGCAACCCCCAGCGGATGGGAAATGTATTTCTCACCAGAAACCCGCATCTGGCCGTCGTGAGCATTCTGGGCAAACAGATAGGCACTCTCTATCAAATCCACCGGAGCCTCAGGCTGATAGGTGGTTACTTGTTTGATTAGATCCGCAAACTCGGGCTTCGCACTACTCATCTGTTCACCTCCTGGCTACAGTACTACAGTCAATTGTACCATTAATACTCAATCAAAGAAACAACCTCATATCCCGGTAATGCTAAGCGTCCTTTCAGAAAGGTCAACTCAACAAGAAAGGCTAAGCCGACGACAACTCCCCCCAGCTCTTCTACCAGTTTGGCGGTTGCTGCCGCCGTACCGCCGGTGGCCAGCAGGTCGTCGACAATCAGGACCTTCTGACCGGGTACAATGGCGTCAGCGTGGATTTCCAGCGCATCCTGGCCGTATTCCAGGCTATATTCGCGCCGAACCGTCCTGGCCGGCAACTTTCCGGGTTTGCGCACCGGTACGAATCCCGCCCTCATGGCGTAGGCGACAGGGGCGCCAATGACGAAGCCACGGGACTCGGGTCCGGCAATCAGTTCAATCTTCTGCCCGGCGAAGCGCTGAACCAGGCGGTCGACAGCCTCCCGGAACGCCTCCCCGTCCTGCAGCAAGGTGGTAATGTCAATAAAATCGACACCTTTAAAATCAGCGGTGCGTAGTTTAGTTTTCAGATCCATTCAAATTCCCCCCATCAGGTCGGTTTTGCCGCTCTTTTCCAGAGTACGGTAACAGTCAATTTCATCAGATCCCGGGACCAGTGGGGAAAATCCTCCCGGGCCTGGGTACATGCACGATATGTGCCTGATTGTTCAATATTTTGTTTCTCCGCCGGTTCAGGCTTAAGCTGAAGTCTCCGCCGCCGGACGCCGCCGCCAGGGTCAACAAGGTCAATTTCCTCAAGCACCTTGAGCGCGGCGGCAACTCCGGCCTCAGCGAGCGTCACATCGTAAACCTGCCCCACTTTGCGGGCCAGACAAGAGTCGGATATTTCTATGCAGCCACCGGAGGCGGCCAGCCCTTTCAGGATCAGATACACCCGGCCGACCATCGCTCTGTCGGGGAAAACGGCGGCAAGTTGTGCGGCTGCCTGTGCTATGTCATCATTGCCATACAAAAAATGCAGGTTTACGGGACGCGAATCGGCGGCTGAAGAAAGGCACTGACTCGCAAAGGCGCCGCTGGTCAGAGGCGCCTCATACCAAACGACATGATCGGCGGCTGTCGGCCTGGAGGGTATTGGCGCGTCGCTGACCACGACCGTGCTCTTTCCGGCCCTCCAGCCGTCCAGCGATCTCTGAGCGGCCGCCGGGGCCATCCATGAGTGGTATCGGACCACACCCCGCAAAAATGGCCGCAGCTGCTGTCTGAGCCGCCTGGCAAGGATGATAGCCTGCCGGCGATCATTGGTAAAGACCAGCACCTGTTGTCCGGTTGCTGCCATGTCCACAACACAGGCTATCTTGTCGGCTATGTGCCGGGAATCAGTCAGAACCAGTCGGTCGGGAATCAGTTGTTTCGTCCGAAGGTCACGGGCCCGAAGCTGAATCGAACGCCGGCCTTGCCAATCATTGAATTCAGCAACAAATGCCAGGTCAATACTATCATTTGCTTCCAGGTCTTCCGTCATTCCTGACAGGTTCCAGGCCAGCACCTCACTAATAGCATTATCTTGCTTCACCCGCAGTCTATAGTGACGGCCCTCCTGCCCCAGGGGGCGCATCTCGGTAACCGCCAGATCGCCGCAGGCAAATACTGGGCTGGGATTGCCCATGCCATGAGGGGCCAGGCAGGCAAGCTGTCCGATAAAGGCGGTATTAATTTCCGCCAGCGCTACCTCCGAGTCAATGGATAGCACCGGCAGATAGTCGTCCTCGCTCAGCCACTCAGACGCCAGGACATTGAGTTTGTTCCGCAAAGCGTCAATGTTGGTCGCTTTGATGCTCAGACCGGCAGCCTGGCGATGACCGCCGAATTGGATCAGAAGGTCCGCGCAGCTGGCCAGAGCCTGGTAGATATCAAACCCGGGTATACTCCGGCAGGAACCTTTGCCCACGCCGTCGCGGACGCTGATCATCACCACCGGGCGATAGTACTTATCCACCAGCCGCGAAGCTACAATCCCGATAACGCCCGGGTGCCAGTCCTCGCCGGCCAGCACCAGGACCTTCTGCCCCTCAAGATCACTTTCAGCCAGCGTTTTTTCCGCCGCAGCCAGCAGCTCTTTTTCCACCGCCTGGCGCTTGATATTTTCGTTATTGAGTTCGGTGGCCAGTTCGACAGCCCTGTCCTGGTCGGCGGTGACCAAAAGTTCAACGCCAGCTGCGGCATGGCTGAGCCTGCCGGCGGCATTGAGACGCGGCGCAAGAGTATATCCTACTTTGCCGGCGTCAATCCCGTCGGCGTTAAGGCCGCTAACCTTGATGAGAGCCCGCAACCCCAGATTATCGGTTCTTGCCAACTGCGTAAGCCCCTGCTTCACCAATATCCGATTTTCTCCGGTCAGGGGAACGATGTCAGCAATAGTGCCTGTCGCCACCAAATCAAGATAATCGCTCAAACCGTTGTCGGAAGGAACAAGACTCTGCCACAGGGCCTGGCATAATTTAAATGCCACCCCTACCCCTGCCAATTGTTTGTCAGGATATAGACATCCCGGCAGTTTGGGATTAATAACTGCGCAGGCCGGCGGCAATACTTCGGGCGGCTGGTGATGATCAGTGATTATGATGTCAAGCCGCTGCGCCAAGTTGACCACTTCATCCACCGCGTTGATGCCGCAGTCGACAGTGATAATAAGCCTGGTGCCCGCGGCATGCAGCGCCTCCAGCGCCGTGTCGTTCAGACCATAGCCCTCGCTTTGCCGTTCCGGAACATAGTATTCCACCACAGCATTCAGTCGTCTGAGGACGCGGTAAATCAAGGCGGTAGCCGTGATACCGTCGACATCGTAGTCACCATAAACAGTTATTTTTTCTTGATCAGCCACCGCGCGTTTTATTCGCTCAACAGCTTGGTTCATCCCCGACAATAGCCAGGGGTCGCCCAGTCCTTCGGTACCGCCGCGCAAAAATGTTTCAGCCGTGGCTGAGTCGCAAATGCCACGGTTGATCATGACTTGGGCCACAATCGGCGATACGCCGACCTCCTGACCAAGTTTTTCGCTCAGGACAGTTTGGACCGGCCAAACACGCCACTTTTTTTCTGTTCGAACCATACTGCCTCCGTTTAGCGCAAAAAATTAAGGCCCTTCTTTGATATCTTCTTTTGCCGCTTCCTGCACCAATCGAGCCTTGAGGGTATTGATCTCAGCCTCAAGTTCTCCCTGACGCTGCTTGACCCTTTTCAGCGCCCAGCGGGCTTTGATCTGCATAAGGACCGCCAGCGACAACGTCGCCAGTGCGCCAAAAGTCGCAGCACCAAGAATGACAATCACCAGCGAGGTCTGAAAACTCCAGGACAAAAACGCAATAGTAACCGGCAGCGCATTCTGGACAGCGAAAATCGCCGTAAGTAACGCAAAAGCAAACGCCAGGATTAAATAAAACATAATCACACCGCCACACGGATATTTTACTGATTTACTTACTTCTCGCCTCTAGCTAATAATCCTTTTCAATTACACTATAGAAGTCAAAAAGGTGCAACAATATCACGTACAAGAAAACTTCGCCGGCATAACCAGCGAAGTGAAAATAATGTTTACTAGTGATGGTCCATAGCCCGTTGGCGACCCGCATATTCCACCAATTTGCGTTTTTCCAGCTCATCCAGCACGCAGACTGTTCCGCCGGCTGTCTCCGCCAGTTGCGCAAGGTACTGCCGATAGGGTTTCAGTCCGAAACAGGTAAACCTGTACCCCTTTGTTTTAATTTCCCGTGCCGCCGCCAGCGAGTCAGCCATCGGATCGCGGGTCTGATCGCCAACAGTGGGAATGCCGTCAGTGATCAGAATAATTGACGGATTGCGAGCACCAGACTCCTTGAGGTACCGGCAGCAGGTGCGGAGGCCCAGTGCCAGGGGAGTTGATCCGAAGGCCGTGATTTGGCGCAAGGAGGCTTCTGCCTGTCGGTAATCCCTGGTAAAAGGCAATTGCACTTTGGCTTCTTCCTGCTGAAAAACAATCAGACTGATCCGGTCGGGAGTTGCCAGCAGTAAATGGCGAACAAGGTGTTTTGCGGCCTTGAGACGTTGTCCGATCATACTGGCGCTGGCATCGACTACTAAACAAACCTCCGCTCTGTTTTTCGTTTGGCGGACAAATTGCCGGATATCCGCGTCATCAATGATAAGCTCGCCTCGGTTTTCGATGATGGAGCGCCGCGCGGCGGCGTTTACCGTTTCGGCTATATCCAGTTCTTGCAGTTGGCCGTTGAATTCCTCCGCAGCCTGGATTTTTCTGCCCACAGCTCCGTTTACAGCCTGACTGGTCAGCTTCCAGCGCCCCGGTAGTCGAACCGAAGGGGTAAACAGCCGGAATGCCTTTCGTATTTGGGCCTCGATTTCATGCTGATGACGATCAACATATCCTTTAAAATCTCTTCCATATTCAGTCAAGGCTATGTCTTTACCCTCAGCTGTGACAATCCCCAGTCCCCTCATTTGTTCCAGCGCATCCTGGTCCAGGCAGGGACGCCGCCGCAGAATAGATTTCCCCGCCTCGCCCACTTTTTCGACATTGCTGAGGAACTCCCGGATATCCTGCGCCGTATCAAAAACATCGGTCAGCTCGTCTACATCTGCGGCATGCTGCTGCTGCCTGTCCTGAGGCTGCAGTTGATTTTTGGCAGAATGGTCTTTCAAAAAAGAGTCGGAGTGATCCGAATATGGGGACAAATCAGCGCTGTTTCCTTGCCCACTGTGGTGAACAATCCGTTCATTGCGGCGTAGTTCCAGCCCCTCTTGGGTGACGACGCCCTCCACCGCCATGACAATATAAAAAAGGCACGCCACCTGATCCTCAGGCAACAATGCGGCAATATGAACATGATTTTCATGGGCTCGCCGCAAAGAAAGCTTCCTGCCAAAGTTGAGGCTGCCTGTCAACCTCCCGCCGCCGGTCGCTGTCTGAACGTCAATAAAGTCAGGTTTTACTAACGGCACGCCGTCAGGCACGTCCGTCAATCTCCATATATAGTTATAAAAGTTGTATTGCTCCACAGCTTTTTTTACTGCCGCAGCCACCTGCCGATGATTCACCAGCCCACACTGGTGAAAAATATCCAGATGATAAACCTCACCCGGTGCTGCCCGTTGATAGAAGGTCTGTCCGGCGTCACTGTTCCTCACAATAGTCACTTCTTCCGGCTTAGCCGGGGTGAAGGTATGCATCTTTTGACTCGCCACAGTGCTTTCCCCAATCCGAGCGCCCATATTATCCCGGAAATGCACGCTAAGTATGTTAGCCGGACGACTTAATAACGACAGCAACTGGTTGTTGTCATCCATCTTGAACTCATTCATGGGGTGAGGACCCCTCACCGGCCACGTACTCTTCCAGAGGCAATTCAGCAAGTGCGCGGGCCGGCTTGGGAGGAGCAACAATCTGAGCTGTCATGGGATCAATAATTTGGGGGGTAACTGCGGCGCTTCCTGTTGCCGCTTGCCGACTCCCGTCTTCAGGTCGGTTGCCCGCTTTGGGTGATTTCGGATCAGCCCGGCTGCGGCGGCTCAAGTTCTGCCAAAATTTCGCCCACCAAGACACTTCCGTCGTTTTCGCGGCTTTGTTATCAACCGCAAAATCAGGCGTCCGGGGGGCAGTCCCGCTGCCGGATGAAATGGATAGCGCCGCTGGATGGACAGGTATGCTCTGTAAATATCGCAAGATAGCCGACAGGGTTGCGTTATCGGTGCGATGCCCCAGCGCCAGAGGCGCAACTTGGATGATGTCATCAACCTCCACTGCCTGGCGAAACCGATAAACCGCCGCCAAGCGCGCTGCTGTCTCCAGTGCCTCCACCGCCCTCAGACTTTCCAGGCTGAAATCGATATATACAGCCGCCAGTATGCTTCGGATCTGCTCACCTACCGCTACATTACGGAAATCTGCGGACTGAACTACCGTCTGGGTGGGCCGGCTTCCCGGTCCGTCATGCTGAGCCAGTATCGCCGCTACTGCCTGATAATCACTCGGTCTGCCCATATTTACAACAAGGTCGAAACGATCAGCGAGCTGCTTTCTGATCAGCGCCAATGCCCCAGGGTCCTCGTCTGGATTGGAAGCAGCCCATACGCTTACCGCTACCGCCATATCGATTGTCGGCAGGCCTGTTTCTTCCACTTGAATCCGTCCAGGCTTGGTTCCCATGACATCCAGCAATATGTCGGCAAGTTCCGGCGCCGTGTCAGCCAGGCGATTAATCTCATCAATGAACAGTACACCCCGATGCGCCTTGAGAATACTGCCAGGCAGCAAAGCTGCCGCCGGCCGGTTCCGGTCGACCAATCTCCCCAGATCGATACTGCCGACAACGGTGCCGACTTTTGCGGCATGAGATATCTCCAGAAAAGGACGTGGCACTTCTTCCGTCCCGGCCAGACCCAGTTCCGTCGGCGTCAGATGCCTGTGTTCAGGGCAATGCGGCTTACTTGGATCGCAGTTATAGATACAGTGTTTGACTCTGATGATCGGCGGCAAAATGGCAGCAGCAGCACGAAGTATAGTCGTTTTTCCTGTGCCTCTCAGTCCCTCGGAGTGAATGTGAAAGGGGTGTCCGCTGGCCATGGCGGTTGCCGACAACTCCACGGCTTGAAACAATTGTGAGTTACCGCTGTGTCTGACAAGTTGGTTGTAACGTTTCATGTAACCCCTCCCTGGTCTGCTGTATTCACTTTTCATGCCATTGTCAGTCGCCTTACAGGCCTTATTCTTCCCGACCGTGTCTTTTGGCATCCGGGTAGATATTCCACCATCGCCTAGTTGAACAGATACATCAGCGTCAGGGCAATCATCGCCAGTCCGCAAATAAACCGCAGCGCCGCAACAACCGCCAGACGAAACAGGATTTTACTCATAGTGCTGCTGTGAGGCTCGAGCGCCTTGCCGGCGATTAACTCCCAGACAATGAGCCCCAATACCGGTCCCAGCAAAGCATCGGCGGCCAGTATTCCACCCAGATGGGCCACAGCGGTACTGGTTGACAAACGCCGGGACAGACTAAACCGCTGCGTCATATAGATTCGCAGCCATCTTCCTCCCACTTCGGCCGCCACAATCAGCGAAATAAGTGCAATCCAGATCCATGGCGCAAAACCGGCAAAATCAGTAATCCCCCCATAAACAAGGATAGCCAGAAAAATAATAATAGTGCCGGGAATCTTCGGAACAAGCGTGCCGACAAGACCAAACAGCATTACAATTGTGACAGCAAGTTTTAGCAGCAAGACTGTTTTCCCCTTTCCGGCACGTCCTTTATATTCATTATGACTGATTCCCGTTGTGTTAATACACTGTTTAACGACGACAATCAAAATACCGGAGATGACGTGACAGTAGGTGCTAGACTTTTCGCCAGGCGAATCGCCACAAAGAAAAACAGGCTTCCAAGTGGTTCGGCAGCCTGTTGGCTTGACCTTTTAGTCAGGGAAGAAACCGTCAATTCCTTCAGGACAAGTTTTCCGGTTTTTCAATCATCTTGACCTGATTTGAAAATTGCTTTTGATATGCTGGATGGATACCCTCCTTATATACGTTAATAACGGTATAGAAAATTAGTCCCACCATCATCAGTCCGGTCCCGCTCATAATAGCAAGAATGGTATGGTAGTCGATCCAGGTGGTAAGATAAACAACCGACCCAGCTATGAACAGCGACGGCCAGAACTTGAGTCCGGTTAGACTGGCTGTCTGCCTGGCGTTAACCATCATCGCCGGAACCATAGTATTTAAGAAGACACATAACAGACTGCAGTCGAAAATAATTCCCCCCACCGTCCCCAGCATCTTTTCCGCAGCTGCTGACAGAGCCATCGGTCCCTGAGTGCCTGCACTGATCACCACTTGGGCCATGACCAGGGTGATCATTCCTTCCACCAATTTTGCGGCAATCGCCAAGAGTACGGCTCGGCGGCCTCTTTTCGCCAGATAGGACGCGGCCTCGGTTACCAAAATTGGGCGCATTCCTCCGGAATTATAGCTGAAAAGCGCCAAAATCAAAAGCCAGTCGACCTTCCCTGCTGGCAGTGCAAGCGGTGCTGCGCTCCAGCCTTCGCCCACAATAAGCAGCAGCACTATAGGCACCAAAAGTAATGATCCATATCCGGCTGCGGACAATAATTCTTCCCAGTATCCGCCCGCCAGCAGCGTAAAAACCACCAGGCAGAGAAACACTGCCAGTGGATGAGGCAGCCCTGTCAGACCGTGCACCAGCCAACCGCAGAAGTATCCGCCGGTAAGCGCGCTGGCGGGAAGCGAAATTACCAAAATTGCGATAGCCAGCAGCTTCTTGCCAAAGCAGCCGTACTTTCGCCTGACAAGCACTCCGAGTTCGAACCCTGAGCAGGCGCCTATCCAGGCGCACATCCCGGTAATGATTGCCCCAAGGACCATATAGGCCATGATGGTCACGATATATATATCGGCTCCGGCCAGAGCTGCGGCGTCCGGCACAACACCGGCATTGTCGCCGGCAATATGTACAAGCGCCAGCGATATTGCCGGTAAAAGTGTCCCCATATATTCCACCACCTTCATTGCTAATATGATATTAGTGTCAGACCAAGATGGTGAAAAGAAAACAGGCCGGATGAATTCCGGCCTGTTTGTTGGTTGGCTGTCGTTTTATTTCGCGCCTTTGGTCCGCGCCTGAATCCGGCGGCGGTCCTCCCACTCTTTCCAGGTGACCCAGATGGGGCTGGCGTTGAAGATAGAGGAATATGCGCCGCTGGTAAAGCCGATCAGTAGAGCAAGAGCAAAGTTCTTAGTGGTCTCGCCGCCGAAGAAATACAGCGACGCGACAGCGAAGATTACGGTAAGTACAGTGTATATCGAACGGGTCATAGTCTGCCAAACGCTGCGATTGACCAGTTCCTGCATGGTCTCGGTCTTTTTGTGGGTCTTCAGGTTTTCCCTGATTCGGTCAAAGATAACGATAGTGTCGTTGATGGAATAGCCGGCGATGGTCAGGATGGCGGCGACAAAAGAAGCGTCGATTTCCTTGTGAAGCAGTGAGAATAACCCCAGCACCACAATGATGTCGTGAAAAATGGCCAGCACGCCGGAAACAGCGAATTTGAACTCAAATCGCCAACTGATATAACAAATCATGATCAGCCAGGAGACAGCCAGAGCGATAAGCGCCTGCTGTTCCAGCTCGGAGCCGATGATGGCGCCGACCTTCTCTACCCGAAGAACGTCATAATCACCGAGTTTCTGGAGATCTTTGAGCACTGTGACGCGTTCGGTTTCATCCAGAACCCTGGTGCGAATAAAAACATTCGGTGAAGCTTCGCCCTGACTGGTGGCGGCTAGTTGAATGGTACTGCCCTCCAGCCCGGCAACTTTTAATACTTCCCGTACTTCAGATACCATCACCGGACGCGCGAACTTGAGATCAAGCAGCGTACCGCCTGTAAAATCGATGCCAAGGTTGAAACCCTGCAGTGCAATAGATATCAACCCTGGAACAAGAATGAGCGCAGAAAGCAGGAAAAACCAATAACGTCGTCCGATAATATCAAATTTAACTGTCATTTACATCCACCCCCTACGCCCCGAAGATTTTGCCGCTCTTGAAAAGATTGGCATTCATCAATGTTTTCAATAAAAACCTGGTAATGGTAACCGCCGTAAACAGGCCAAGGATGATGCCAAGGCCGAGAGTAATGGCAAACCCCTTGATCGAGCCTGTTCCCATGAAGAATAGAACAACTGCGGCGATAAAGGTGGTGGTGTTGGAGTCGATGATGGTGCTGAATGCCCGGGTGAAACCGGCGTCCATAGCGGCCCGCAGCGTCTTGCCTGAGCGGTATTCTTCTTTGAATCGTTCAAAAATAAGCACATTGGCGTCAACAGCCATGCCCATTGACAGGATGATACCGGCGATACCCGGGAGAGTCAACGTGGCGTTGAGCATTTTCAGTGAAAACAGCAGCAGCATGACATACAAGGCCAGCGAAATGTTGGCCACAACGCCGGACATGCGGTAGAAGCACAGCATAAATACTACGATGGCGACAACAGCAATCGCGAAAGCCACTTTGCTCTTTTCCTTGGAATCTTGTCCAAGAGTTGGCCCCACAGTCCTTGTCTCGATAATATCAACTTTTACCGGCAGAGCGCCTGACCGAAGGAGCAGAGCTATCTGCTGGGCTTCCTCCAGGGTCCGGTTACCAGTGATGATGGCCTTGCCGTTGGGTATGGGTTCATTAACCACAGGGTTGGTCAGCATCTGCTTGTCCAACAAAATGGCGATTTTTTTGCCGACATTCTTGGTGGTGAGTTCAGCAAATTTCTTGCCGCCTTCATCAGTGAAATCCAAAGAAACCAGATTACGATTCTGGGCATCAATCTGGGATTTGGCGTCTTTCAGGTCTTTACCTGTCAGCACGGTTGCACCGCTCTCATCCTGAAATTCCAGCATCGCGGTTTTACCGATCAGTGCGATGGCCGACTCGGGATCCTTGACTCCCGGAAGTTCCACGATAATGCGGCGATCACCCTGCCGCTGGATGATGGGTTCGGTCAATCCCAATTCGTTGACCCGGCGCTCGATAACCCGGGACAAGCGCTGCATGGCGTCCTCATTCACCGGGGCTTCCGGAGTATCAACAGCTTCCATGACCACATGGGTACCGCCCTGCAGGTCCAGGCCCTGTTTGATGGACAAAGCCAGCGGGGATATGTACACACCGAAGATCACTAAGATTGCCAGCGCGGCAATCAGAAATTTAGTTAAATTGCCTAGTCTCAAGGATTTCTCCTCCATTCCTAAGTCTGATATGCACTAAAATTTATTATATCCGCTCGCCTGTTACCCTGTCAATGAATGGCAGCAGGCTACAACAACTCATTTTCATTGATCACCAGCTTGAACCGGCAGTGCAAAAACTCTGCAGCATGTCGGCACATTACCATCCGATCAAGAAATATTTCAAAATACTCCATCACCGGACAAATGTCGTTGTCGATAACCAATTTGAGAGTGATGGTCTGCTGCTCCTTATCAATTAACAGTTCGCTATTGACGGCAGCATAGTTGACCCTGTCGTGGATTTCGAATTTAGCGAAATCCTTGTTCGTTACCCTGGAGCGGTGAACATCAGACTTGTCGGCCAGAATCAGGGCCGACGCCACATGGTTGATGGCATTGCCCCGCTCTTCCTCATGGTTGCCGATAGCTGACACAACAAGGGCTATCTCCTCCGGGGCCATGCCCAGACGCCGCAGAATGTCGTAGGCCATCATGGCCCCGGTGGCGCCGTGGTTGTAACGGTTGACCATATTGGCCACATCATGCAAATATCCCGCTATTCCCGCAAGCTCACAGTCCCGCTCATCAAAATCCAGTCTCTCCAGCACCAGTCTGGAGAAGCCGGAGACCAGGGAAGCGTGACGGTGGCCGTGTTCGGTGAACCCCAGCCGGCTTAGATATTCGGTGCCGCTGGCTAGATAGACTCTGACTTCATGGTCTTGTTTCAGATCGGCTACAGTGATTTGTGTCATTATCGAGTCTCTCCTTAAGATGAGCTTGAACCATATCCACCACTTCCTCCCGGCAGAGAGGATCGGTTTGGATGTAAAGATCAGCGCTGGCGCGCGCGTCGCGCAGACGCTCCCGCTGCAGCACCAGACGTTCCTCGCCCCAGGGCACGCTGCGCCTCATCCTGATGACCGGCAGCGTAACATCCAGCATCACCAGTACATCAGGACATTTTTTTCGCCACAGTTTCCTGATACAGGAATGCTCCTGGGCAACATTATAAGCCTCGACGCCAAGTTCGCGCAGGCTGGTCACCAGCGTCGTCTTGCCTGACGCACATACGCCGCAAACTACAACCCGCATAGCCATCACCCTCTTAATACGGAAAAGAAACGCTGATTCGCTGAATCTTGTACGACAATTCCCGGCCTGAGATACCCATCGCCATCACTGTCATATCATCACTGGCCCGGTACTCGTCCAGTTCCAGGGCGTATTCAAGGATACTCTGGGCGATAAAATCCACGTCTTCGGGGTTGTTTTCATTTATGTAGCGGAAGATTTTTTCCTGGTCCATAATGTTGCTGCGTTTTCGTCCGGCTGCCTGAATGCCGTCAGAGTACGTTACAACAATTGTGCCCACTTCCAGGGGTATTTGATTCATCAGCGGTTTCATATGTTTATGGACCCCGATAGAATTGACCTCATCGTCGTAGCTTTCGATGCCGTATTGCCCCTTCACCAGGACCGGACAGTTGGAATTCCGGGAAAAAACGATGGTATCGGTGTCAAGGTCGGCACTGAGGATGGTTAGGGTGGAAGAAACTTTGCCGTCCTTGAAGGTGAAAAGATAATCATGCACCGCCCTTGCAACCGCCCCGTCCCTTGCCCCCTCTGCAATCAGCGCCGCCGCGCGGGCCACCACCAAACCGCTGGTGATCTTAGCCGCCTTGCCACTACCCTGCCCGTCAGCCAAAATGGCAGAAACACCACCTCGTGGTCGTTCTGCCACTTCTACACTATCTCCGCAATCGGCCACCGCGTATTTATTAATTTTTGCGATACCAATTTTAATCTCCATAAGTTTCTCCCCCCGCCGGGCCAGACCTCAGGCGATTATCCCCGGCCTTGGCCGCAGGACAGAAAGCCGCCTTCGGTCAACAAATAGTGCATGCGAATATCGTGTTCATCAAAAGGAATACTTTCGGACGGCAAGCAGTTCCAGGCTAGTCCCAGCAAAGTACTGCGCCGGGTTTCAGCCAGAAAACGATCATAATAGCCTGCCCCCATGCCCAACCGGTTTCCAGTGGCGTCAAAGGCGACTCCCGGAACAACCACCAGATCGATGGCCGAGGGCTGAACAATTTGGGCCTTGGCTGGGTCAGGCATCTTAAGCCCCAGCCTGCCTGTTATCAAACAATCGAAACCGGTGATCCGGGCGGCAGTCATTTCACCGTATTTAGGTGTGAGCAGCGGCACGCATACTTGTTTGCCCTGTTCTAAGGCATCGCAGATCATGCGCTCTGTCTGCAGTTCGTCAGGCATTGCCAGATAGAACATAACTGTCGCCGCGGCATGGTAAAGCGGCCAAGCACAAAAGCACCCGGCGATTCGGGCGCTACCGTCAGCCACCTGCGCGGCAGAAAGGCCACGCCGCTTTTTAAGCATTTCCTGGCGTAGCCGCTGTTTTGCTGTCTCAACTGATTCTGACATGCAGCTTACTTATCGTTGTTTTTGTTCGTGTTTTGGAAACCTGTAACCGCAGCCCGGGTAAACTCAATGTCGACCTTTTCCGCCACCTTCAGGGTTATTGACTTTTCGGTCAAGGCGGTAATGGTTCCGTAGACTCCACCTGCAGTGATGACACGGTCACCTTTCTTCAGGCTGTTCAGCAGCTCGTTGCGTTTTTTCTGTTCGTTCTTCTGCGGCCGGTAGAAGAGAAAATAAAAGATAACCATCATCAACAAAAAAGGCCAGGAAGCATTTACAATTTGCAGAATGTCCTCTGGAATTGCCAAGTGATTCACCTCCCCCAATATTCATTTCGATATATTCAACACCACGCCGCTAAATCCTCTAATGCGCCTGGTAATGAAACCAAAACTCTTCGCGAAATGCAGGAAAACGATCTTCCAGGATAGCCTGACGCATTTTGCGCATGAATTCCAACAAGAAATACAGATTGTGAATGGTAGTCAGCCTGAGTCCGAAAATCTCTTCAGCTTTTAGTAAGTGCCGAATATAGGCCCGGGAAAAATTACGGCAGGTGTAGCAGCCGCAATCTGGATCAATGGGCCGGAAATCACGGGCGAATTCCGCATTTTTTACCGCCATGCGGCCGCGGCTGGTCATCACAGTCCCGTTACGGGCCACTCTTGTGGGGAATACGCAGTCAAACATGTCTATGCCGCGCATTACGCCCTCCACCAGACAATCAGGAGTGCCAACCCCCATCAAATATCTGGCCTTCCCTTCCGGCAACAGCGGTACAGTCTCTTCCAGCATTTCGTACATCAGCTGTTTGGGTTCACCGACGCTGAGGCCGCCGATGGCATAACCGGGGAAATTGAGGGCAGTGAGCTCGCGGGCACTTTTTGCCCTGAGGTCTTTGAACATTCCGCCCTGAACAATACCGAACAGCGCCTGGTCTTTACGGGTGTGCGCCGTAAGGCAGCGTTCGGCCCAACGGGTGGTACGATCGGTGGATGTCTTGGCGTATTCGAATTCCGCAGGATAAGGCACACATTCATCAAAAGCCATGATAATATCAGCGCCCAGCGCCATCTGGACTTCGACAGCCTTCTCCGGGGACAGGAATTGTTTCGACCCGTCGATATGTGACCGGAAGGCTACCCCCTCTTCGCTGATCTTGCGCAGCGGACCAAGGCTGAATACCTGGAAGCCGCCGCTGTCGGTGAGAATGCCGCGGTCCCAGTGCATGAACGAATGAAGCCCCCCTGCTTCGGCTACCAGTTCATGTCCTGGCCGCAAAAACAGATGATAAGTATTGCTGAGAATAATTCCTGCTCCCATATCAGCCAGCTCCTGGGGCGACATGGCTTTAACCGTCGCCTGGGTGCCTACCGGCATAAAAATGGGTGTGTCGAAGACGCCATGAGGAGTGAACAGTCTGCCGGCCCGGGCGCCGGTTTTAGGACAGCGTTTGACTAATTCATATGTTACGGCCATAGAAATCCCTCTCTCGCAAACGGAAATGAGTATTTATTGATTATTGCCTTTTCTAAATTTAGTCCAGCTCCGCTCGCGCGGGCAATGTTTACGTATTGAGATGAATTCATCAGATAATCAGCATCGCGTCACCAAAGCTGAAGAAGCGATAATGTTCGGCCACTGCCTCGCGATAGGCAGCAAGAACATTGTCCCGCCCCGCAAAGGCGCTGATCAGCATAAGCAGTGTCGATTTCGGCAGATGAAAATTGGTGATGATGGCATCAACCAGTTGGAGGCGGTAGCCAGGGTAGATGAAAATCTCCGTCCAGCCGCTGCCTGATTCCAGCCGGCCGTCGACAGCAGCGGTTTCCAGGGTTCGCACCGCCGTTGTGCCCACAGCAAGAATGCGCCCGCCGTTTTCCCTGGTCTGATTGACAAGAACGGCGGTTTCCGGGGGAACACTGTAGAATTCGCGATGCATCTTGTGGCTGGTGATATCCTCGGCACTTACCGGCCGAAAGGTCCCAAGGCCGACGTGCAGAGTGACAAAAGCCAGATTGATGCCCCGGTTTGTAAGTTCGGCCAAGAGCTCAGGAGTAAAATGCAGGCCTGCCGTGGGAGCCGCGGCCGAACCGCGCTCGCGGGCGTAGACCGTCTGGTAGCGCTCGCTGTCCGCCAGTTTGGTGTGAATATAGGGAGGCAGCGGGGTCTCGCCCAGTCGGTCAAGAATCTCTTCAAAAATCCCGTCATAAAGAAAGCGGACGATGCGTCCGCCAAAGTCGGTAACAGCAAGTATTTCACAGGAAAGCTCGTCACTGAAGACAACCGTTGCTCCTGGCCTTAGCTTGCGGCCAGGCTTGACCAGAGCCTCCCAGCGATCCTCCGCCAGCCGGTGCAGGAGAAAGACCTCCACCTTGCC